>Ga0129306_1000495_pt1 | contig 61785 bp, 73 predicted proteins | sample P827metagenome_FD_94438 | JGI IMG/M metagenome (GOLD analysis project Ga0129306, IMG submission 94438) | Capybara group fecal microbial communities from Wisconsin, USA - P827 metagenome | ecosystem: Host-associated > Mammals > Digestive system > Large intestine > Fecal | place: USA: Wisconsin... | reverse complement strand
TTGGGCAGAGACTGAAGGCAGCAAGCTTGGTGTATTCTCCACTGCAAATGCTTGCGGTAACCAGATGACTGGTTTCCTCGGCGAGTTTATCGCTACCTTCTTCCTGATGTTCGGTATCTGGTGTATCTTCTCCAAGGGTGTTCAGGGCTCCATCGGCCTTGCTCCTGGCTTTGGTCCTTATCTCGTAGGTTGCTTGATCTGGGCTCTTGGTCTTTCCCTTGGTGGTTGCACTGGTTATGCAATGAACGCAGCTCGTGACCTTGGTCCAAGAATTGCTCATGCAATCCTGCCAATTCCTGACAAAGGCGACGGCAACTGGGGTTATGCTTGGGTTCCAGTAGTAGCTCCTCTTTGCGGTGGTGTTGCAGCTTATGTTGTATCCAGCGCTCTCGGTATCATCTGATAGCATTTTGCTAGTATGAGTTAATTAAACATCCCCACTTGTGACTTCATGGGTGGGGATGCTTTTATTAAACAGGGGTATTAGTATTTATTAACTTTTCAGGAGGGATTTTTGTGAAGAAGCTCATTAACGAAGTTGTAAATGTTGAAGAAGAAATGATTCTTGGCTTGGTAAAATCTGCACCAGATAAGCTCCGTAAATTGGATTGCGGTACTGTTGTAGTAAGAGCCAACAAAAAAGAGGGAAAAGTTGCTCTGGTTTCCGGTGGCGGTAGCGGTCATGAGCCTGCACATGGTGGTTATGTTGGGGAAGGCATGCTGGATGGTGCAGTAGCAGGTGCCGTATTTACATCTCCTACTCCAGACCAGATTTATGAGGCCATTAAAGCTGTAGCTACTGATAAAGGCGTTCTCTGTATCGTAAAGAACTACACCGGTGATATCATGAACTTTGAGATGGCTATTGATATGGCCAAGGATGAGGGCATCAAGGCTGATTATGTAGTAGTAAACGATGATGTAGCTGTTAAGGATTCCCTTTACACTACTGGCCGTCGTGGCGTAGCTGGTACTATTTTGGTTCACAAGATTGCGGGCGCATTGGCTGAAAAGGGTGCTAGCCTGGAAGAGGTTAAGGCTGTAGCTGAAAAGGTTATTGCTAATGTTCGTACCATGGGTATGGCTATTACTGCCTGCACCATGCCAGCAGCTGGCAAGCCTGGTTTCGAGCTGGCTGATAATGAGATGGAAATCGGTATCGGTATTCATGGTGAGCCAGGTACTTCCCGTGAGGCTTTGAAGCCTGCTAACGCTATTGCTGAGGAGCTCCTCAACAAGATTACTGAGGATATTGACTTTGTTGGCAAGGAAGTTGCTGTGATTGTTAATGGCATGGGTGGTACTCCTCTCATGGAGCTGTACATTGTTAACAATTTTGTTCATGATTATCTGGACAAGAAGGGTATCAAGATTTATGATACAATGGTAGGAAACTATATGACATCCATTGAGATGGCAGGTTTCTCCATTACTCTGCTTCGCCTGGATGATGAACTTAAGTCCTTGTATAATGCAAAGGCAGATACTCCAGCTCTGAAGCGTTAATATTCTGAGGGGAGCTGTTTAAAACGATTACTAATTCACAGATGATTGACATCTTGAAGGCTATTGCTGCCAAGATTGATGAAGAAAAAGACTATCTCACCGAGCTTGACAATGAGATTGCTGATGGTGATCACGGTGTAAACATGGCTAAGGGGTTTGATGCAGTTGTGGCAAAATTGGATGCTATGGCTGGCAAGGATATTGGAAGTATCCTTAAAACTACTGGTATGACACTGGTATCGACTGTTGGTGGTTCTGCTGGTCCTCTTTATGGTACTGCCTTTATGAAGGCTGGTGCCAAGTTGGCTGGCAAGAACGAAATGGATGGCAAGGATCTTGTTGATGCAATGGAGGCTGCTATTGGCGGTATCCAGATGCGTGGCAAGGCTACCACTGGTGAAAAGACCATGCTGGACGCTCTGTGCCCTGCTTACGATGCATTAAAGGCAGGCATTGAGGCTGGTGATGATCTTAAGGATGCTTTGACCAAGGCCGTTAAGGCAGCTGAGGATGGTGTGGAGTATACCAAGACCATTAAGGCAACAAAGGGCCGCGCAAGCTATATTGGTGACCGTAGTATTGGTCATCAGGACCCTGGTGCAACTTCTGCATTCTATATGCTGGAGACCCTGTTGGCAAACATCTGATAATTAAGTTTTCAAAAGCCAGGCTTAGTGGAGGATTCTGGGCCTGGCTTTTCTTTTTAAGGAGAATTGAAGTATGGTTGGTGTAGTTATTGTTTCCCATAGCCAGACCCTGGCTGAAGGCGTAGTTGAATTGGCAAAATTGATGGCTTCTGATGCAAAGATTGTTGCAGCGGGTGGCCTTGATGATGGTACTCCTGGTACCAGCTTTGAGAAAATTTACAATGCTGTTGAGGAAGTTTATTCTGATGACGGTGTTGCAGTTCTCATGGATATGGGCAGTGCTGTAATGACCACTGAAATGGTTATTGAAGCAATGGAAGGCCGTAAGATTGTTATGTTGGATGGTCCTGTTGTGGAAGGCGGCGTAGTAGTTGCCCTTGAAGCCTCCCTGGGTACTCCATTGGAGGAGCTTCAGGAAAAGGTGGATGAAGCAAGAGATACTAAAAAATTAGATAACTGATTGGGTTTACCAATATAAGGATACATAACCTGAAGCTGCGGAGGTGGACATTTGATGTCCTGTTTCCGCAGTTTTTTCTATATATAATAAAACAAATAGTACCATGGTCTGTCTTATAAAATAAAAATTTACATATTAGATATAAATTTGACAGTAAATTGGCTAAAAAAATTAGCAAATAGATGATTTGAAATTGTTAAAATATTCCTTTTTCTTTACGAATTATGCTATAATAAAGTAGTCGGGAGGGGTAGCGATTGAAGTTGCGAGGAAGTTTGTGTCTATTGCTGGCAGCCTTCATTTGGGGCATCACTTTCGTGGCTCAGCTGGTAGGAATGGACAATATTGGCCCCTTTACCTACGGTTTTGCCCGCTATGTGGTGGGCGTTATGGCTATACTTGTTATTTGGTATGGCTTCAGAGGCAAGCGCCGTGATGCCAAGGAAAATGGTGAGTATTATTCCGGCTGGAAGGCCGGCATGGGTGCCGGGGTGCTTATGTTTGTGGCATCCGCCTTTCAGCAGTGTGCCTTGCAGTATACTACCGCTGGCAAAACCGCGTTTATTACCTGTTTATATATTATTTTCGTCCCGATTATTTCAGTTGCCATAGGAAAGATTTTGAAACTGGAAAATTGGATAGGCGCTTTGGCAGCTTTGGTAGGGCTGTATTGCTTGTCCATAAAGGGAGATTTTGATTTAAATTACGGAGATGTTCTTGCTTTTATTTGCTCCATTTTCTGGTCATTGCATATTATGTATATTGATCGGTTTGCGGATAAAAAGGATAACATAGATATATCAGCATCCCAGTTGATGGTTTGTACTGTGCTGAATGGTATAGCCGCCTTTGCCGTGGAGAATGTGGTGTGGCAGCATATTGTGGATGCCTGGTTTCCAATAGTTTTTGCCGGAGTGATGTCATCCGGAATAGCCTTTACTTTGCAAATTGTGGGGCAAAAATATGCGGAGCCTGCTCATGCAGCTATTATTATGAGTCTTGAATCCGTATTTGGCGCTGTGGGCGGTTGGTTCGTCCTTAATGAGCAGATGTCCCATATTGAAGTGTTTGGCTGTATGATGATGCTTATGGGTATGTTGATTACCCAGGGCAGCGTTATTTTTAGAAATCATTCGTTTAAAATATAGAGTAGTATAGAAGAAAAAATGGGTTTCTTTTACACTATGGGGAGGATTGTAGGTATGGCTGAGTCTAATTCCTCAATAAGAGGAGCAGTTGTTACTATAAAGATCGTTGGTGTCGGTGGTGGCGGCAACAATGTTTTGGCCCGTCTTGCTGAGGATGGCATGGACAAGAGTCAGCTTGTGGCTGTTAATACTGATGTGCGTCAGCTCAGAATTCTTGATTCTGCGGGTATTCCAGCAGTTCTGATTGGTGCAAATTTAACCAGAGGCCGTGGTACTGGTGGCGATCCTGAAAAGGGACAGTCAGCAGCTATTTCTGATGCAGAGCAGATTGCTGATGCGATTCAGGGGGCTGATCTGGTATTTATTACTGCAGGCATGGGCAAGGGCGTTGGTACCGGTGCTGCACCTGTAGTAGCCAAGATTGCCCATGACATGGGTATCCTCACCGTAGGTATGGTTACATTGCCATTTTCCCATGAGGGCAGCCGCAAGATGGAAGTTGCCCGTGATGGTGTAAAGCTCCTGCGTGAGCATATGGATGCTTTGGTTGAGGTAAAAAATGATAATATTCAGCGTCTGCCTGAGTTCAAACAGAAGTCTGTAGGTGAGTCTTTCAGCATGGTGGATGATGTATTGCGTCAGTCCATCAGCAGTATTGTGGAGATGATTCAGACTACAGGCGTTATTAATGTGGATTTTGCAGATGTTACCACTATATTTAAGAGTGGTGAGAACTGTGATGCCGTAATGGGTATGGGTGAAGGTGCTAATGCTCTGGAGGCAGTTCAGACAGCTATCAGTTCCCCACTTATTGAGACATCCATCAAGGGTGCCCGTGGACTTATTGTAAATATTACAGGCAACAAGGATCTGCCACTCCATGATGTAAGGGAAGCAAATGAATTCCTTTATGATAACACCCATCCTGATGTGGAAAATATCATTGGTTTGGTTGTGGATGATAATATGGGGGACAGAGTAAGAGCCACTGTTATAGCCACTAACTTTGATCCTGCAGTACTTGCTGACAAAAACAGCATCGTTAAGCCAATTCAGTTTGGCAAGCTGGAAAAGCCAAATCCTGTTCAACCGCTTTATGTGGATAAGAAGCCAGAGCCACAGCCAGATGCGGAAGGTAATATTCAGACTAATGACGGTCCTGAGCTTATTGGCTTTATGAAGCGTCCTGCTCACATGGGTGGCAACAGTTTAAATACAATTAAAACAGAAGAAAAGAAAGATTAATATATAGATTTATGGAAACTCGTTTTGAAAGAACAGAGCTGCTTCTCGGAGAAGCAGCTTTGGTGAAGATGTCCGGTAGCCGTGTAGTTATTTTTGGTGTTGGTGGTGTTGGTTCATATACCGTTGAAGCCTTGGCCAGATGCGGTATCGGGCATTTTTTGCTTATTGATAATGATGTAGTCAGCGTAAGCAATATCAACAGACAGTTACATGCTCTCACAAGTACTGTGGGGCAGTACAAGACCAAGCTTATGGCTGAGCGCATAAAGGAGATTAATCCAAAGGCGGTGGTAGAAACAATTGAGGATTTTTATCTGCCAGATAACCGGGATAAATTCCTCAAGGGGAAGATTGATTACATTGTGGATGCCATAGACACAGTAACAGCCAAGATAGATTTGGCTGTGCAGGCTGATAAAATGGGAATACCAATTATCAGCAGCATGGGAGCTGGAAATAAGCTGAATCCGGCAGAATTTGAAGTTTCGGATATATATAAAACCAGCGTGTGTCCCTTGGCAAGAGTGATGCGTCAGAAGCTGAAAAAGCTGGGAGTGAAAAGGCTTAAAGTGGTTTATTCCAAAGAAGAGCCTATTAAGCCAAGGAGAAAATCTGGGGAGACAGATGATGCTTCCAATGGTGCATCAAAAAAAGCTGTTCCAGGCAGCGTGTCGTTTGTTCCTTCAGTTGCCGGCCTTATCGTAGCCAGTGAGGTAGTGAAGGATCTGTGTAGTGGATTAATTGAACGATAAAATTAATCTTGGTTTTTCCGTGTATACATTATAATTTAACAATTTTGTTATATCTACTATGACAATAAAATAATATTATGATATAATATTATTTGTTGTATACCAAAACTTTTTAAGGGGTTTTGAGGTGTAAATGTATAAGGAGGAATAAGAAATGAAACTGTTTGGCAAACTTTCTCTGTTAAGCGTCATGCTGGTGACCATTATTGCACTGGTTGCAGGTTGCGGCAGCAGTGACGGCGGTAAGAAATTCCTGAACATTGCTACTGGTGGTACTGCTGGTACCTATTATCCAATCGGTGGCGCAATGTCTGAGATCCTGAACAATGAGATTAAGGGCATGAACGCAAGCGCTCAGAGTACTGGTGCAACTGTAGCAAACATCAACATGCTGAAAGAGGGTCAGGTGGATCTGGCTATCGTTCAGAACGACATTACTTACTATGCTGCTAACGGCACAGAGATGTTCGAAGGCAAGAAGGTAGAGAACATTAAGGGTATCGCTACTCTGTATCCTGAGACCTGTCAGATTGTAACTCTTGATGGTAAGGGTATCAAGTCCATCGCAGATCTTAAGGGCAAGCGCGTTGCTGTAGGTGCTATGGGTAGTGGTGCTGAGGCAAATGCCCGTCAGATTCTGGCAGCTTATGGTATTACTTATGATGATATTGATGAGCAGTTCCTTTCCTTCAGTGAGGCAGCAAGTGCATTAAAGGATGGTAATGTTGATGCAGCATTCCTCACCGCTGGTTATCCTACCGCTGCAGTACAGGATATCGCTTCCCAGAACAAGGTTCGTCTGCTTCCTGTAGAGGCTGCAAAGGCTGATGCTTTGATTGCCAAGTATCCATTCTACACCAAGGTTACTATTCCAGCAGGTACTTATGGCATGACTGAGCCTGTAGAGGCTATCTCCGTTATGGCTATGCTGGTATGCTCCGACAAGGTTGACGATGCTCTTGGTTATGAAATCACCAAGGCTCTTTTCACTCACCTTGATCGCATCCAGGCAGCACATGCCGCAGCAAAGGCTATTAGCAAGGAAGGCGCAGTTAAGGGTATGCCAATTCCTATGAATGCCGGTGCTGAGAAGTTCTTTAAAGAGTAAGAGAATATGAAAGCTATGGGAGCTGTTATAGAAGCTATTCTTTCAGCTCCCTTTTTTAAAAATGACTAAAAGAATACTTGTATCATGTATACTGGCGTTGGCCTTGTTAGGTGCCGGCTGGTGGCTGACAAGACCAATGCTCGGTATATATGGCAATGAAACTCAAAGAGTTGTGACCATGGAGGTCACGCCAGAAACCAAACTGGAAATAAGCTTTATACATTCGGTGCAAAAAACTTTAGTGGAGGAGTTTCTCACACCTGATGAGAAATTAAAGGGATTTGTGCTGAATTCCACCAAATATCATTCTTTTGGTGTTGGATTGCCTTTTATGGAGTCAGATGGCGCTTTCCGACAGGAAGGAAATGCCTTTATTATGGATGATATGAACCGTCACTTCAATGAATTGAACCTGCGTACTGGAGTAGGTACTAAGCTGACGGTTACGGTTGATGATCAGAAATTTGAGCTTTATGAAATGTTTGAGCCTGGTCAAAAAATAGATATCGTTATTATACCTAGATTTAAGACCTTTTTAAGGTAACGGTAAGAAGGAGGGACTATACAGCTATGGCAGAAGAAAAAGATGAAAAAGAACTGGCCGCCGAAGTACTGAAAAAGTACGATAAAGAGTCAGATACTATGCTGTATACGGGAGTTATGGCCAAAATTGTTTCGGCCATTGCAATTACGTTTTCAGTATTCCAGTTATATACCGCTATCTTTGGCGTATTGGATGCCCAACTCCAGAGAGCTGTGCATTTAGGTTTCGCCTTGGCGCTGTCATATTTACTTTATCCTACAAGAAAATCCTGGTCCAGAACCAAGGTACATCCATTTGATGTACTGCTGTCAATATTGGGTGCGGCAGCACCTGCCTACATTTGTATTATGTACCGTGAGCTGGCCATGCGTGCCGGCATGGTAACACCTTCAGATATGGTAATTGGTGTTCTTGGCCTGCTGCTGGTAGTGGAGGCCACCCGCCGTGTGGTTGGTATCCCAATGGTAGTAGTCGTTTTGGTATTTTTAAGCTACGCATTTGCAGGGCCTTACATGCCTGGTGTTCTTGCTCACAGAGGATTGTCCATTGAACAACTGGTAGGTCATTTATACTTTACTACTGAGGGTATTTTTGGTATTCCATTGGGTGTATCATCCACCTTCATATTCCTGTTTATTTTGTTTGGTGCGTATCTGGAATCCACCGGTCTGGGCAAGTTCTTTATTGATATTGCCAATGCAATCGCCGGTTGGGCCAGTGGTGGTCCAGCAAAGGTAGCAGTACTTTCCAGTGCTCTTATGGGTACTGTATCCGGAAGCTCCGTTGCCAATGTTGCCGGTACTGGTAGTTTTACTATTCCAATGATGAAAAAATTGGGCTATCGCAAGGAATTTGCTGGAGCCGTTGAAGCCGCATCCTCCACTGGTGGTCAGCTGATGCCACCTGTAATGGGTGCTGCTGCATTCCTTATGGCAGAGTTTGTTGGTGTTCCTTACATTGATATCGTTGCCGCTGCAGTAATTCCGGCTATTTTGTACTTCACCGGCTTGTGGCTGGGTGTTCATCTGGAAGCCCGCCGTAACAATCTGAAGGGCGTTCCTCGTGACCAGCTGCCAAAGGCATGGGTTATTTTCAAGGAGCGTGGCCATTTGGCTATTCCACTGGTAGTTATAGTTTACCTTCTGGTAACCGGTTATACTCCAATGCGTGCAGCTTTGGTAGCTATCGTGCTTTCCATCGTAGCATCTGCTATGAGAAAATCCACCCGCATGAAGCCTATTGAAGTTATCAAGGGCTTGGAGGCTGGTGCCCGTAATGTATTGGGCGTAGTTATTGCATGTGCTTCCGCCGGTATTATTATCGGCGTGGTAACCAAGACTGGTATTGGTCTGAAGTTGGCTTCCGGTCTGTTGGCATTGTCTGGCGGTAATTTGCTGCTTACCATGTTCTTTACCATGATAACTTCCATTATCTTGGGTATGGGCGTTCCAACCACAGCAAACTATGTAATTACTTCCACCATTGCAGCTCCTGCTCTGGTTCAGATGGGTGTTCCTGTATTGGCGGCTCACATGTTTGTATTCTACTTCGGTATTATTGCCGATGTAACACCACCGGTTGCTCTGGCGGCATATGCGGCTTCGGGTATCAGTGGCGGTAAACCGTTGATGACAGGTGTAAATGCGTCGAAATTGGCTATAGGAGCCTTTATTATACCGTACATATTCGTAATGTCGCCGATGATTTTGATGATAGATGCCACGGCCTTTGGTCTGGTGTTCTCCACAGTCACGGCAATATTGGGAATGGTTGGTGTAAGCTCTGCCATGATTGGCTATCTGGCCGACTACAGCAAGCCTATTGAGCGTGTTATCCTCTTTGTAGGCGGTATTTTGATGATTATTCCAGGTGTCGAAACCGATATTCCTGGTATGATCATCTTAGTTGCAATCATGCTGTTGCAGAGAAAACGCCGCATTAGCAGAGAAGCAGCTGCAGCATAAAACTTAATTTTGTGACTAATAACAGCATCCTGAGTTACTTGGAAAATGTAATTCGGGATGCTTCTTTTTTGGCTAAAAATATTGAATAAAAAGGGGAATTTGTATATCATTGTATATAAGAGTGCTAGTATCTACGATTGGGGGATGAGTGATACCAATGAACAAGCGTACTAATATCCCACAAGGATCTATTCTCAGACGAATATCCTTATTTTTCAAAATGATTCAGCGGACCACGGATGATTACTATTTTGCCACGGACATTGATGAAAATATGATTACAGTGTCGGCAAATATGGTTAATGTTTTCGAGGTTCCCAGTGAGTGCTTCTATGATATGGACCAGTACTGGATTCCATTGATTCATCCTGATGATTTGGAGGGATTTTATGAATCAATAAAGGTTCCGGAATCCAGAAAAGCTAACATTGGTCACGATTATGAATATCGTGTGAAGAACAGAAAAGGCGATTATGTGTGGGTGCGCTGTCGGGGACAGTATGCCTTTGATACAAGAACGGACAAGCCTTTTTTGTTTATGGGCTGTATCAAAAAGCTGGCTCAGCGAAATCATGCAGATGAGCTTACGGGCCTGTTGAACAAGTATCAGTTTGAACATGCTGTCAAGGTAGCCTTGAACCGGTATCGCGTGGATGGAACCGGCGGGGCATTGATGGTTCTCGGTATTGATAATTTCAAAATTGTCAATGAAACCTATAATCGTCACTACGGTGATGAGGTGCTGAAGCTGGCCGCAAAGATGATTTCAGATGTTTTGCCGGCGGGGGTAATGCTGTATAAGATGGACGGTGACGAATTCGCCCTGGTTATACAGGATGTGGATACAGAAAAGGTTGAGGACATTTACGGAAGTATTCAGAAGAGCTTTGCCCGTCCTCATAATATTGACGGCAAGCAATTTTTCTGCACCATTTCCTGTGGTACCGTGTTGTTCCCTCAGGCAGGCAAGGATTATCTTGTCCTTCATAAGCATGCTGAGGCTGCTTTGGATTTGGCCAAAAAGGATGGCAAAAACAAGAATTGTATTTTCTCCAAGGAAAATTACAATCGCTGGATACGCTCATTGAGTATGCGTGATGATCTCAGAATCAGCATTGAGCGGGGCTGTGAAGGATTTTCCCTGTTTTATCAGCCACAGGTCAGTGCTCAGGAGAACAGAATCATTGGAGCAGAGGCTTTGCTTCGTTGGCGCAACCCTAAGGGCCGCATGGTTTCACCAATGGAGTTTATCCGCATTCTTGAGGAAACCAAGATGATCATTCCGGTGGGGCACTGGATTTTTGAAACTGCCGTTAAACAGTGCAAGGAATGGCAGAAGATAAATCCGGATATGAGCATTAGCATTAATCTGTCCTATGAGCAGATTAAGGAGTCATCCTTTAAGGATTTTGTGGTGGATTGTCTGAAACGCCATGAAATGAAGCCAGAACAGGTGGTTTTGGAGCTTACGGAATCCACAATTGTCTCTGACTGGAGTAATATTAATCGCCAGTTTGATGATTTCCGCAAGCTGGGTATAAAGATTGCCATGGATGATTTTGGTACAGGGTATTCTTCCCTGGCGTACCTTAAGAATCTGTCCTGCGATATTGTAAAGATTGATCGGGCCTTTGTTACTCATATTACGGAAAAGGATAATGATTTTGACCGCCGCTTGGTGGGAGTTACTGTGGATCTTTGCCATAGTGTTGATATCAAGTGCTGTATTGAAGGTGTGGAAACCGAGGAGGAATATGCCCTTCTCAGGGATATATGCCATGCTGACAGTATTCAGGGCTATCTGTTTGGTCGTCCTGAGTCGCCGGAAAACTTTGAATTGAAGTATTTTGAAGGTGAGTCTGTCAGTGAGTAATAGAGCATTTTTGTAAGTTTATATGTTGTTTAGGAGATTTTATGCCAAGAGATAAGGAAGATATGCCGGAGATTACCCTGTTGGGCAATCAGAATACAAAATATGGTTTTGAATATGATCCGGGGGTGTTGGAAACCTTTGATAACAAGCATCCGGACAATGATTACTGGGTAAAGTTTAACTGTCCTGAGTTTACCTCACTTTGTCCTATTACGGGTCAGCCGGATTTTGCCACCATTTACATTTCTTATGTGCCAGATGTTAAGATGGTGGAGAGCAAGTCCCTTAAGCTGTATTTGTTTAGTTTCCGCAATCATGGTGACTTCCATGAGGATGTGGTGAATATTATCAAGAAGGATCTTATTAAGTTGATGAACCCTAAGTATATTGAGGTTTGGGGCAAGTTTCTTCCACGAGGCGGTATTTCCATTGACCCTTATACCAATTATGGCCGTCCTGGTACCAAGTTTGAGGAGCTGGCATGGCATCGCTTCCAGCAGCACGATTTGGCCTTTATGGACAAGGTGGATAACCGCTAAAAAATTAATAGTTATCTTTGATACTCCTGCATTTACTATGCAGGAGTATTTTATTGCAATAAATAATAAAATGAACAGGGTTAGATATTGAAAATATTTAATAATGAGATATAATTTAATTAAAAAAGAAGGTGACGATATGGATATTGTTAAAAAATCGTTGGTAGTGTTGGGGGCGATAATATTAATTGCAGTTGGCGCTACTTACTGGCAGCTATGCAGTGATGATGCTTCTGATGATAAGGCCGTTAGTGGGCAAACAGTGGAGAATTCTGTAGATTATAGTGGTGGAGGTGAAAATTATGCAGTATATGTTTGTGGGGCTGTAAAGAATCCGGGAGTAGTACTGCTTAATCCCAGCAGTCGTGTCGGTGATGCCATTAATAGCTGTGGGGGGCTACTTCCCAATGCCAATGCTGAGACCATTAATCTGGCAGAGACCATTAAGGACGGAATGCAGATAAAGGTACAATACAGGAATATGAATCCTGATAGTGAGGGAATGGGGCAGGGGACTACCTTATCAGGAAAAGGGGAATCGGATTATGGAAAAATCAACATCAATACAGCAAATATTGAGGAATTAACCCAAATTCCGGGGGTTGGAAAGGCAACAGCCCAAAGAATTATTGATTACAGAACCCAGAACGGACCCTTTGGGGATATAGAGGATTTAAAGAAAATCAAGGGGATAGGTAAGGCCAAGTTTGAGAAAATGGCTCCTAAAATTACTGTTTAATGGCAGTTAAGGGGGAATATATGGCGAAGAATGATGGGAATAATATGTTCTATAAAAGGCTGTCACCAAGGATATTGGTAAACCTGTTGCTGGTATTACTTATTGTAGGAATATTATTGGGGCGGGAATTTGCCTGCTTGCCAGGTCTGGATATTGATAAGGAGGATATTGGTCAATGGGCAGAGCAGGAGATTACTGTAGTAGGAGAACTGGAGAATGCTCCTGCAATACGCGTTGATGACCAGGGAAAGCGGCATATTAAATATGTAGTAGATTGCAATAAGGTGTTGTTATCGGGCAAATGGAAAGATACCCACGGAAAAATTATTTTATATGCAAAGGATAATTCCTTTGATGATCATAGGGGGCGGCTGCCAGAAGCTGAATACGAGGAAGAGAAGTATGGCCGATCAGGGGATAAAATCAAAGCAAGTGGTAAATTAATGAAGCTCCATGACTATCAGAATCCGGGGCGCATGGATATGATAGTTGTTAATTTTGCTCAAGGGATTCACGGTCAGATGTCGGCGGGAAAATACAGTATTGAGCTTACGGGGCAGGATAAAAATATAGTTTCACGGATGGCGGAGAAAATTCGTCATTTGTATAAGAGCCAAATGGAGGCTGTTATGCCCCGTGAGGACAGTGCTGCCATTTTTGCCATGCTTTATGGCGGATATGGGGGCATTAAGCCGGAGCTGCTGGAGGCCTTTACGATTACGGGGTTAATCCATATTTTATCCGTATCTGGCTCCCACATTACTCTTATGGCTGGCACCGCCAATGTTATAGGGAAATTCCTGGGATTGAGTGGTGGCCTGACCTCGGTATTGGCAACTTTAATTATTGCTGTATATAGTCTTTTGGCAGGTTTTACCACTCCGGTTATTCGCTCGGCCATTATGGGCATTCTTACTGTTATGGCCTTATCCTTGGGGCGGGAAAAGGATGCCCGGCATATACTGAGCATAACTGCCTTGGGACTTTTGCTGATATGGCCTTTGTCACTTTTTGATATATCCTTTCAGCTGTCCTTTGGGGCCACCGCAGGACTTCTATATTTGTCTCCGGCAATTGGAGGGCTTTTAAGAAAATACGTGCCTTTATATGTGGCAGAGTCCCTGGGGATAACCATGGGTGCACAACTGGCGGTGTTGCCCTTTATGGCCTGGTATTTTAATGTAATATCCCTCAGCTCCCTGTTGGCAAATCTGGTGGTGGCTCCTGTGGTGGAATTAATTATTGTGATAAGTCTGCTGGCAGGAGTATTGGTAGGACTTATACCACTGCTGGGGCAATTTATTTTTATGGTGTCTTCCCTGTTATTGGGACTGGCCTACGAGCTGACCCGTCTGATAGCCAGATTGCCAGGAAGTCAGCTCTATCTCCCCACCTTTAGTGTGCCCTTTTGGGGATTGTATTATGTCTTATTGCTGATTTTTATTGTGCCTGAGGATAAACGGCCTTATTTAAGGAAAATAAGCTGTGGTGGAGTGGCGCTGCTGTTGGCTGTTATTGTAATAAACTATGCAATGAAGCCTAATGAAATGCAGGTTCATTTTATTGATACCTTAATACCTAGTTTGATACGAAGAAAATCCCCTCAAACTCCTGTTATAGGGCTTTGAGGGGATTTAGCTATTATGAGGGGCGGAGATTTTATCAGGAATGAAAATACCTGCTTTGAGTTAGTGCATACGATGGAAACGATAGTAAATGCGCCCGTTTTTATCATACAATACTGGACATCAATAGAGGGGTATGACATCAAGATAACGACAAGTTATGGTATAATATCAAGTAGATTAATTATAGGAAAAGACATCGAAATCAGTTTGTACTTGTATCGGGCCGTGTATGGCAGTGTGGGGATTTATGGCAGACCGCTGGATATGTTTATGTGTGAAGGCGGCCAGGAGAAGTATCCTGATGTTGATCAGGAATATAGATTGTACTGGGTTGAGGTAAGGTGTTGTAATGTCGAATGAGTTTTCTTATGAGAGAATAACTGAATATTTAGATAAAAGATTTCTTTTTCTTTTTAATAAAATAACAGGGTTATGTGATAGTTTTGCACCAAAGTTAATACACTGTTTTGATGCAAAAAAAGAAGGAAATCTTTTTATTAAAGCTGATGGCAAGGTCAGCTTAGGCCATTATTCTTCTAGTGAAGATGTGATAAAGCTAAATTTGGATGATATCCGTAAACATGTAAATACTTTATTCTGTCCTTTGATTAGCAAAATGCATTACAAGGATTCTAGTGTATTATTAGCAGAACTGGTATTGATACATGAGTTATTCCATGTAAAACAATATAAAATAGATAAAGTGTGTTTTAGTGATTGTAATGATAATGAGAAAGTGATTCTTGAAAAGGAAGCTGATGATTTGGCTACTCAGTTTTTTCTTGAAAATATTGATGAAAATATTCCTAAAGATGAAATTACTGAAATAATCACATATTATAAAAATTTAAGGGAAAAGGTATTAATAACATCTTTTAGTTGAATTTTACAACATTTGTTATCAAAAAAATATATACAATTCAAATGCATAATTTAGGCATAAATTAGAGGAGTAGTTATAATGGGGAATTTTAAATTTTTAAAGAAAGATTATCCGGAGTTGTATCAGCTATGTTCTGATGTAGCTAAGTATATAGATAGTGACAAATCAATAAGTATGCTTAAAGCCAGACAGGCCATTGAATTTATAGTGAAGTATTTAGGCTCAGAAGCAGATGACTTGTTCGTTAATATCAATAATTTGGAGGATAAGAATATTGCTAATTCCAGGATTATTGATTTGTTTCATTTGATTCGAAAAAAAGCCAATAAAAGTGTACATAATGAGGGTAATACAGATACTGAAGGTGTACTGGATGCTTTAACAGAAATTTGTGTTTGGTTAACGGTTGGACACGATCAAAAGAATATCAGTATTATTCAGTTTAATGATAAAGAAAAATTTTTCCTGAGAAAAAACGGATACTGTGACGATAAAAGCGTAGTAGAAGACTTTGACGTATCTGATGCGATTAACCCATTAGAAGCAGTTGGAAAATTCTCTGACGAAGATGTTGAACCAACTGATGCATTGGAACAGGATGTCTTTGAAACATATGAAGAGTATTGTGAACGCATCGAGTCGATGCCACCAGTCAAAATAGGGTATGCTTTTTTGGATTCATCACAAATTGATGAATATAACGGAATGGCTTTTCCTCTTTTCCATGTTAGCAAGCATTCTAAAATTGAAGCAGCATCAGTTAATGCTTTTTATACTTTAGATATTAGTCAAGCTACAAATATAGATGGTATTCTTACAGCAAAACTAAAAATATATGAGGAAAAAATATATTATGATTATGATTCAGTTACTTTGCAGGATGATAATTATGAGATTCCGTTGTCCCCAGTTTCTTGGGAAAAGTATGATTATGAAACGAAAGAGCAATACGCAAGACGTATAAGCAATTTACCATTATTACCAGTAGCGATAGCAAAACCTATTAGAAAAGAATATGATTTGCAGAAGCAAATTTTACCGTTTGAAACTATTTCGTTGTCCTATGCATCTAAATATTTCAATGAAAAGAGAATCCTTTGTTCAGTTGATAGAGATAATGCCAAAAAATTATGCTTAACTAAATCTCCTTTTAAAATTTATGCCCGGATTAAAGATATACAAGCTGTTGATGAATTACATATTTTTAACAAAGAACAAGATATTGTTTTAATTGTTAAAAACAATCAAACGACCATTAAAGATTTAGTAGATTTACAATTTGAATTGTATGTAGAATTAGCACAACAGGGAAATGTTGATGCATTGTGTAAATTAGCACAGTGCTATGAATATGGCGATGGTATAGAAAAAAATGATGAAAAGGCGTTTGAATGGTATAAAAAAGCCGCAGAGCACGGTCATAGAGAAGCGCAATATGGGCTGGCAAAGTGCTATGAAAATGGCTGGGGTATAGAAGAAAATGAAGAAAAGGCATTTGAATGGTATAAAAGAGCGGTAGAACAGTATAAAAGAATGGCAGAGCAAGGCGATATAGATGCACAATATAAGTTGGCACACTGCTATGATTATGGCGATGGTATAGAAAAAAATGATGAAAAGGCGTTTGAATGGTATAAAAAAGCCGCAGAGCACGGTCATATAGAAGCGCAATATGGGCTGGCAGAGTGCTATGTAAGTGGCTGGGGTATAGAAAAAAATGATGAAAAGGCGTTTGAATGGTATAAAAGAGCGGTAGAACAGTATAAAAGAATGGCAGAGCAAGGCGATATAGATGCACAATGTAAGTTGGCAGAGTACTATGAAAATGGCTGGGGTATAGAAGAAAATGAAGAAAAGGCATTTGAATGGTATAAAAAAGCCGCAGAGCACGGTCATAGAGAAGCGCAATATGGGCTGGCACTATGCTATGAAAATGGCTGGGGTATAGAAAAAAATGATGAAAAGGCGTTTGAATGGTATAAAAAAGCCGCAGAGCACGGTCATAGAGGAGCGCAATATGGGCTGGCAGAGTGCTATGAAAATGGAAGGGGGAAAATTGGATAAAGAAAAGGCATTTGAATGGTACAAAAGAGCTGCAGAGCAGGGGAATGTATATGCAGGTTTTCAATTACCGAGATTTAGTATTTATTCTGATTTTGGTAATGTATAGACAGTTTGTTTAACAACATCTAGTATTATCTTACTGTAAAAAATGAATCACAAGCATCCTAATGTTGAGCAGGAATATAGATTTGAACGGATTGAGTAGTATGGATCTACATGGACTTTGGTTAGTTTTATAGTTATTGATAACCGATAAAGACACCTTATCGGAAGGTATAAAAATACAGACCGTGAAACCGTTAATTTTACTGGATTCACGGTCTGTTTTAGTTTTGGCATTTTTATTCGAAAATTAGGTCGTGTGAATTTTGTATGCAGTGGTTATGATATAATATGAGCTGTGGGAAAATGAAAGAATAGACGAAATAAGGATATTTGTTGATGCAGATGTCTGTCTTGTTGTTGTGAGCTATACAAAAATCCTAGCTAGAAGTATAGTATGGTGTTTTGGTATGTTTCTATGCGATACAAACCATGAATTAAATTTGGGCTTTAAAACGTAGAATGTTGACTATAGATTAATCCTAGTCTATAATTGGGAAGATTAAAATGAAGGTTGAAAGAGGCACTACTCAATTTACCATTTATTTTAGGTATGATGAATAGGTATTGATGCTTTATGTTCTTAATGATAAAAGGAGGATAGAAAATGCCAAGTAAATTTAAGGCAGTATCATTGTTTTCAGGAGCTGGTGGCATGGATGTCGGCTTCGAGAATGCTGGCGTGGAAGTAGTGTTTGCCAACGAACTAAAAAAAGAGGCTGCCGAAACTTATAAAGCAAATCATTCAATTGATGTTATGGTCAATGATAACATATACAATGTGCTGGGTGGCATGGAAAGATTCAGTGGAGTAGATATCGTTTTTGGGGGGCCACCATGTCAAGGCTTTTCTGTTGCCGGTAAAATGGATCCGGATGATGAGCGTAGCAAACTAATTTTTACTTTTTTGGATGTAGTAGAAAAAGTTCGTCCTAGAGCATTTGTCATGGAGAATGTTAAAGCATTGGGTGTCTTGGAGAAATGGGAAAAAGTCCGAAACAAGTATTTGTCAAGGGCACTAGATATGGGGTATGTGTGTGTTCCGTTCGTTCTTAATGCCACGGAATATGGTGTGTCTCAAAAAAGAGAACGTGTATTTTTTATTGGTATAAAGGATGACATATTTTTTGAATCAAGACTTCGTGATTTAATTGAAGAGCAAAAAAAGCCGGCTCCGATTATAAGAAAGTTGCTTTATCCGTTAGGAAGAGCAGGTACAGACAATAATCCGGCGACCTGCGTAGCAAAAATAACATTTGCAACCCATCCAGTCATGAGAAAATCACCATATGCTGGAATGTATTTTAATGGGCAAGGTAGACCCATTAATGTAGATGGATATGCAAACACACTTCCAGCATCGATGGGTGGGAATAAAACACCATTTGTTGATGAAGAATATTTATATGGAAGTGCTGATACCGACTGGGTAGTAACATATCATAAAGGATTAATGGATGGCACAATTACTCCTGAGTTCAAAGAAGCACCAGAACGATTGCGTCGTATTACAATTAAAGAGGCGGCTAAGATACAAACATTTCCAGATGAGTATGTTTTTTGTGGCAACAAGGGAGCGGTTTATACACAAATAGGAAATGCAGTTCCGTGCAAATTGGCCGAAGCTGTTGCAAAAGCTGTGCTTACATATTTAAACGAGAATTAGATTGTACATATAGAGAAACTGAAGGTCATTGATTATGTGTCAATGGCCTTCAGTTTTTATTATGATACATGGAGTTCTCTCCATACTGTTTTGACGCTACTAGCTGTATTGATATCATCAATATAACTATTTAATTCTTGATAAAAGCCGATACGTCCTTCAGGAACCATCATTTGTAAAATATTGGCTATCCATTCAAAAATATCCCAATAACGATAAATAACATCTTGGTACTCGTAGTAGCCGAGATATCCGTGCATGCCACTAGGATGCATATCCATAGGACAGTCCTCTTTGCGACAAATAACTATTATTTCATGAATCTCTGCATTATTTTCGCCGTTGTAAATAGAGACGCAATCAAATGAGTCTCGTATCCGGGCCAAGTCAAAGTGTTTCACAGTTACTTCATAAACCTTGTAGATAACGCCATCGGTACTTTCCTCATTTATATCACCTGGTTTTTTACTTGTTGTGCTAGTAACGGAGGCTCTGTCATTTTCACCAGTTACTTTGATTCCCGTATTCATGGCGTAATGATGGTTTTTGAGAAGGTATGCTGCAATTCGTTGGGGAGTGTTTCCAGCATCAGGGGCTTTTGTAATAAGTTCGTGGCACAGATAGTACAAAAAATCTGGGTCTGCGGAAAATTCTATATTAACGGATAGATTTTGAAGATTACGAGTATGTGCCATTAACCTGCGAATAAGGGATATTCCAACAGTATCTATACGCTCGTTATCACTGTCCGTGCTTGCACCTTCAAGGTAATTGACTAAATTTACGACTTCTTCTGCAACCTTTGCCGGTCGTCGTTTAGCCGCCCAAGTCAAATCAAGTCCAATTACAGCTTTGGCTATATTTAATGGACCCGATTTACGATGAGGGATATTCTTTTCAATTAGGAATTCCTTAATGGGGCCTTCGTAGATGGCTCGAGGATTGCAGTCATAAAGCCCTGTAGAAGCTCGAAAGGTCTTATTGAGTTTCATTCCAACTATTACCACGAGCAATATTTCCCTAAAGCCCCACGCGGAAGTTGAAAACAATTCATCCATTGAGGAAGAGAAGGGAGATTCGTCAATGTGTACAGTATCATCTATAGCTCTATTAAAAAGTGAATCCAGAATTTCTCGTATTTTGTTATTTCGTTCGGCAGTGGAATTCATATGGAATAACCTCCTTTATTTAAATAAATGGAATTCCGATTTCGTCAACCCCATATCCAGTGCTCGGTACATGAATCGTGCACCGATAGACGAATATGGTTTCCATTTTCGGCATTTCTGCTCGATAGCTTTTTGACAGATATCATCGGTCTTGTATATCCAACGGTAACTTTGCAAAAATGCACCATCCTCCCAAGGAAGGATATCAGGTCGATTCAGCACGAAGATCAAATACATCTTGGCTGTCCAGTTACCGATACCACGAATTTTAGTGAGGGTAGCAGTTACTTCTGCATCCGTCTGTTTTGCCAAATCATCCAGCACCAAATCCGTGGAAATTATAGCATCCGTGATGTTTCGAATGTATGCCACCTTTGATTTTGATGTGCCGATAGAGCGTATTTCATCATCGGTGAGCCTGGCTACTGAATTGGGAGATACAATACCTCCGCACAACTCTTTAAGCCGAGCGTATATCTTCTGCCCAGCATTGATGGACAGCATTTGCTCTATAATCTCATGCACCAAAAATGGGTAGCCATTTGTATATGGGGAGTATGTGATTGAGCCAACCATCTGGATGACTTTTGCCAAACGCTTATCCTTTTTACACAGATACTGAACGGCTGGGTGCTCCATATTAAGGGTAATCACTTTTGACATGAATTTATTACCTCATCATTTTTTACGGTTGTCATTATTCTTCCTGCTATTGATTTAGCAAATAAGTAATTATAGATTACTGATCCTCTGGGTTATATACATCGTTTAAAAAACCATATCGCCCGTCTTCTTTATTTCTGGTGAATCTAATTACATGAACGCCGTTCTCCTCGCTCTCGTCTGGAATAAATGGCATACGCTTCGTTTGCTCCACAATTATTACTTGGCGCTCGTGAGCATGAGATATAAGGTACTCTATGAAATTCTGCTTAATAGTATCGCTTTGTTCTTTATGCTCTGCCTCTGACAATTGGGTCAGCGATGAGTCCACCACATAGAAACCAGGGGCGTGTCTGTCAAGGTCGATAAGGTATCCACTCATTGCAAGTGTAGTGATTGTGTTTAGTATTCCGCAGAAGCCTCCACCCATTGAAACTGACTTCTTGAGACCACCTATTTCAATATCAAAGTTTTCCATATTGAGCCTTGCAGAAGCAGCACCACCGATTTTAGTTGCCTGCAAGATTTCCCTTAACTTTTCCTCAAAACTGTGAATGATATCATAACTGTAATCATCATAAATGTTGTGCTTGGAAGTTCCCGACGTCTCTTCGGTTTCCTTGTTGAACAGCTCGCTTCTATACTGCGTTTCATTTTGCTGTACAACTTCTAATTCACTTGTGAGGCGTATTAAGCTTAACTGATGTTCCAAATCCTTCTCAAACACAGATAATCTGGGCTGCAGTTGCTCGGAAATCAGAGTGTCAATAGCCTTTTTCTTTTCCTCTAATGTGTGAATCGTAGCAATAATAGCTTTCTGTTGCTGGTCTATGCTGTGTTGTGCATCACTCAGTTCTGCTAGATGACATTTAATCTTTTCAAGTTCCGCAGCAGATGCGTCAATAAATGAAATATCCTGAACATGTTCAGTTTCTTCTCCGCAGATAGGGCATTTGACTTTTTGGGGACCCGGCTTAACAGCTGATGCACCGTCAACAATGAAACCAATCCTTCTTATATCAGATTGATATTGCTGCCTAAGAACAGCAAAATTATGTCCGACAGTTCTGGATTCGGAAAGTTTACTGTTCCACTCATAAATTTGCGACATTAGTTGCTGACTTTCCCTGGTAGCCGTATCTACCTGTACTTGTAATTCTACAATTTCTTTTCTAACCCACTCAACACTTGAACGAGGGTCTTTTATGTCAGAGGACAAGAGTGTTTTCTCTAACATTTCACGCCTTTTTGTAAATTCATTAACCTTTTCTTGGATATAGACAATGATGGCTTTTTTCTTTGCTTCTCTTATTTTTGGGTCTTCATCTGCGACAAGATCATTTGCGTCCTGTCCTGTAAGAAGAAATAAAAGAACAGCAGCGGATGCCGTATGACCTACGCTCCCCGGCGCCAGTAATGCAGAGCTTTCCCGTGCAACATCTGCCTGCCGGATAAAAAAGAGATGTAGCATACTTCTCCAAGTCAGATCCTGTGTCTTTGCACCTTTTCCAGATGAACGAACAGAATGGACCTCATCAATTCCAAGCAGATGAAGATATACGGAGTTGATATTCTTTTTGGTTTTATGGCCTACACTATAGGTACCGTGCTCCACCGTTGGGTCGGTGCCACTTACAGCGATTTTTGTATCGCCGATTTTGCGTTCAAGAATGACAGTTCCATTTGGTGTTAGCAAATGAAGTGCAATAAATTCATAACCATAGTTGTTGTCGACTATTTTTGAAGGACGGTTCTTTTTGGGGGTAAAACCAAATACATAATCAATACAGTCCATTACAAGGCTTTTTCCGGTATTGGAGGGGCCAAGAATAAAATTCAAACCTGGTTTAAAATCAATTACTGAAGTTTTATGACCACCGCCGGACACGGTGAGTTTATCAATATAGCATCTATTCATGTCCGACCTCCTGTAATGATTGAATGGTGAGTCTGTTAATTTCCTTCAACAAGGTTACCACATCTATGTTATCAAATCTATCAACCACGGATTGAACTGCAAGAATGTATTCCTTGGCATACCCGCTAGTAAGTTTAGTGCATACCGCTTTGCCGGCTTCCGATATTGAATACCTGTATCCGCTAGAAGTAGGGTACAGCCGAACATATCCATTTAAAACGAGATTTTTCAAAGCCAAAGCAACAATATGCCTTCTTGCAGGAAACTCGCTATACCTATAGTTGTTATATCCGTGAAGATTTTCATCCAACAATCCAAAATCTGCAGCATAAACAGCCATAAAATCGACAGCTCCTATTTGCTGTCCGTCTAATTTAGCAGGAGATAGTTCATTTAACATTAGAAGAATACGGAGTGATATTTCAAAGGTAGAGCCGATGGCTGATTTATTCATTGCTTCTTTCTTCTCCTTATCCATGCCAGTTTTCCATCATTAACAAGGTGGTGGCATACACCTTTTTTAATCTTTCCACTTATCCAATAAGGCGAAGCACTGAGTATATAGTTTGTAACTGGAGCGATAACAGCTTGCTCCATGACGGCAAGCATTCGTTCATAGCCATTTGGGTGCGTACGCTTTGCAGTATCCTTTACACTGTTATAGGTTTCATCTTTTAATACATCGAATTGCCCTGTTAGGCTGCTTCCTTTTAACTCTAATACACCGCGTCGAATTGCTTCTGAAGCATAGAAGTCAATGCGCCGATCTTCCAAGTCATCAGAGTAATCAGGAAACGATGAGAGGTTTTCTGCCGAAAACGATTCTATTCCCTCAGCATCGCCATATGCCATAAATAGTTCATTAATATATACTTGCTCTTCTTGAGTCGCTACCTTCGGAATCGGCACATTTGTCGGTCGAGGTAGCGACTTTATTTTTTCCTGAATGTCATCAATTAGTTTTAAATCAATCTCGGCATCCTGTGCTACCTGAGTGGTAGGGGTAGAGTTAATGATGTCCAAGATTATGCTCTCGAATAAATCAGCACAGACCATTGAAGGGTCATCACTAGTGCTTTTAATGCTATTCAGCCATGCTTCAACATTGTCATAGGAGTCGGACTCGTCCATTCGTTCCCATATCCAATTTGAGAATTTAATCTTGTCGCGATGGTCGTAAAGGTACTGTGCATCTTTGGGTTGAATAGTGCGGTCACCTTTTATATATCGGTATTTTGTGTCAGGCTTTCGCTTTAATAATTTGCAGGAGTCCATCGCCGCATCTTTTATGAAGTTGCCGACAAGTTCTGTGAAATATTCATGCTCAGATTTGCCAAATGAAATGAACGGTGAAAGATCTGAAGCATATTCTGAAAACGTCATGTGCCATTTGCCTCCTGCCTAGAGATTTACATCTGTCCGTGAGAGTCCGATAGCGTCCGCTTAGTCCGCTTTTTTAAAAGGTGATTTTGCTAAACTGGTGTGTGTAAGGTGGACTGAAATAATATTTGCCGTCAAATCATAATATTGGGGCAGTGACAGAGTGTACAAAAATATTATATCACACTTATAACACATTATTTCATGAGTTGAACCCAAATAGAAAGTTGCGGATGTAAAAAAATAAGTTTCCTTACAACAATCAAATCTCTTAGTCCGAATAGCGCTATAAGGACGGAGGGATGCATAAGAGTCTTAAACACAGCAATGATGGTTGTGTTTAGACGAAGATGCTCCCACCGTTGTTTCGTGCGCTTTTTGGCTATCGGAGCCTGTGGTCATCTTCAACCACAGGCTCTTTTTGTGTCCTTCCGTACCATTCGGACGGAAAGGACAAGACATGTTAAGAAAAGACAAAAAAGGACAGTATCAGCGAGGCAGTAATGGTGAGAAACTGTGTGAGGTAAGGCTCCCAGATGATAACACAAAAATCATGACTAAAGATGAAATGTATCGGCTCATTGATAACGAAGGAAAGAAACTTATTTTCCAAGGTGGTGTGTATTACGTGGTTGACGATGAAGTGTACCGTGCAGTTAAGCAGGAGGAGTGGCGTGAAGCCAAGCGTAAGGAACGTAATCAAAAAGCCAACGAGGTTTCCAGGGAGAAAACGGCTGATAGCAACATTAAAGTCTCCGCCCATAACGAGACTTTGGTTGGTGATTTATATGACAATGCAGAAATTGTCAATCAAGTCACCGAATCACCGGAGGAATGCCTGATTAATCAGGAGAGACTGGATGCATTATATGAGGTACTGGCAACATTATCTGCTCGGGACAGAGAAATCATCCAACTCTTTTCCTTAAAATATACAGACGCAAAAATCGGCGAGAAGATTGGTATGTCCCAGCGTGGAGTGAACAAGCGCAAGAAAGCTATTTTGGCACAGATGAAAACATTACTTGAAAAAATTTTATGATCTCAGTTCTAAATTTCATGGTTGCTGTCCTTCTATTGGTGAGAAGGCAAGAGAAGTCCTTCGGAAAGGAGGTAGCAGCAATGGATAGCATCGATGTGGAACTCCGCAATGTGCTGATTGCCATTAGTGTGGTAGCTGGCACATTAGCGGAGAAGATTGACAAGAAGGGAGAAAAGAAAAATGAACGAGTTATCTGTAGCAGTAGCTGAAATCAGAAAATGCAGTGAGTTGTTGCTTGAAGTAGCCGAGGTATTAGCTTCTTTAAATGGGTCATCGGAGCAAAAGGTTGATGAGATCACCATGGAAGAGGTTCGGGCAGTTCTAGCACAGAAGGCGGCTTCTGGTTTATCGGATGAGGTTAAAGCCCTTCTTGATAAACATGGTGCCAAGAAGCTCTCAGATATCAGTCCTGAGGATTACAACCAGCTTATCAAAGAAGCGGAGGCGATTGGCAATGCCAGCTAAGGGTCACGCATTATTATCCGCTTCATCCGCCCCAAGGTGGCTTCATTGTCCGCCATCAGCCAGGCTGGGAGAGTCCTACCAAGACCAGCCAAGTGAATATGCTGCAGAGGGCACAGAAGCCCATGCCTTGGGAGAATACAAGGTGCTCAAGGCACTTAAACGTAAGGTTTCCAACCCTACTAAAAAGCTGAAATACTTCAGTGAGGAAATGGAAAACTGCACTGATGGCTACCGTGACGTTGTCATGGAACTGGTCAGAATGGCAAAGGAAAAGTGCGCTGACCCATTAATCATGGTGGAACAGAGAGTGGATTTTTCCAAGTGGGTGCCAGATGGATTCGGTACAGCTGATGCCCTGATAGTTGCCGATGGTGTACTTACCGTCTTGGACCTAAAATTTGGCAAAAATGTAGTTGTATCGGCTAATGATAATCCCCAGCTTAAGTGTTACGCATTGGGAGCTTTGGCAATGTTTGACAGTATCTATGATATTGATACTGTCCATCTGGTTATCTACCAGCCACGTAGGGAGAATATCTCGGAGTTCGACATAAGCACGGATGCTTTATACCAATGGGCTGAAGAGGAACTCCACCCACGAGCTGAGCTTGCATATAAAGGCGAGGGGGATTATTCCTGCGGTCAGTGGTGCAGGTTCTGTAAGGCAAAGCAGGAGTGCCGGGCGAGAGCCGAGGCTAATCTGCTCCTCGCACAATACGATTTCCAGATGCCACCTACCCTGAGTGATTCGGAGATTGCGGTTATATTAGGTAAAGTCGATGAGCTTGTTTCCTGGGCAAATGATATCAAGGCCTATGCCCTGCAGATGGCTATAGCTGGAAAAGAATGGCAGGGCTGGAAACTGGTGGAAGGCCGTTCTGTTCGCAAGATTTCCAATGAAGATGCGGTTATTGAAGCAGTAACTGCTGTGGGTAAAGACCCATTCGAAAAGAAACTCTTGGGCATAACAGCCCTTGAGAAACTGCTCGGAAAAAATAAGTTCAATGAAATTATCGGGCAGTATGTGATAAAGCCACCAGGGAAACCTACCCTGGTACCGGAAAGTGACAAAAGAGAAGCAATGAACAGTGATTTTAAGGAGGAAAAATAATCATGGCAAAAGTTAACAATCCAATGAAGGTAATAACTGGTGAGCGTACTCGTTGGAGCTACGCAAATGTGTGGGAGCCTAAGTCAATCAATGGCAGTGCTCCTAAGTGTTCCGTAAGTCTTATTATCCCGAAGGATGATACCGAGACAGTTGAAAAAATCGAAAAGGCCATTCAGGCAGCTTATACCGAGGGAGCTGGTAAGCTCAAGGGAAACGGTCGCACCGTTCCGGCATTGTCTGCTATTAAGACACCACTTCGCGATGGAGATACTGAGCGTCCTGATGATGCGGCCTATGCCAACAGCTACTTTGTTAATGCTAACAGCCCAAATCCGCCAGGGATTGTAGATGCGTCTTGTCAGCCTATTATCGACCGCAGCGAAGTCTACAGCGGTGTTTATGGCCGTGCCAGCATCAACTTTTATGCTTACAACAAGAACGGCAATAAGGGCATTGCTTGCGGGCTTAACAACCTGCAGAAGATTAAGGATGGCGAGCCACTTGGCGGTCGCAGCAGTGCAGAGGATGATTTTGCAACTGAGTCCAATGAAGATTTCCTGAGTTGAGGTGGCTGGTATGGATTTTAATCAGTTTGCAACATACTTTACAGCCATGCTCGGTATGAGCGTTGCTTGTTCAATTGCAATGTTCGTAGTATCTGAGTCATTGGAAAAATTGAAGAAACGCTGGATGAAATAATTATGAGCGGCGGGGGGCAGTGCCCTCTGCCGCTTTGCTCTATATGGAGGAAATATATGAATACAATCAGTATCGATTTAGAAACGTATTCTGATGTAGATATTGGAAAATGCGGTGTCTATAAATATACTGACTCGTCTAATTTTGAAATCCTGCTGTTTGCTTACTCGGTAGATAACTCTGATGTGACCGTCGTTGATATCACCCAAGGTGAGAAAATCCCGGATGAGATAATTAGGGCTTTGTCAGACACATCAGTCACCAAATGGGCACATAACAGTCAGTTCGAACGTATCTGTCTTTCAACATATCTTCATAGGCACTATACCCTTGATTCAAAGTACCTTGCTCCGGAAGGTTGGAAGTGCTCCATGACATGGTGTGCTTATATGGGGCTCCCTATGTCATTGGCGGGTGCTGGGGCGGTGCTTGGCTTAGAGCAACAGAAAATTACCGAGGGGAAGGAGCTTATAAGGTATTTCTGTGTTCCATGTAAGCCTACCAAGGCCAATGGTGGCCGTACCCGTAACCTGCCAATACATGATAAGGAAAAATGGGAGCGGTTCAAATTTTACAATAAGCGTGATGTTGAGGTCGAAATGGCCATTGAGCAGAAACTGGCCAAGTTCCCGGTACCTGAGTTTGTTTGGGATGAGTTTTGGCTTGATCAGCAGATAAACGACCGCGGGATAATGGTCGACATGGAGTTTGCCACAAATGCAATATCCTTTGATGCCAAGTCCCGTGAAGCTTTGATGGACGAGATTAAGAAAATAACCTGCCTTGAGAACCCAAACAGTGTAATGCAGCTTAAAGACTGGCTTACCAAGCAGGGGATTGAGGTTACCAGCCTTGATAAAAAGGCTGTAAGCGCAATGCTCCCAGTAGCACCGCCCAATGTACAGAAGGTACTCACTATAAGGAAGAAATTGGCGAAGTCCTCTGTAAAGAAATATCAGGCAATGGAAAATGCAGTATGCAGTGATGGCAGAGCCAGAGGAATGTTCAGGTTTTATGGGGCGAACAGGACTGGCCGATTCGCGGGGCGGCTGATTCAGTTACAGAACCTTCCTCAAAACCACATAAGTGATTTGGCTGAGTCCCGTCAACTTGTTAAATCCGCCCAATATGAAGCAATGGAGCTGCTCTATGATGATATCCCGGATACGCTATCCCAGCTCATCCGCACGGCCTTTATACCAATGCCTGGATATAAGTTTATCGTGGCTGACTTTAGTGCCATAGAGGCAAGAGTGCTGGCTTACCTCGCTGGGGAACAGTGGGTGCTGGATACCTTTGCCAAGGGTGAGGATATCTATTGTGCTACGGCTTCAAGGATGTTTCACTGCAATGTCGTAAAGAATGGCGAGAACGGCGAACTCAGGCAGAAAGGGAAACAGGCAACTTTGAGCTGCGGATATGGCGGGTCTGTAGGTGCTCTTATAGCTATGGGAGCCTTGGAGTCAGGTATGAAGGAAGAAGAACTCCAGCCTTTGGTGGATGCGTGGAGAAAGGCAAATCCGAACATAGTAAATTTCTGGTGGGCCGTTGATAGGGCCGTAAAAGAAGCTGTCATCCAGCATACCACAACAAGCACACATGGGATTAAGTTTATTTGCAAGAGCGGTATGCTCTTTATTGAACTTCCAAGCGGAAGAAGGCTGTCTTATGTGAAGCCTAAAATGGGAGTCAACAAATTTGGCAGTGAGTCTGTTACCTATGAAGGTTCAAATGGTACCACAAAGAAGTGGGAGAGGCTGGAAAGCTATGGCCCTAAGTTTGTAGAGAACATAGTGCAGGGCATGAGCAGGGACATTCTGATGTATGCCATGGCGTCATTTAAGGAATATCGCATTGTAGCTCATGTGCATGATGAAATTATAGTGGAGTGCCCTGAGGAGGTAAGTGATGAGAGTATTTGTCAGCTGATGAGCAAGACCCCACCTTGGGCGGCTGGTCTCCAACTTAAGGCTGAAGGATACGAAGGAAAATTTTATAAAAAGTAATGCTCAAATAAGGCATTTTTCTCCAGTGGTAATTAGGGAGAAAAATGCCTTTTTAGTTCTAAAAAAGAGACTGAGTGTCCTTTTACTACTGGAAGGCAATTTTTAAACGGGCACAAAGTGCCAGAAAGCGAGGTAGACATGTTCTATGTAAAAGAAAAAGTCAGCGACACGATGGCAGTAAGCATTGAGATTAACTATTTGAATGTTTTCTGCAAATGCCCTGAATGTGGCGGAGAAACCAATGTGGACCTTGAGGCACTGTCACATACCGATGAAGGTCTGGACCTTTTTGGAAGTGCAGTGCTCTGCGAGGAATGTTCAAGGAAACTCTATAGGAGGAATCATCGTGACTAAGGTTTATGTAGCAAGTCCCCTTCGTGGGAATATCAAGGCGAATATTTCAAAGGCCCAGTGGTATGCAAGGTTTGTGATGGAGGTCGGTTATCTTCCAATCGCTCCACATATCTATTTCACGCAGTTTCTTAGGGACTATATCCCTGAAGAGCGGGACAAGGCTATTGAGATGAACAGGGAGCTTCTTGCTTGGTGCGACCAGCTCTGGGTGTTTGGCAGTGTTATCTCAGAAGGGATGCAGCAGGAGATTGATTTCGCCAAGGAAACTGGCATGACGATTCGTTATTTCACTGAGGATTTGGAGGAGAGGCATGATCTTTAACAGAGCGGGCGTAAAATACGCACAGAAAAATTGCAGATACCCATACAGTGTTGAGGTTAATGACATTGAGAGCATGAAAGAGGTTATTGCCTTTGATCATGTGTGTGCCAACTACGTCAACAATTATCGGAGCAAGGATAATTTCATTGAGGCTGATGTAATTCCTATGGATATTGATAACAGTGGCACCGATAACCCAGCTATGTGGATGACCCAGGAACGCATTATTGAAACTTTCAAGGATTATGATTTCGTACTGGTTCCAAGCCGTAACCACATGAAAGAAAAGGACGGGAAGTCAGCCCGTCCTAAGTGGCATATCTATTTTAGGATTACAAAGACCAGTTCAGCTGATACCTATGAATCCTTAAAGAAGAGACTGCAAAAAATGTACCCATTCTTTGACCCCGAGGCTCTGGGTGCTGCGAGGTTTATCTATGCAACGGAATCTGAGGACATTTATTGGAATGAAGGCAGCATGACCATTGACCAGATATTCAATGATGCCGACTTTGACTCGGTGCGTGAGGGTTCCCGTAACAACTCGCTTTCCAGAAAAGCTGCCAGTATTCTTAAACGCTACGGTGACACAGACGAGGCGAGGGCTTTATTCCTCAAAGCAAATGATGAGTGTGTTCCCCCGTTAGAGAAGGAGGAGCTCAGGACCATCTGGAGAAGTGCCATCAAGTTTTATAACGAGAAGGTACTGACAGACCCTGCCTATGTTCCCCCGGAGAAATACGGTGATAACGAGTGGGATGACCCTATTCCTTTTGAGGAATATGTTATGCCACCATTTCCGGTTGATGCACTGCCAAAGCCAATAGCAGATTATGTGCTGGCAGTATCGGAGAGTACGCAGACACCTCTTGATATGGCAGGCGTTCTGGCACTTCCTGCGATTGCTGTGTGCATACAGGGTAAATACTCCATTGCAGGCAAAGCTGACTGGATTGAACCACTTAACATTTATGCACTTGAGGTGGCATCGCCATCTGAGCGTAAGTCGGCGGTAATAAAACTTATGTGCAATGCCATCTGCCTTTATGAGATTGAGTACAACAGAGTTCATGCTGCAACTGTGGAGAAGAACAAATCCCGTTTGAGAATGCTACAGAAACAGCAGAAATCCATAGAGGACAGAATTGCCATGGGCAAAGCTACCATGGATGAACTGGAGAATGTAACCGAGGAGATTGCCAGCTTTAAGGAAATCAATCCTCTGCAGCTTTATGTAGATGATGTTACGACTGAAAAGCTGGTATCCATTCTGGCCAAAAATGATGGCCATGCAGCCATCATATCAAGTGAGGGCGGCATTTTTGACACCTTGGCTGGTATCTATACAAAGACCGTAAATATTGATGTCATGCTGAAAGCATACTCCGGGGACACCATCAAGGTTGACCGCGTGGGCAGGGACAGTGAGTATGTCCTCAATCCGGCTCTTACGGTGATGCTGATGGCGCAGCCAAGTGTGGCATCGCAGGTGTTAGGCAATAAGAATTTCCAGGGACGTGGTCTTACGGCCAGATTTCTTTACTGCATTCCAAGTTCAAGGCTGGGTGAGAGAAACATCAACAGTAAGACTGTCCCAGAGGATGTTAAAGCAAGATACGAGACACTCATTACCAATATGCTTGATGACCCTTACGGCAATAAAATCATCACACTTTCTGATGCCGCAAGGGAGTTATTCTATCAGTTTTCCATGAACCTTGAAGCTGACCTCCTTAAGGAATACACCGAGTTTTCTGCATGGGTAGGTAAGCTGGGCGGTACTACCTTGAGAATAGCTGGTCTTCTTTGCAGGGCAGAGAAGTATGTATGCCATGACTTTTGTGAGCAGTATGAGGGTGATCAGGTAGATGAGGATGTGCCATTGGTGGTAAGCAAAGCTACCATGAGCAGAGCCATCAGGCTGGCTAACTATTTTCTGGTACATGCAAGGGTGGCTTTTTCAGCAATGCCTGAGGAACAGATTAGAGAACAGGCAAAAGTAATATTGGACAAGATTCGTGAAAAGAAGTTGGAACGTTTTACCCGTAGGGATATGATGCGTTACTGTTCCAGATTTAAGCGTACAGAGGTCATCCAGCCAATTCTGAATTTCCTTGATGATTACGGATATATTCGCCAGGAGCCCGTCACAGTCAAGTATTACGGGCGTCCACCATTGCCGTCTTATTTAGTCAACCCTAAGGTGTGACAATGGGCTTGTGTCAGTTTTTGTCTGGCTTGTGCAAGGCATGATTTTGACACTTCATACCGCATCAATTCTGTGATGTCTGATTATTGTCATTTTGTCGCTTATAGAGAATATAAAAACCCTTTTTTAAATATATATATATTTACTAATTTTCTAGATATTAAGATATCGGAAAATTTATATATTCGCTGGACTATGGGTGCCAAAATGACTAAATCAGGCTTTAAAACACTGATGTCGGAGCTTAAGGCCACTTTTTTGAAAACAAGACAGCCTTTGACAGAAGCCTGTTTTTTCGTGACAAAACTATAAATTGAGGTGATTTAGGTGCTTGAAAAGCAGATTGAACGGAACCTTTGTGATGAAGTTAAGAATAAAAATGGTATGTGCTTAAAGCAGACTGGACTGGCTGGTATTCCAGACAGACTGGTGCTTCTCCCGGATGGCAAGTGTGCCTTTGTGGAGCTTAAGGCTCTCGGGGAAAAGCCAAGAAAACTGCAACAGATAAGAATGAAACAGCTTAAGAAGCTGGGCTTCAAGTGTTATGTGATTGATGGAGTGGAGCAGATTAAGCCAATGCTGGAGGTGATAGCCGATGAAAATAGCGTGTGATTGGTGCGGTAAGCAAATGGAAAGAACACAATCAGGTATAAAAAAACATAATTTTTGTTGTCGACAGTGTTTAGCTGATTTTAGTAGCAAGAAGAAAAATCCAGCGGGGTATGCTTTATTAAAGGATTATACGAATATCTCAGCTCATTGTAGCGCAATGAATAAAGAATTAAACCCATCAAGAATGACTGTAGAGGTGAGAGCTAAACTTCGTGAATCTAAGATTAATTCTGGAAATAATAAGAGTTATGCGAAATTTTATGGACGGCATGAACATAGAGTAGTTGCAGAACAACTTCTTGGAAGAAAACTTAGGCCCGGCGAGGTAGTTCATCATATTGATGGGAATAAAAGAAACAATGTCCCACAGAATATTAGAGTGTTTGCTTCACAGAGTGAGCATGCCAAATTTCATATGGAATTAAAAATGTTTATTGAAGACATAAAGAGAATGGATTGTGAAGGGGGGATGCCTAATGAAGTTCATTCCACATGATTATCAGAAGTATGCAATTGAATTTGTTCAGAACAATGAAATCTCCTGCCTCTTGCTGGATATGGGCTTAGGTTGAGGTAAGACAGCAATAACCCTCACAGCATTAAAGGATTTGCTGGATAAAGGAGTGGTGAAGCGTGTTCTTGTTATCGCACCACTGAGAGTTGCACGAGATACATGGCCAGCTGAGATAAAGAAATGGGATCATATACGTGGGCTCCGACACACTGTTGCAGTTGGCAGCACCAAGGAAAGACTGGCAGCCATTAATGACAGCTCAGCCCAGATAGTTATCATCAACAGAGAGAATGTTGATTGGCTGGTAAAACACTGCGATTGGAATTTTGATATGGTGGTCATAGATGAGCTGAGTTCGTTTAAGAACCATAGAAGCAAGCGGTTCAAGGCAATGTGCAAGATAAGACCATTCGTAAGCAGGATTGTAGGTCTTACCGGAACACCTTCCAGTAACGGACTGATGGACCTTTGGGCGCAGTTCAAGATATTGGATTATGGAAAGAGGCTGGGGCGGTTCATCGGAAATTACCGTGAGTGGTATTTCCGGCCGGACAAAATGAATGGATACATCGTTTATTCTTATAAGCCACTTCCATTTGCTGAAAAGGAAATCTATGAGAAAATCTCGGACATCACAATATCAATGTCAGCCATTGACCACCTTGATATGCCTGAACTCATCACAAATGAGATTGAGGTTGAGATGAGTCCAAAGGAACGAGCCAAGTATGATGAACTCAAAGATGAGATGGTTATGGAGCTCCCGGATGGAGCTATTACTGCCGCCAATGCTGCAAGTCTTACCAACAAGCTGTGTCAGATGTCCAATGGCAGGATCTATGATGAGAGTAAGAATGTGGTGAAAATCCACGACCGTAAGCTGGATGCCCTTGAGGACATTATCGAGTCAGCCAACGGTCAGCCGCTTCTCATCGCATATTGGTTTAAGCATGACCTTGAATCCATCAGCAGTCGGTTCAAGGTAAGAGAGATAAAGACCAGTGCTGATATTACTGATTGGAATGAAGGTAAAATCCCTGTGGCTGTCATCCACCCAGCTTCAGCTGGTCACGGCCTGAACCTTCAGGCAGGAGGAAACACAATGGTTTGGTTCGGTCTTACCTGGTCTTTGGAACTCTACCAGCAGACCAACGCAAGACTCTGGCGGCAGGGACAGTCAGCTGGAACTGTTGTCATCCAGCACATTATCTGCAAGGACACAGTTGATGGGAGAATCCTTAAGGCTTTAAAGGCAAAAGATACAACTCAGTCGGCACTAATAGATGCGGTTAAGGCGGTGATATAGATGTGTGAAAATGGCATTTTTAACCTCGTGCAGGCCGTTGTAAAACAGGCAGCCAAGGATTACAGAGCTGTCAGATACAAGAAGGAATCATACGAAAAGGATAAGCTGGAGGAGTTTTTCCTTTCCAAATGGTTCAGTGACCTCACTGGGCTTGATGGCGAGATGGTTCTTGGTAGACTTAAGGCAGGTGACTAATTTGACAGCAATAGAGTATTTTAATCAGGCAAGGCTGCTTGATGTTGAAATTAATACATTGATAGAGGAATCTCAGTCTGTTCGTGATATGGCCACAAAGGTCACTTCGGTTATGACGGATATGCCGGGTTCTCCGCTGAAGAACAACGATGGGTATGAGGAAACATTGATAAAACTGGCAGACTATGATAAGGCAATCAACAGCAAAATTGACAACTTGGTAGACTTGAAGCATAGCATGATTGAGATAATTAATCAGCTACCCAAAATGGAGCACCGCATTGTACTTGTTAAGAGATATCTGTTCAACAAGTGCTGGGAGCAGATAGCGGTTGACATGGGGTATGAAAAACGGCAGGTGCAGCGGTTCCATGACAATGCAATTAGAATTATTAATAAAACATGTCACACCATGTCATAGAATGTCATGTCAAGTTTTTGATATAGTTAGAGTGGACAAAGTAAGATAAGACAAGCCATCAGGGAGCAATCCTTGGTGGCTTTTCTATTGGAGTGATTAGTATGCCGAGGAAACCAATGAAGCCTTGCAAGCACCCGGGTTGTCCTAAACTGACTGACGGAAACTACTGTAAGGAACATGAAGCCATGTATCAGAAAGACTACGAGCGAACCCCAGAGGAGCGTAAACGTTACGGCTATCAATGGAAGAAGGCTCGTAAGAGATATGTAGCTGCACACCCTGTCTGTGAGATGTGTCTGTTAAATAAGCGGATAACACCTGTCGAGGAAGTGCATCATATCTTGCCACTGGATCACGGTGGTAATCATAATCCACTGAACCTCATGAGTCTGTGTAAGGCTTGTCACAGTCGTATTACGGCACTCATGGGTGACAGGTGGAACAAGAGAAAGGAATTCACGTACTGAGGGGGAGGGGCGGTAACAATCCCTGTGGAGCGGACAGATGTCCAGCGGTCAGCCCCCTCGCGCAGAAAAAGTGCGATTTCAGAAGGGTAAAAGGAAGGAGTGTTCGGTTTGCCGACAAAATCAAATAATATTGGAGGCCGTGGCGGTGCCAGGGCGGGTGCCGGGAGAAAGAAAAAGGCACTGGCAGACAAGGTGGCCACAGGCAATCCAGGCGGCAGACCGTTAGTAGTGCTGGATATCCCGGATATGCCTGAGCCGGTGGAACTGGAAGGCGCGGATATGCCAGAGCCAAGAGAGTTCCTATCTGCTCAGCAGCGTGATGGAAGTGAACTCGAGGCCAAGGAGATTTATACAGAAACATGGAACTGGCTGAAACGTCTTGGTATGCATACCAAGATTAGTAAACAGCTCCTGGAGCGTTATGCCATGTGCTCTGCTCGTTGGATTCAGTGCGAGGAACTGACAAGCCGTATGGGTATGCTCAGTAAGCACCCGACTTCCGGCAAGCCAATAACCTCGCCGTTTATAAACATCGGTATTAACTACATGAATCAGGCCAACAGGCTGTGGAATGAGATATTCCAAATCGTAAAAGAGAACTGCGTTACCGGCTACGAAGGAGACACACCGTCCGATGATTTGATGGAACGCCTGTTGAGAGCCAGGGAAAGGAAATGATATTAATGGGAGAACTGAAATACGAGCTGGTCGATGTTGACCGGCTTATTCCTTATGTGAACAATGCCAGAACACACTCGCCTGAACAGGTGACCAAGCTGGCAAGTGCTATCAAAGAGTTTGGGTTTATTAATCCGGTGATAACAGACGGAGAACATGGCATATTGGCAGGACATGGCAGAATCGCCGCTGCAAAGCAACTGGGATTAAAACAGGTACCATGTGTCTCCGCTGCTTATCTCACTGAAGCACAAAAGAAAGCATATATCCTGGCAGACAACAGATTGTCTCTGGACGCTGGCTGGGATGATGAGCTTTTGAAGATTGAGATTGAGTCCCTTGAAAGCGAGGGCTTCGACATCGGTCTTACAGGTTTTGATGAAAAGGAACTGGCCGACCTCTTTGGCACAGATGATAAAGACACCGAGGAAGATGACTTTGATGTAAATGCTGCTCTTGACGCAGCTGCCTTTGTTGAGCCAGGAGATCTTTGGCTCCTGGGAGAACACCGCCTGTTGTGTGGTGATTCCACCAATCCAAAAGATGTAGCTACACTTATGAACGGCCAGAAGGCAAATGTGTGTATTACCGACCCGCCTTATAACTGTGCTTATAAAGGAGGTACCGGAATGACCATCATGAATGATAAATGGAGCGATGGTGAAGCCTTCTATCACTTCCTTTTGGACGCATTCAAGAATGCCTATAACAGCTTGGTTGATGGCGGTGCATTTTACGCATTCCATTCGGATGCAGAGAAATGTAACTTCTTCAATGCTTCTGTGGATGCCGGGTTCCATTATTCAACGACCTGCATTTGGGTAAAGAATGCTCTGGTTATTGGGCGAATGGATTATCAGATGCGGCATGAGCCAGTGCTTTATGCTTTTAAGGACACAGCCAAGCATAAATTCTATGGTGACCGTAAGCAGACCACGGTCTGGGAATTTGATAAGCCAACGAAATCAAAGCTTCATCCGACACAGAAACCATTGCCATTGATAGCTTATCCGATGCAGAACTCCTGCCAGGAGAACGGCATAGTGCTTGACCTGTTTGGTGGCAGCGGTTCCACCATGATGGCAGCAGCACAGCTGAACAGAAAAGCCTATCTTATGGAACTCGATCCCAAATATGCATCTGCCATTGTCAGAAGATTTGTGGCAAGCTACGGTACAGATGATGTGCGGGTAATAAGGGATGGCGAGGAGCTTCCTTGCAACGATGTGTATATCCCGACAGATGAGGAACTTGAATTCAAGGAATCCTCAGTCACAGATAAACAGAAAGGTAAAAAATAATGTCTTGCATGATTGCAGGGCATTTTTTATTTGGAGGTGTTCAGCTTTGCTTAAAGTAGGCAGTCTGTTTTCTGGAAGTGGTGGATTTGAACTTGGGGCCTGCCTTGCCGGGATTGAGCCAAGGTGGGCATCAGAAATTGAACCTTTTCCAATTATGGTTACTACAAAGAGATTTCCCAACATGAAGCATTTGGGAAATATACAGGAAATAAATGGCGGGGAGATTGAGCCGGTGGATATCATAACAGGGGGCAGCCCCTGCCAGGACCTGTCTGTGGCCGGGAAAAGAGCCGGGCTTATCAAGGGCGAGCGGTCAAATCTCTTCTTTGAGTATATGCGTGTTGTAAAGGAAATGAGGGAAGCTACAAATGGCAAATATCCAAGATTCATCGTCTGGGAGAATGTCTTCGGGGCTTTCTCCAGCAACAAGGGAGAAGACTTCAAGGCAGTCCTTGACTCAATCATTAAAATCAAAAATCCGCAGGCTCCCGAGGTGCCTATGCCTGATCAAGGAAGATGGCCCTACGCAGACATTCTCATGGGTGACGGATGGAGCATTGCGTACCGAACTGTTGACGCACAGTATTGGGGAGTTCCCCAAAGACGCCGTAGAATCTACCTTGTCGCAGATTTTGGAGGTCGATGTGCAGGAAAAATATTATTTGAGTCAGAGAGCTTGCCAGGGGATTCTCAGACGGGCAGCTGCCAGAGGGAAGGAACTGCCGCAGGTACTGAGACTGGCATTGGAGCGTCAGGCAATGGCATGATGTGTCTTAATGACCAGGGCGGCCAGCGCATGGATATAAGTGATGGCAAGACCAACACACTTAGGGCTCAGGCTAACCATCCGCCCCTCGTGTTTGAAAATCGAATGTCTGATGCAAGATACACGGGACCAAATAAAACAACACAGACTATTGAAGCAAAGTGGGGAACAGGAGGCAATAACCAGGGACTGGTAGTAGAACCGCCCCGCACACTGAAAATAAGAAGCGGGTGTGAAGGCGGTGGCAAGGGCGCACTTATTCAGGTTGATAAATCTGCTACCCTTGGATGCAACAATGACCAGACTTTGTTTGTGCAAAAAACAAGTGCAGCCATGACGGATAAAACAGCATGTCTTTCTGCTCAGGAAGGCCCCAAGGGACCGTCAAGTCAGGCACTGGGAAATCCAGAAGAAAACTTTGTTCTTGAGGTTAAGACCTATGGAATCAGTTCCTATGATAGCAATTCCATGAAATCGGATAACCCAAAGGCTGGGATATACGAAGCCAAAACAGCCAGAACCCTTGATGCCAACGGTGGCAATCCGGGATGCAACCAAGGTGGCATAGCAGTTATCGAGGGGAACAGTACAGTTGCCTATGGTCTTGACAGGGCTTCTTTTAATCAGGGGAAAAATGCCAAGTATGATTTTGTCGTTGAGAAAGAACTTGAACCGACAATTCTTTCGAGTGGGCCGGGGGCAGTGGCGGTCGGAAGTTTCTATCCGATGATGAAAGCTGAAAGCCAGTGCTACCGCAATGATGGAACCTGCAACACACTTGTAAATGGCACAAATCCCGGTCATCAGAATGCAGTGACTTATGCAATGACAGCCGGAAGTTTTACTCAGGTTGAGAAGGAAAAGAGTCCGACCCTTGAGGCAAGGGATTATAAGGACCCCAATATAATAAATGACCGCCCCGGGAACGAGTACATTGTCCGCAGGCTTACACCAAAGGAATGTGCCAGACTGCAGGGCTTTCCCGACTGGTGGTGCAGCGGTCTTGGGACGGATAATCCGACTCAGGATGAAATTGAAAAGTGGCGAGGGATTTTCCTCGAGTACAACAGGATAATGGGAAAATCAGCAAAACCAAAGAGCGATGCACAGATTAAGAAGTGGCTGAAAAATCCTCACAGCGATTCAGCTGAATACAAGCTGTGGGGCAATGGTGTGGCTCTGCCATGCGTTCGGCTGGTGATGAACGGCATTGCCCATTATGCTTCAGACTGACTAGGCCCAGATACTTTAGCATGGCAAACTTGGGAAGTCGAAAAGTATGCGTATACTGTATATTCCCATAAGACGAGGAAAGGCCCCCTTCCGGGGGCGGGGGGCGGCTTTTCAGCCGTGTGTGAAAATGAAGGCTGGCTTTTGTGCGTATTCTTCGCCAGGCCAAGCCTTGTGGGTGTTCACCAAGGTCATTCCTTCCAGCTTCCAGCCTGCTTTGTAAAATTCAAAGGCTGTTTCGTTGGAGCTGCTCCAAGTCGAGCTGAAGGTAAATTCCTTGATTCCCGCATCCTCAAGGCCCTTTAAAAGCATCGGGATGTCTTTTTCCCAAATGCAGTTCTCGCCAATGTCGAGGAGGCTGTTTTCCCTTTCCTGGCTTGTTTCGTAAAGGCTGAACACCCAGGCAAAGCCTTCGCCGCGTTCCTTGATCCTCGCATCAAGGTCTTTGTACTCGGCTTTGAGCTGGTTCTTTTCTTCCTCGGTGGTTGCCTCGTTGAAGCGGTTTCTCAGGTCCTTGAGTTCGTTGTAAAAATCCTTAATCATGCTGTTTTCCTCCTTCAAAGGTGTGCTTTTCTTTCGGTACTGTATATATCACTCTAAAGCACATAAATAGCAAGTGATATGTGCAAAATAAATAATTATTATTTATTGAAAAATAGCTTGCTATAAATGTCATTTAGAGCAATCATACACATACCAAAATAAACACCACCAAAAAGGAGGAAACAAAAAATGAAGATTCATTACAACAGAACAGGTGCACAGCGCAAGGAGCTGGTTAAGGCAATCAGCAATATTACCGGGGAAAAAGCAAAGTACCTTGGAATGCCAAGTTGCGCCTACCAGATTGGACCATTCCACTTGGACAAGAGCGGTACTGTTGAATATGACGAGGAGGATGTACCGCAGATTGGTCAGATTATATTGGAGCTTATGGCGGCTGGCTTTAACGGGGAGATGGAGGATATGGCGGCTGAAGGAACAGTCAAAATTCCGCAACAGGAGCCCCACAGCGAAGAGGAAAAGGAGAATGCAATGGAACTTACCATTTCGATTCCATACGAGGGATTTGATGAGATCTCCCTTCAGAATTTGGATAACCTTGTAAAAGCAAAGGGGAGCCTGATAAAAAAGGCCCTAGGGGTTGAGGAACTTCCAATAAAAGTTCAAGGGGAGGAGATAAAATTCCCTTGGTTTAAAACCACATTGGATAATGATGAAACGGTAATTTATACCACCTTTATTTCAAAACTGGCGGAAATGGCAAAAACCCAGAAACGCATAAACGCCAAAGAAAAAGAAGTAACAAATGAGAAATACGCTTTCAGATGTTTCCTTCTGAGACTTGGATTAATAGGCAACGGTTACAAACCGCACAGAAAACTCCTCCTGAGCAAACTGGAAGGTTCCAGCGCATTCAAGGCTGGTAAACCAGAGTAAAAATCAAGGGCTGCCCTTCGGGGCGGCCTTATGTATACTTTCAAAATTGCTTGATAATAATGTGCTTTAGAGTGATGTATGTAAATGCCAAAAGGCAAATACAACACTTAAGGAGGATTCGGAAAATGAAAATGCCAAGCAGGGAACTGATTGCAAAAATGCGGAGGGTTTACACCAAAGGGAGCCGGGTGGAGCTGGATTCCATGGATGATCCACAGGCCCCACCACAGGGCACCAGAGGAACGGTGCTGGGGGTTGATGACATAGGCAGCATCATGGTTGCCTGGGACAACGGCAGTGGCCTTCATGTGGTCTACGGCGAAGACAGCTGCCATTTGGTAGAGGAGGACTGAGCATGACCGAGGAAATCAGAAACCAGATACTGGCCATCAGGCAGACCGGGGCAACAAACATGTTCGACATCATAAGGGTGAAGGAAATCGCGGAACTTATGGAATTTACCGAGCTGGCGGAGTTCCTTCCTGAAAACAAGGCCGAGTATGTGAATTTCATTCTTACCGGCAAATAAAAACAGCCCGCTTCGGCGGGCATTTCCTCTCGCAAAGCCAGCAATACCAAGGCTTTAAGTATACAAAAATAAACACATAATCTTTCTGTAAATAACTTGCTATTAGAACACATGTATGGCAATATACACACAACAAAAGCAAAGCAAGGCAAAAAGCAGAAAGGATGACAAAACATGATGGATTTAAGAGCACAGACCTTTGGGGTAGAAATTGAGATGACAGGGATTACGAGAAGCAAGGCAGCAAAGACAATCGCAGCCTACTTCGGAAAAGAAAGCACCCACTACGGCGGAACCTACGATACCTACCAGGCCGGTGACAGCAAGGGCAGAACGTGGAAGGCCATGAGCGATTCAAGCATCAAGGCAGAAAAGAAAAACGGCGGGCGGGCAAGCGACCTTTACAAAACAGAGGTTGTAACCCCAATCCTCAGATACGAGGACATTGAAGACCTGCAGGAAGTTTTGAGAAGGCTCAGAAAGGCAGGGGCCATTGTAAACGAAAGCACAGGAATTCACATCCACATCGGAGCCGAGAATTTCACCCCAGCCACCCTTTGCAACCTTTTGAAGAACATCAGAAGCAAGGAGGACATCCTTTACAAAGCCATCCAGGTAAAGAATTCCAGAGTATACTATTGCAAGAAAACAAACCAAGCCCTGATTGAAATGATTGAAAAGCACCGCCCAACAACAAGGGAAAAGCTGGCCGACCTTTGGTACCAAGAAGCACCTTACGGAAGGGAACGCCATTACAACGAGAGCAGATACCACGGTCTTAACCTTCACGCCTACTTCACCAAGGGAACGGTTGAGTTCAGGCTTTTCAACAGCACCCTCCACGCAGGGGAGCTCAAAGCCTACATACAGTTTTGTCTGGCGGTTACCGCAAAGGCAATAAACACCTCCAAGGCATCCAGCAAGCCAAGCGTAAGCGACAACGAAAAATACACCTTCAGATGCTGGCTCCTCCGCCTTGGCCTTAACGGTGACGAGTTCAAGACCTGCCGCCACCACCTTTTGAAGAACCTTGAAGGAAACTCAGCATGGAGACGCCTTTCCTAAAGGAAACCACACACCAGCCCCTTCGGGGGCCTTTGGGTGGTAGAAGCCGATAGTGATTTCTTTTAGGAAGGGAGTTTTCAAAAATGAAAAAATCAATTTATTTAGCCTACGGAAGTAACATGAGCCTCCAGCAGATGTACCACCGCTGCCCTGATGCCGAGCCAGTCGGCAAGGGGATTATAAAAGGGTGGAGGCTGATGTTCAAGGGTTCCCAAAGCGGGAATTACGCCACAATTGAAAAAGAGGAAGGCTGCACGGTTCCAGTGGTAGCCTGGGCCATAAGCGAACTGGATGAGGAGCGCCTCGACCGTTACGAAGGCTGGCCTAGCTTTTACGTCAAGGAAACCGTTGAGTTTGAGTACATCGGGGATCGCCCAGGAAGAAGGGTAAAAGGCGAAGGAATGGTGTACATTATGCCGCCGGATAATTCCACCCTCGGACTTCCAAGCCAAAGGTACTTTGATGTTTTGGTGGAAGGTTACCACCGCTTTGGGCTGGACCTAAAAATCCTTTATGAAGCCTTGGATTACAGCAAATAATAAAACAGAATAAATGTACTAAATAACTTGCTATTCCTCCGCACCAGAGCTAATATACACACAACCAAAGGAAAAGGAGGAACAAGAAAATGACAAGGTTTCAAAAAGATCAGCAGGCGATTTTGGAAGGCAACAGCCATGAGGTGATGGCCGGTAGAAAAGATGAACTCAGAAAGCTGGAAAAGGAACTCAGGGAATGCCGCAACGGGTTCAGGGCCCAGTGCCTTAGGCAGGAAATTGAACGCCGGCAGAGAGAATACCGCGAACTTGATGAGATGATTTGAAGGGAGGAACAAGAAAATGGAAAAGCAGGAAATTTTGGAAGAAATCAAATTGGCAACCGAGGAAGTAGCATTGATCCTTTGGGACGGACCGCGCTTCAGCAACCAGAAGGCGGTTTTGGAAAACATCGACAAAGCCTTGATGAAGGGCTGGGACACAATACCACCTAAGGACTTGCAGCTCGCCTTGGCACAGGGTTTGATGTCAGCCGCCACAATCCTGACCAGCATGGAAAACAGCGAGGATTAAAACAAAAAAGCCGGAAGGCCCTCTTCGGAGGCCTTTTGGTCGTAGCGAAAATTATTACCATACGATAAGAATACCCTTTGTTATGGTATGGTAATAACTTTCGCCCAGTGACGACTGAGCACAGTATACTCAGCGCGGTGGATTTGAGAGTTTATGAAGTATCGGCCCCAATGGGGCTTTTTTAGTTGGAGGAATTTGATGGAAGGATATAAGCCTACAAAATTCAAACTGGATACATCCCATTACGATAAAGGGCAGGCTGACTTTGCAGTAGGCTTTATTGAGTGCCTTTGCCACACAAAGGGCAGGTGGGCCGGTAAGCCTTTTAAGCTGCTCCCTTGGCAGGAACAGATTATAAGGGATATTTTTGGAACTGTTAAGGAAGATGGCCACAGGCAGTTTACCACGGCCTATATTGAAATCCCAAAGAAGAACGGTAAGAGTGAGCTTGCAGCCGCTGTTGCCTTATATCTTTTGTTTGCCGATGGGGAGGCAGCCCCGGAGGTTTATGGAGCGGCAGCTGACCGCCAGCAGGCAGCCATTGTGTTTGATGTGGCCAACCAGATGGTTAAGCTGACACCGGCATTGGCGAAACGGTCAAAGAGCCTTGGAGCCAATAAACGTATTGTGTCCCATCTGAATAATGGATTTTATCAAGTGCTTTCTGCAGAGGTAGGGACCAAGCATGGACTGAATGTTTCAGGACTGGTGCTCGATGAGGTACATACCCAACCAAACAGAAAGCTCTATGATGTTCTTACCAAAGGTTCTGGTGATGCCAGAGAACAGCCCCTGTACTTTCTCATAACCACAGCCGGGAACGACACCAATTCCATTTGTTATGAGCTTCACCAAAAGGCATTGGATATTATTGAGGGACGAAAGTTTGACCCAACATTTTATCCTGTCATTTACGGTGCTGCCGAGTCCGAGGACTGGACAAGTCCTGAAGTGTGGAAGAAGGCAAATCCTTCTCTTGGTGAAACCATCACAATAGATAAAGTGGTGGCGGCATGTGAGTCCGCCAAACAAAACCCGGCAGAGGAGAACTCCTTCAGGCAGCTTCGTCTAAATCAATGGGTAAAGCAGGCTGTCAGATGGATGCCGATGGATAAATGGGATAAATGTGCTTTTACAGTCAATGAGGATGAACTGGAAGGACGTGTCTGCTATGGAGGTCTTGACCTTTCCAGTACAACAGATATTACAGCCTTTGTGCTGGTGTTCCCGCCACTTGATGAGGAGGATAAATACTACGTTCTTCCTTATTTTTGGATTCCGGAGGACAATGTTGACCTTAGGGTAAGGCGCGATCATGTGCCTTATGATGTGTGGGAGAAGCAGGGGACACTTCTTACAACCGAAGGAAATGTAGTCCATTACGGCTACATTGAGCAGTTTATCGAGAAGCTGAATGAAAGGTTCAACATCCGGGAAATTGCCTATGACCGCTGGGGTGCTGTGCAGATGGTACAGAACCTTGAAGGAATGGGCTTTACCGTGGTTCCATTTGGCCAGGGCTTCAAGGATATGAACCCACCAACCAAGGAGCTGATGAAGTTGACGCTGGAGCAGAAAATAGCCCATGGCGGCCATCCGGTTCTAAGATGGATGATGGATAATATCTTCATAAAGACAGACCCAGCCGGGAACATAAAGCCGGACAAAGAAAAATCCACAGAGAAGATTGACGGTGTCGTGGCCACGATAATGGCACTTGACCGCGCAATCCGCTGTGGATTGGATAATGGTGAAAGTGTGTATGATGAGCGTGGAATATTGTTGATATAAAAGGAGGCATCAGCCTATGAATCTATTTTCTAAATTGTTTCGCTCAAGGGATAAGCCAAAGGATTATCTTTCAGTCCATTGGCCTTTTTTATTTGGCAGCACTACCGCAGGGAGAAATGTTAATGAACGGACATCCATGCAGGTTACTGCAGTATATGCCTGCGTCAGAATACTTTCTGAGGCAATAGCCAGTCTGCCACTTAATGTGTACCAGTACGGGGCGGAGGGCAGTAAGGAAAAGCTCTACAGCCATCCGCTATATCATCTGCTGCATGATGAGCCTAATCCAGAGATGACCAGCTTTATCTTCAGGGAAACCATGATGAGCCACTTGCTTCTCTGGGGAAATGCTTATGCTCAGATTATAAGGAATGGCAAGGGTGAAGTAGTCGGCCTTTATCCGCTTCTTCCCAACAAGATGGATGTAAGCCGTAACAAGGCTGGGCGGCTGATATATACCTACAGACGCAATTCTGATGAGGCTGGTTCGAAGAAGGATGAAGAGGTCGTTCTCAAACGAGAGGATGTACTTCATATCCCGGGACTTGGATTTGATGGCCTTATTGGATACAGTCCTATTGCCATGGCCAAGAATGCCATTGGTATTGCAATAGCCACTGAGGAATATGGAGCCACGTTTTTTGCCAATGGTGCCACACCGGGAGGAATTCTTGAACATCCGGGTGTTGTTAAAGACCCAGAGAAACTTCGTCAAAGCTGGAAATCCCAGTTCTCGGGAAAGAACAGTCACAGCGTTGCTGTGCTGGAGGAAGGGATGACTTTCAAGCAGATGGCCATACCGCCTAATGAAGCACAGTTCCTTGAAACCAGAAAATTTCAAATCAATGAGATAGCTCGAATTTTCAGAGTACCGCCACACATGGTAGGTGATCTTGAAAAGTCGAGCTTTTCTAATATTGAGCAGCAGTCCTTGGATTTTGTGATGTACACCCTTAATCCTTGGATAGTTCGCTGGGAACAAGCAATGCAGCAGGCACTTTTGCTGCCATCAGAAAAGAGTCAGCTGTTCTTCAGGTTCAATGTGGATGGTCTTCTTCGTGGGGACTATCAGAGCCGGATGAATGGCTATGCTGTGGCAAGGCAGAATGGCTGGATGTCAGCAAATGACATAAGGGAGCTGGAGAACATGAATCCAATCTCTGATGAGGAAGGAGGCAATCTGTACCTTATCAACGGAAATCTTACAAAGCTAAAAGACGCGGGCCTTTTTGCCAAGCCTGCTGAAAGGAATGATTTAGATGAGTCGTAAATTTTGGAATTGGGTGAGGAATGATAACGATGAAAGAATACTTATGCTCAATGGTGAAATCTCTGACCAGACTTGGTTCGGGGATGAAGTCACACCTCAGGAATTTAGAAACGAGCTTAACAGTTGCCAGGGTAAAGTCACTGTTTGGATTAATTCTCCTGGCGGGGATTGTTTTGCTGCTGCACAGATATATAACATGCTCATGGAATACCCAGGATGTGTTGATGTTCACATTGATGGCATTGCTGCTTCAGCAGCTTCGGTAATCGCCATGGCTGGAAGTCATGTAGCCATATCCCCGGTTGGCATGATGATGATTCATAATCCTGCAACCGTCTCCATTGGGGATGAGCGGGAAATGAAGAAAGCCATAGAGATGCTTTCCGAGGTAAAGGAGTCCATCATCAATGCCTACGAGTTAAAGACCGGGCTTCCAAGAAAGCAGCTGTCCAACATGATGAATGCCGAGTCTTGGTTCAATGCCAAAAAGGCTGTGGAGCTTGGATTTGCTGACAGCATTCTTTATGACACCGATGAGGATGATGAGCCGGAGGCCATGATTTTTTCAAGGGCTGCGGTGACCAATTCATTCTTGGATAAATTTAAGGCTGCCAAAAAGGTAGCAGATAATCGTATTGACGCTTCTGAACTTCAGAAGCGTTTAGCTATTTTAGGAGGAATGTAAAATGGATAAGATTAATGAACTGATTGAAAAACGTGCTAAGCTCTGGGAGGAGGCCAAGAACTTCCTTGATACCCATACTGATGAGGATGGCAAGCTTTCTGCTGAAGATGCCGCCACCTATGAGAAGATGGAGGCTGATGTGGTGGATATGAAAAAGTCCATCGACCGTCTGCAGCGTCAGGCGGTTATTGACCGTGAGCTTAATAAGCCAACCAGCAAGCCTATCATCAATGAGCCTACCGCTGGTAAGCCTTTAAACATTCGTGCAACTGATGAGTATAAGCAGGGAATGCTTACAGCCATGCGTACACGTTTCCGTACTATCAGTGATGTGCTTCAGGAAGGTAATGATCAGCAGGGTGGCTATCTGGTACCGGAAGAGTACGACAAGCGTCTCATTGATGTGCTGACTGAGGAAAATATCATGCGCAGTCTTGCTACCAAGATTACAACTTCCGGCGAGCACAAGATTAACATCGCAGCCACCAAGCCTGCGGCTGCGTGGATTGAAGAGGGTGAGGCACTTACCTTTGGTGATGCATCCTTTGACCAGATTGTGATGGATGCCTATAAGCTCCACGTAGCTATCAAGATTACTGAGGAACTTCTCTACGATAACGCCTTTAACCTTGAAAGCTACATTATTGACCAGTTCGGTAAGGCACTGGCCAATGCCGAGGAGGAGGCCTTCCTGAATGGTGATGGCAAGGGTAAGCCTGCTGGTATCTTCGATGCTGAAAAGGGTGGTCAGGTAAATACCACTACTTCCGGCAACACCATCAGCGCAGATGATATCATCACCCTTATTTATAACCTCAAGCGTCCATATCGTAAGCATGCGGCATTTATCACCAATGACAAGACCCTGGCTTCGATTCGTAAGCTGAAGGACAACAATGGTGTGTATATGTGGCAGCCAGCACTTACTGCAGGCGAGCCTGACCATCTTATGGGTTATGCAGTACACACTTCCGAGTTTGCACCTGAGTCTGCAACTGGAAAGCCTGTCATGGCCTTCGGTGATTTCTCCTACTACAACATCGGTGATCGTGGCTCCCGTTCCATGCAGGAACTGAAGGAGCTCTTTGCTGGTAACGGTATGGTAGGTTATGTGATGAAGGAGCGTGTTGACGGTCGGCTGATTCTCCCAGAGGCTGTTCAGATTATGAAGATGAAGGGTACTGTCAGCGCCGGGAACTGATAGGGGTGAGGCAGATGCTGGTAACTCTTGAGGAAACAAAACAATATCTCAGAATTGATGGCGATTATGATGATGAGCTGATTAAAGGGCTTATGGCCACAGCAAATGATTTATGCATAGCAATTCTGAGACAGGACGAGTCGGAATTGGACGGGGAAAATCCCCGGCTGAAGACGGCTATTTTTTATGCGGTGACTTACCTTTATGAGCACCGTGATGAAGCAGATCACAGAGGGTTAGCATTAACCCTCCGTGACCTTTTGACTGGGCTTCGCCGGGAGGGATTCTGATGAAGGTAGGAAAAATGCGGTATCGTATAACACTCCAAAAACCTTCTGAGGAAACAGATATGTATGCCAATCCCAAGGATGAATGGACAGATTTTAAGGAAGTCTGGGCGGATATAGTTCCTGTAAGCGGCAGAGAATACTTTGCCGCTGAGCAGGCTATGTCAGAGACACAGTTTAAAATCTATATCCGTTATCTTGAAGGTGTTACGCAAAAGATGCGTGTGCTGAATGGAAACGAAGCATATGAAATCCTCACGGTTCTTGGAGATAAACGAAGCGGAATGCTTACTCTTATGGTGAAGGTGATAGTATGAGTTCTTTATCTGATGTGTTTCAGGACATTGGCGATAAAGCTACCAGGGCTGCCAAGGAGGCACTTAGTCAGGGGGCGGATATGGTAGTGAATGATGCAAAATCGAGGTGCCCTGTAAGAACTGGGGCTCTCAAGGAATCCATACATAAAGTGGTTTTGCGGGGCGGAACTAAAATAAAAGTTGTAGCTGATGCCACTAATAGTGTTGGCACCCCGTATGGCAGATTTGTTGAGTTTTCCCCGATGATTAATGAGCCATTTTTATATCCGGCCATGGATGCACTTAGAAACACCATAAGGGAAAACATAGCCAAAGCTGTGCAGGAAAGCCTAAAGAGGTGATGGCATGATTGAAAAAATGATTGAGGCACTGAGGACGGATATCCACCCTTTTGTGAAAGGTATCTATCATCAGCTCAGTCCTCATGGATGCAAATATCCGAACATCGTCTATAAGGTAATATCCGATGTCCCGGCACTTCATGGAGACGATAGGGAGCTTCAGTCCAGAGTGACTGTAAGAGTACATATTGTTACCAAGGACGGAAACGACAGAGATATTTATAGGCGGCTTAACAGGACAATGATTGACCTGGGTTTTATGAGAGCCCAGACCATAGATATGATGGAAGATGGCCTTAAAATTAAGGTCATAGATTACAGAATAGGAGTTGATTCGTAATGACAGCACCACGGACCGGACTTACAAATTCCCCATTTATTGGACTTAAGGGATTTCATGTAGCAAAGCTCATCGATGACCCAAAGGACGGTACACCGACCTATGAGGATATTATTTCCATTCCTCATATTAGGCAGGTGGCGATTAAGCCACAGAATTCTTCTGCAACCCTTTATGCAGATAACCAGGCAGTGGACACCGCCAGCACAACCAGTGAATATGAACTGACCGTGGATATTGCCACACTTCCTCTGGAGTACAAGGCATACCTTCTTGGCCATGAGCTTAAGGATGGCGTTATGACCGCCAGCAAGGACGATGTGTCCCCATACTTTGCGGTGATGTTTGAGTCCACCAAGAAGAACGGTAAGAAGCGCTTCTGTAAGTTCTTCAAGGTTCAGTTTAATGAGCCGGATGAGAACCCACAGACCAAGGCAGAGAATATCAGCTACAACACACCAACCCTCGGTGCCAAGGCTATCTATCGTACTGCCGATGGCCTTTCCTACCGTCAGGCTGATGAGGAAGCTACCGGCTTTACTGCTGAAACTGCCGCTGCGTGGTATATGGAGGTGTAATTTATGGATACACCTTTTATCATAATCAACGGAGAAAAAATTGAACCCGCTGCACCCAAGATGAAGGTGTGGCGGGCTTTTTTGAAATCTGCGGACAGAGACAGAAGCAAGGAGCAGCTGGATGATTTTTTGAAAGAGCAGATTGATCTTATTGTACTTGCCTTCGGTAAGCCTGATGTGGTCAATGAAAGCACCATTGATGAGAATATGGAAATTGCTGATGTGGTGCCTTTGGTAAGAAAACTCTTTAAGTGGATTCAGGTAATGACATTCACCAAGCTGGCAAGCTCCCCAAATGGGGAAACGGAGGAGGCATAGAGCTTTCTCCGTATGAACATATACTGAATTACTATGAAAGACTCCAGTCAGCCTATGGCTGGACAATCAGTGAAATCGATGAGTCCGACCTTGAGGTTTTGCTGGACCAGATGGTTATTCTTTCCAAGAGAAATCATAAACAAACTTACATTGAGGATGTGATGGGATAATGGCCAAGGGGCAGGAAATTGAAGAACTTTATATCAGTCTTGGGCTTAACATAAATGACCTGAAACTTGGCTTTGATACTGCCGGGAAAACAGTCAATCAGGCCGTCACCAAGCTCAATAATCAGAACAAGAAAATCCAGCTTAAGACAGATGTTGACCTTTCCAAACTGGAGGGTGTTGGCTCTGAGCTGGATAAAATCCGTGTGAAGTATGAAGCCATCAATAAACAGTTGGATATCCAAAGGCAGAAGGAGGCTATTCTTCAGGCGCAGTACCAAAGGTCTGTAAAAGATCATGGCATCGGTCATGGAATTACCCAAAGGGCTGAAATGAATCTGCTGTACCAGCAGAAGAATATCGCAGGTCTTGAAGCTCAGCTTAGAACATTGGGAAATTCCCTGAATTCAATACCGCCTAAGTCCAACAGGGCTTTTAGCTCCATATCCAAAGGGGCAGGAATGGCAAGAACCGGAATTGGTAAGCTGACCGAAGGATACACCCTTCTTAATGCAAAGCTGGCAGCCTTTATGGCTGTAGCTGCTTCTGGTGCTGGACTTTTTAATATTACCAAGGATGCCATGATGGCGGGTAATAACCTCTATAAATTGCAGACCCGTCTTAATATGACAACTGGCGAAGCTGCAGAACTGAGCAGGGCTTTTTCATTGGCTGGATCAGATATTAATTCCCTTACTCCTTTTATTGCAAGGATAGATAAACAGCTGTTATCTGCCGGTGCATCCGGGAATGCAACATCAAAGGCACTGCAGAAATTTGGTGTCACGATTACTGATGAAAGCGGCAATCTCCTTCAGATTAATGAACAGCTGGAGCAGTTAGCCAAGGGATACAGAAATGCTGCCGAGGCTGGGGAAACTGAAGCATTTACTGCTGAAATCCTTGGTGCCAGAGGGGCGGCTCTTATTCCTGTATTGGAGTCATACAATGACCTAATGGCTATATCCAAAAGCATAAAGACTACGGGTCTCCTGAACCCAGCTGAAGCACATGAGACTTATCTTGAATGGCAGAAAATGGAGATGGAGGTAGGCCAGCTTAAACTTGCCTTGGGGGCGGCACTTCTTCCTGTATCCAGAGAGCTTCTTCCGGAGATAACAGAAATGTTCGTATCCTGGATAAAGCTGATTTCAGATAACAAGGAAGAAATAAAGCTCATGGGGGAAATCCTCATTGATGTAATGCATGAGGCTGGAAAAGCTATTGACCTGGTGGCCAGCGGCTTGGATGCTATCGGTGTAAATGCCAAAAATGTAGGTGAGATATTACGGGATATAAAGGCTGAGTTTGATGCAGGTTATGGCATGGCTGTTATGGCAGCAATGGGTTCTCCTGCTAATTTTCCTCTTATAGGTGCATTGAGCCTAAAGGGTGATGTGAAAGAGCAGCGTTCCAAAAATGATGATGCTGAAAGATCCAGCAAGGCCGAGAAGGAATATTTTGCTGACATTGAAAAGCGTACCAAGGCCCGACAAAAAGAAGTGGCCCAGATTAAGGCCCAGGAGCAGGCGGAAAAGAAACGTCTTGAGGATGTGGCCAAGGCTGCCAAGGAAATGAATGAAAGCATATATGGCCTTACACACACTGAACTTGAAACACAGCTTCATTCTATTGATGTGGCCATGCAAAAATATAAGGATGCTGGTGTATCAGAGGTTGAGATTGCAAGAGCTACTGAGGCCCAAAAAGCCAAGGTAATAAAGCAGTTCAATGATGATGTGGCACGAAGTATTGATTCTGTCTGGAAGTCAGCTTTCCAGAACAGAATGGATGAAATAGACCGTGAAAAAGAGGCATGGAAACAAAAGGGCCTGGATGAAGTCAAGGCAACGAAATGGGCGGAGGAGCAAAAAAGGCAGCTCCAGCAGGAAACTGCCCTTCATATGTTCAAGGAAAACTATAAGTACCTCAAGCTCTATCGTAGAGCTATGGCCGGGGGCGGAAGTGTGGAGGAAAAGCAGGCCAATGCCATGCAGGCTATTGTTGCCCAGCTTAGAAAAGATGCCAACCTTCCTGCAGATGCCTGGACCTCAAGAGAGGAAATAGCCGGCTTTGAACAGGTATTTAAAAATGCCAAGGAAAACATCATTCCGATTTATGACAAGATGCCTACCAGATTCATCCTCAAAGGAACAGATGCCGTTCCAATGTTTGCTCCTGATTACAACGAAGAAGTCATGAGCAAGATTGGTAATACCCCGGCGCCTTCTCCTGTTACGGCATCTCAGGAGAATATCAACTACAACCTCAATGTGGATGTTCATGGCCTTGAGGATGTGTCCCATGAAGTGGCCGATACAGCGGCCAAGAAGATACTTGATATGCTGCCACAAAACAGCAATGTAAACATAAGCTACGGAGGAGGATAAGCAGATGAAGATTAGGATAGGCGATGCAGTCTCTTTGACTACTCCGATTGATTTTAAATTCCACCCAGATGATCGCCAAACTTTGATACAGACTGATGGCGGAAATGTGGTGCAGGATTTTGGGAGTGTAGCCAGTGGGGACAAGATTACACTTAATGCCGTGTTTAAACGGGATGAATTTTTGAAGGTCTGGAATTATTACCAGAGCCGGGAACTCATTGATTTTACTGATTCTTCCGGTGTGGTATGGCCCAGGATGAGGGTGAGGATTCTTGCCTATGGCTATAAGGAAAGATTCGAGAATTACATCAATTGTGAGATTGAGTTATGGAGGATATGACTATGATTAATCTATATTGCAATAATCCAACGGCTGGCAAGAAGGACGGTACAGCTATTTCACAGGATAATACCCAGACCAGCCCACTGGCATTAATATTGAAGCTGTCAGAACAAAAGGCTGTAAAGGTAGCTGTAAGAACTGATTCTGGCTATAAAACAACTGATGGTGTCAATATTTCATTTGCTTATTGGGATGGTACAGAATATCAGGCTACTGGCGGCAATGTCGCTAATTGGTATGTGTGCCTAGATAATAAATACTCCAGTGCTGAGGATGCTCTTAGTAAAGGCACATGGGGACATAGCGCAGATATTAGTGATGATGTAACGGATGTAAATACTATCCTTTGGGTAAAGTACGACGCAAGCAACGCCACAACACCAATAAACGACAATAGCACCGCCGTGTGCTTAAAAGCTACTGTTGAAGCTGTTTAAGAGGTGGTTTGTTATGAAATATATAAATTCAAGCATACCGACACTTTTTGACAACAGCACTTTAAAATCTTATACAAATAATAAAAAGTATAAATGTATTGGTAACGGTGAGGCTAAACTCACATTACCTAACGTACAAAATACAAAGTTGTATGTTGCTTTTGACCTGTTTTATGACACAAATTATAACTACATAAATTGTTACCCAATACAAGTATACATGAGTGACGGGGCTTATGATAAAGTAATTAAATCAACCATACAGGTATATTTGGATGCGAGTAAAAAACTAATAAAATTCCGTAATACAAGCAATGATGTGTTTTCTGCGTCAATTTATATGAATGTATGGCATAGAATATATTTAGTTGTTGATACGGTAGCGGGGACAGTTAATTTTTACCTTGACGGCGATAAAATCGGGACATATACGGATTATGTAAAAACAGGCGTAAAAGCTATAAGTTGCAAAATAGCAAGTACATTTTGGAGTAATTATATTCCAACAATGAAAAATATAATCATCTCCGACCAATATTTTCCTATGAACGAAACCGTTATAGAAGTACCAGCAACCATTACAAATAATGGTTTTACCTTTGATAGTAGTGGTGATTCTTACGGTTCAGAAGCAGAAAACAGCACATTAAAATTACAACCCGACTTATCGGTTTTAAACGGCTATAAGGTAACGGGCTGTAACGTGGGTATGGGTACGACCGTATTGGGCGACACGATTAAAAATATTCAATGCTCAATGGGCAATTATTCAGATACAAAGGAAATTCCCGCCAATGGCTATGGAATGTATTTTGACGAACTACCAACAAACATAAAAGATATTACATTAACGGCGAAAAAATAAGGGGGTGGCTTAAATGTCTAATAGCTCAATAAGCACGCCCCGAATATTAACCACAGGTATTATAAAAAATTCTGCTGTAAGCACGCCAAGAATTTTAACAACGGCAATCATAAAAAAATCTAGTATTAGCACGCCAAGAATATTGGCTACCGTCGTATCGTCCACAGATACAAGCTATTTTTTTGATACGGCCATAAAAGCCAATACAGACACAGAACAAACCTATGATACTGCCCTAACTTTGCAGCAGGATATAAATGTTAATGCTGATACCTTTATCAAATTACGGACTGACACAGTAAAGCATTATAGTACAGCTATAACCTTAAAGACTGATACTGCAAATTATTTTGATATTGCTTTAGGCATTGAAAGTAAGGATAAGCAAACTTACTACTATGATGTTCATACCAATATACAGCAGAATATTGGTATTAATGCAGATACGGCTATTAGCTTACTGGCTGAAGTGGTACAGCATTATTATACCAATGCAGTTATCAAGGCTGATGTAAAACAATACCATGATACGGCTGTAATATTAAGAGATACCACGGCTCAGACAGTAACCCAGCATTTTGATACTACTGTAAAAGCAATGGCAGCAGCCAAATATTATTATGATACCCAAATCAGTATTCCTCGTGACACGACAATTCCAACGGATAAAATTATCAGTGATCCGTTTAAGCCTGCAGCACAGAAGGAAAAGTCCGGTATGGTGTCCATTTCTTTGAATCTCCAGGAGTTAACCCTGGCAGATACCTTCACTTTGGAGACCACGGATAATATCAATATTCTGGATTATATCAGTGGCAAGATACTGGATTTTCCTTATCTTTATCGTGTGGGAGAAACCACACAGCAGGACAGGATTATTACTGCCAAGGGAATGTATGATGTTGATGAAATTCTGTATCGTAGCATCAACTATGGGCCCGGTCAGAAAACACATAGGTTGTCTGAACACGCATCATATATTGCCGGCACCTTGGGAAAGAAGCTGGTTTATCATTGTGATGACTTCGTTCATTCAGGAACATGGGTTGGCGATGGACAGACCTATGAAAACATAATATCCAGCCTGTTTGGTTGGTCCAGTTCGATCCCTCATAAGGCCATAAATGTGTTTATGCGGGCCGGGGATAATTCCTTAAATGTTATTCAGAGGGGACATGAGAGCAGAACTATTGATATCACTTATACTGCACATACCCGTCCAATAATTAACCGTACCATTGAGCGAAGCATGATCAACTACTCTGGCAGTGATACAGATAGCGGTAATAATGATGGCCCAGGGCTTTACATCGAGCCACTTCCGTTCTGGGGAACGCTAAAATTTGGTGATGCAACCTGTTCGTATCAGAGTGGTTATTTGGCTTCTGAAGAAATCAATGGCGAAGTAACAACTTATGACTATACCGGGGATGGGTTCGGAACCAGCAAGTATGTGAGAAGAAAAACGACTCAACATACAGACGGCTCCAAGACAGTTACAACCTATGAATATTCCCACAGTAAAAGTGGCGTCCTTGTTCTGGGGCAAGAAGTGGAAACCACCACGGACAAGAATGACAATGAGACTGTCAGAAAGACAATCCATGCTCCATTGGGTGGAGGCTTCTATGGTACATCGGTTTATATCGATGGGGAATTTGCAGGAAGCTCCATAGGCACAGGTTCTCCTGCAGCTGCCGCATCCAGATACCTTCAGAATCAGGAATCAATTACATTGGGGGGAGCAAATTATGGTGATAGTGACAATCCCCTGGGGAGAGGTAATCGCCTGAAGGAATCAATTGAAGTGCCAACATCTGACAGGGATAAGCTGAAGTCTTATCTAAACGAACTGAAATGGCTTAACAGAAAGATAAAGGAAACTGTAACCATGGATATTTATAACTATGGCCATGTTGTTGATTTTTCCGAAAGAGTCAGATTCCGGGGGCATGAGTATTATCTGGTAAGCAACGCTGTAAGCCAGACAACAAAAGAGCTGAAACAGAGCGTTCAGCTTGTGAGGTGGTATTGATGTATCAGACGACAATTGCATCTGTAAGTGGAAATATGGCGGCCGATATTAACGGTCGCTCTTTCTATATTGCCGGTAGCAGCATTGTAACGCCAGGGCAGCAGGTGTGGACCGATGGAAAAGTCATATATGGAAATACATATACAGACGGTCAAAGCTATATTCCAATTATCACGGGTGGTATTCCTTATCTTACGGATAGCGAAAAAGGAATTATCCGCATATATGATAGAAAATTTAATCACTATAAAACCCTTGAGTGTAGCGGTATAGAGAGCATTGTAAATAATGACAAATATGTATACATTTTAAAGGACGGACACTGGTACGGCGAGAAAAACATAGAATATGCGGGCAATGATTGGTACACACTTGACGCTTGCGTTAATGACAAAGGCGACTTACTTGAACTCGGTTTTGATACACGTGACAATCTTAAAATTGGGTCGATGCCTTTTCTTGATTCATACAATGACCACAAAAACCCTGCTCCCGTTTATATACGGAAAAATGGTGAGATTATAGGCGAAGTAGATTGGAAAGGGTTTTATAACAGATATGGTAGTGAAGCCGAAAACTTGTCATCGATTGGCCTATCAATGCTAAAAGGCAACCCATATTATGAAAAAACAAGAGTAACAAGGCAAAGAGACGAAATACGCACTGATTTAATTAGCGGCAATGTTCACCCCGATGGGTCTTGGAATGTTTGGATTACTACAAAATCAAATCATAGGCTATTATCAGTAGTTTCCGAGTATGACATAATCCATGACCGTGTAAGTGACGAAGGGGAAAATGACAGTAAAATGTACGAAGTATTTCTTGATTTTGACGACTTAGATGCTGAGGGCAATCCAAAAAGCAAGATTCGAGATGCGGGGGTTATTGTCGACCAGATTGAAGGAATAGCAGGGGCTAGTATAGTCTTTGACTCCGAAAATAATACACAAATATTTCTGCATAACAAAGAAACCTTATTAAAGGCAACAGCCTCTAACAATAATGTAAATATCTATTTTCAGCCTTTTGCTGGCAGTAAAACATATTCAAAATTTTATCAACCTTATGTCGCTCAACCTCAACCTTACTCAGAAACACGACATTCGGTAATGTGGAATTTAGACGAATACAATGCAACGATAACAAGTAACAACAGTATGTTCATTAATGAACGTTTGGCTTCTGATTCTTATGTTTTGGCATCTGATTATTATTCCATAAAGGATAATTCGGGATTGCTCTTATATAACTATCGGGGATTCTACCGTTGGTTACCTAATCATGACGTTTATACCATCAAAAATGGTGCAATTAAATGGTTGGAAGGTAATTGTAGGAATTATAGACTTAAATATCTGAAGAATATCAACAAACTTAAGGACTTGTTGAAGGGGGTGTAGGCCATGGATAATCTTCAAAAACTCAGGACTACCGTTAAAGCCATATTGGATGCGGCAAATAAGAAACCAACCAATATCGGTGCGTTGCGAGGGACCATGGTATCCAGAGATACTGTCCTTATTGAGGGAAAGACATACCATGCCATTGAAGGAACTCAGGTCAATATGTATCCGGGGGCAATGGTGTGGTGCCAGCTTACATCAAATTCACAAGCAGTAATTATAGGAGCGTGATTAAATGACATCAGAGCAGATTCTCATTATGCTGGCCACGGCAGTGCTTAGTTTCTTTTCTGGCCGAGCCCAGAGCATGGCAAATAAGCATGATGAGGCAGTGGCAAAGAAAGAACAGCTATTTATGGAAATGATGGAAAATCAGAAGAAATTCATAGCCTGGCAGGAGGAAATCAACAATCAGAATTCTGAGATGAAAAAGGAGATAAAGGCACTCAAGATAGGTGTAGAACGTATCTGCCAAGGTGGATTGGTACTGCTGAGGGACAGAATAATCCAGTCCTGTCGTGCATTTATAGAGAGGGGGAGTATAACCATCACAGCAAGAAATAATATACGGGATATGTACAAATGCTATCATGACGAATTTGGAGGTAACGGTGATGGGGAGTATTTCTTTGATGAAATGATGAACCTTCCGATTGACCAGGACGTGCCTATTGTTTCCCCTTTTGATGTCGGAGGTGGTCATAATGATAGAAAGAATTAATGTTACAGACTTGGTTGTAGTTGTAGCCTTATCCGCAGCTCTCATCATAGCCATTTACTCAAATCTTAATGAGCTTAGCATGAGTATTGCCAGCGGTCTTTTAGGTTATATTGGTGGTGCCGGAAAGCACCATGTTGAAAAGAGAGGAGAGAAGTAATATGAAGGTATTTATTAATCCAGGCCATGCGCCAAATGGAGTACCGGACCCGGGGTCGGTAAGTGATGTCACAGGTCTTAGGGAATGTGATGTGGCATTAAGCGTTGGTAAGCTGGTGGAGCATTACCTTAATGCCGTGGGGATTGAAACTGCTGTGTTACAGAGTGATGATTTATATGAGGTCTGCAGTGAGGCTAATAACCTTGATGCAGATCTTTTTATTTCCATTCACTGTAACAGTGTGGAGTCCCCATACGCGGAGGGAACTGAAACATGGTACTGTGCTGGTTCCAATGATGGAAAGCATCTGGCTGAGTGCATCCAGTCCCAGATTGTAGATCACCTTGGAACCGTGGACAGGGGAGTTAAGATGGCAACCCCGGGTAAGAACGGACTATATGTCCTCACCAATACGGATATGCCAGCAGTCCTTGTGGAGCTTGCCTTTATCTCCAATGAGGATGATGAGAAGTTGCTCAGAAATGAGCAGGATGAGTTTGCGAGAGCCATTGCTCGCGGTGTAACTGACTATATGTGATGGAGGGCTTATGAATGTTAAAAAGATATTGGTGGTTGTTGTTATTGGTTTTATTATCGGTGCCGCAGTTGTCCTTTGCCTCAGAACCGACATACCAGATAACGGAGTCGGAGCTGACGAGGTTAGAGAACAACTTGACGGAGCTATCCGAACTCAACGAAAGACAATCCGAAATGTTGAATCAGCAGCAGATACAGCTGAAGGAGTCCGAGGAAAAATTGAGTCAGGCAGAGAAGGAGTCCAAGCAGCTTCAGAGTCAAATCTACAGCTTAAGGAAGGAAATGATAGAGCAGGAGAGCTCATTAGAGAATGCCAAAGCATCCTTAGAACAGTTCGAGAAAGAGGAGCAAGCCAAACTGAATAGAGCCAAGCAAGAGAAAACAGCAGCCTGGACTATAGCCGGACTGCTGCTGTGCGTTTGTATATGTAAATGATTTTATGGCCCTGTTGGAGAGTTCTCTGACAGGGCTTTTTTTGTTTAGTTGAGTTGAATGACCCTCCATTTTCGGAGGGTCGTATTGGTCATATGAAAAGTGACATGAACTATAGGTATTACGCTTATAGTTCATGTTTCTTTTTTATTTTTACCTTTTTATCAATTTATCCAAAAGTTCATCACTAGCTCTAATTCGATTGCGAATTCCATCAATATATAGAGGTTCATTGCCCCCGATAATATTATCTCGTAACAAATGTTGTTGACATTGCTTTGTTAATCTGATAATGCCTTTATATCCTAACGAACGAATATTTTTTTGTACAGTTTGCTGCATATCAATATCAGACATTGGTGGTCCATAATAATCACGATGCTGAAGGGCCATCATTACATCATGTATAAACAGCCCACCTTCCCATCCCATGCTATCTAACGTTTCATCCCACGCTTTTAGAAAATCTTGTGGTGCATCCACAGGAGGAAAAGTTAAACCATTACCGTAATAACAAGTATTCCTACTTCTATCAGCGCCACTTGGTTCCACAGAAGATACGTGGCCATCCACAGCTTCACTTGTACCATTCTGCACAGTATTTTCCAGAGCAGTAAGGAATATTCTTGAATTGGCAACTGTCCTTTGTGTCATATTATTAGGTAATGTAGTAATAATATCGTTTACTTTTTCAATCATTCAAACTAACCTCCTCTTCGAATACTGAACATCTAATTGAAGAACTCCCTTTATATATATCGTAAAAAATTGCTATTCTCTTAAGTTGAATGACCCTCCATTTTCGGAGGGTCGTATTGGCATTACGACAGACAATGGCAGTGAGTTTTCTAGCCTGTCAGAGCTGGAGAAACTAAGTCACACACGGATCTATTATGCGCATCCGTACTGCTCCAGCGATAAAGGCACGAATGAGAACCACAACGGCTTATTCCGTCGATTTCTTCCCAAAGGGAAGAAAATCCAGGATTACCCCGTGGAACACATTTCCAGAGTAGAGTGCTGGGCCAACACCCTGCCAAGAAAAATACTCGGCTATAAGACACCCGAGGAGTGCTTTAGGGAAGAAATGCTTGCAGCACTTACTGCATAAAGGTTCGCCGGGTGTTCAACTTATTATTGCAATTCGGGGCTGTGGTGTATCAAGTGATCTTACTGAACATATGGCGCACCTTGTCCAGGCGGCTGTTTGGACGGCGGGGCTGGATGACCGGCTCGCCGACAGCGGCCTGATACCCTTTCAGTTCCGTCAGGCATACGCTCCGCCCGTTGGTGTAAAAGGCCAGATCAGTACGGTATGCCTGTATGCAGCGGACGGGAATCTCGCCAGTAAAGACAACTTCATCCTT
>Ga0129306_1000494_pt1 | contig 61793 bp, 44 predicted proteins | sample P827metagenome_FD_94438 | JGI IMG/M metagenome (GOLD analysis project Ga0129306, IMG submission 94438) | Capybara group fecal microbial communities from Wisconsin, USA - P827 metagenome | ecosystem: Host-associated > Mammals > Digestive system > Large intestine > Fecal | place: USA: Wisconsin... | reverse complement strand
TATGAGAAACTTACTGCTCACGGTAATTCATCATGGGATTACAGCAAGAAGAAGCCATATAATCTGAAACTCCCACAAAAAGAAAACCTTTATGGTATGGGAAAGGCGAAGAAATGGACTTTATTGGCGAATTATCTCGATCACTCTATGCTCAGGAATAAGCTGACAGAAGAAATGTGCAAGGCAGCAGGAATGGAATGTGTTATGGATTCTGTTTTTGTTGATCTTTATGCTGACGGTTCTTATCGTGGCACTTATCAGCTCTATGAACGGGTACAGATACAGAAAAATCGTATCAATATCCGTGATCTTGAAGAAGTGACGGAGAAGTTGAACAGCCGTGATATCGATGGGTATGCACAAAAGGTCGTTGGTGCTGACAGCGCGGGCGAATATAAGGAAAACAGCTATAAATACTATGATATACCTAATAATCCCGATGATATAACAGGCGGTTATCTTTTGCAGTTTCAGCAATGGAACAGATACGGACACAAGTGTCAGAGTGGATTTGTAACCTCAAGAGGACAGGCAATCGGAATAGACGGACCAGAATATGCTTCAAAGGAACAGGTCGAGTATATCCGTTCCTTCGTTCAGGATATGGAAGATGCGATATACTCTGATACTGGATATAACGCCAAAGGAAAGCACTATACTGAGTATCTTGACGAGGATTCGCTTATCATAGCCTATCTTGTGCAGGAGATCAGCGAGAATATTGATGCAACATATTCCAGCTTCTATCTTTTGAAGGATTCTGACCTCACCGGTGACGGCAAGCTGCATTTCAGCCCTGCTTGGGATTTTGACCTCAGCTATAACAATTTCCCTACTCAGCGTATCAATTCAGATGGTAATAGTGGATATTCCTACAAGCCTGATAATCTGTTTGCCGCCTATTTCCCCATACACGGATATGAGGACGGCGGTAAAACATCTTCATCGGGCAGCGGTCGCCCGACTGTTGGTATCAGTTGGTTCGGACGGCTTTACAAGAATGAAGATTTTGTAAAGCGTGTGGCTGAGATATATTTTGAACGATTTGATCCTTTCCTGCAATCACTGACCGAAAGTGAGAAACCATATCTCACGCAAATGGCTGAGAGCATCCAGTCCTCGGCAGAGATGAGCAATGCTCGGTGGCATACCTACGGCGGCGCATCTTACTGTGTATTCGGTTCATCAAGTGGTGCAACATTTATGGATTCAGTTGATATTGTCCGAAAATACATCAATCAACGTAAAAACTGGCTTGGCGATTTGTGGAAACCATATACTTATGTTAAAGGCGATGTGAACGGTGACGGCGTATTGGATATAGCCGATATTGTATTATTACAGAAGTGGCTTCTTGCTGTACCTGATACACACCTATCACAATGGCAGGCTGCCGATTTATGTAAGGATAACCGATTAGATGTATTTGATCTGTGTCTGATGAAGCGAGAACTGCTGTATAAATAAAGTATAGCCTAATGGCGCACTCACTTTCCGTTCCGCATAAGTTGATATTATGATTATGGCGCGCACCGAAATCAGCGGAAACCCTATTGGTGGAACTGAATAACAGACAAGCCCTGAGATTTGCAATACAAGCATTTCTCAGGGCTGTTTCTTTTCGGCGGTTAGTTTTCAGCTCCGCAGGCTCAGACGGCTGTGAGGGACGTTTCCGTTCGCCGCAGGGCATAGCAAAAGGCTCTGCATTTCTGCAAAGCCCTCTGCTATCATTATTCGTCCTCGTCACTGCACTCATCCAGCCCGTGCATGAGTTGAATGTATACGCACTCTGCTCGGTCATGTTCCTCACCGTCTGTTGACATCATATGGGTGATGATCCGAATCATCTGCCTGTCATCAATCCCGAAACCGCACCTGTGGTAAAACACATTTTTGAGCTGCGGTTGCAGGGACTCAGTCAGAGAAAGATTGCTGACAGACTCAATGAAGAAGGAATCCTCTGTCCGTCGGAGTATTATTATCAGAGACAGGGCAAGGAGAATCCGCTGAACAGCCGCAAGCTGTGGAGCAGACCTGTTGTTAATGAGATGCTGCACAATCCCTTGTATCTCGGAAACTTGGTACAGCTCAAAACGACTACCGTATCTCACAAGAACCACAAGCTCATCAAGAAGGACGAAGCAGAATGGGTCATTGTTCCAAACACTCATGAAGCGATCATCACGCAGGAAGAATGGGACCGGTGCAGGGAGATCGACGAGGAACGAGCAATCGGCAGACGCACGAAAACGGGCGATACTAAGCCATTGTGTGCATTGATGTACTGTGCTGACTGCGGTTTCCGAATGAAGTTTGCCCGAAATTACAAGATGCGCGGCACTACAACAGGCAATCCGCATCAGAGCATTGTCGGCTCTTATAACTGCAACACTTATTCGCAGTTCGGCAAGGAAGTATGCCACACGCACTACATCAGTCAAAGAACGATCGAGCAGATCGTGCTGAATGATATTCGCTCTATGATGCAACTCGTTGAGGAAGATGAAGCAAAAGCGAGAAAGCTGTTCCTTGCACGGAAACAGAAACAGGAGAGCCAGCAGACCTCCTCGGACAAAGAAAAGCTCCGCAAGGCAAAAGAGCGCATTGCAGAGCTTGACGGCTTGATGCAGTCGGTGTATGAGGATAAGGTGTCGGGCGAGATTCCTGCGAGTATGTGTGCGAAGCTCCTTGCAAAGTATGAAGCGGAACAGAATGCTCTCACGGCTGAGGTGCAGGAGATCGAAACAAGACAGCTTGCTCAGAAGCAGGACGAGCGTGATGTGGACGAATATATCTCACGCCTGAAGAAGTTCAGGAATGCAGAATATCTCACACGGCAGATGTGCCTTGAGCTGATCGACGCAGTTACAGTTGATGAATTCGAGAGGGGCAAGCAGGAGCGTGATATTCACATCTACTACAAGTTTATTGATAAGGGATATACGGGTAAGTCCGATGATTAAATCATGGGGTTACTTTATGGCTGGGTGACTAATGGTTATAACAAGGAAGACGTTTCACGTTTTACCGTGTTCAGACAGGAGAATAATATCGATAGTTCTATCATAAAGTCTGTTCCGTACTATCTGGATGATGATTCCGAGATAAATGAAGTGAGGGAAAAGCTTTTCTGGTTTGTTCTTGAAAATGATATTAATGCAACTCTTGATTATGTGGATGAAGCTAAAGCCGAAAAATATGATACCGTTATGGTGAAATACAAACAGTCGGATGAAGAAGCACGCAGAAAAATAGAAGCTTTCCTTGATAAAACAACATAGATCACAAATTTGTTGAATTCCGGGATATTGAATAGTACAGAAAAAGCTGCTTGGCTTATACTCATTTGTAAGGGCTTATTAATATAAGCCCTTACTTTGCTTAGTATTAAATGCAAATTTCGCTAAAAAATAATTATAATATAAAAAGATTGATTTCTCAGAATTGTTATGTTACAATAATGTTGAATTGAAAAATCCGGGATCTGTACCGATGACAGGAGGTATTTCAATGAAAAGAGGAAATATTTTGAAGCGTGAATTAATATCATTAGCTTTATCAATAATATGTTTATTTGGAATAATTCGTTTTCCGGCAACAGCTGATATAGCTGCAATTTCTGATATAAACTTAGAAAATGCCGAAATAATTAATGATAATGGTATTTTTGATTATTTCGGAGAAAAGGAAAAAACATTTGAAGTTTGTGCGGAATGGAATCCTGATGGTTTTCCTGTTTTTATGGAAAGAAATGATGATTTGATAAATTTTTATAAGGGTGGCTATTCTACTGCCGAGTTATATGTAACATTAAAATCTTTGAATGAATTATCAGAGATTGAAGATGTAGTTGAACGTTTAAATATAGAAAGAGAAGCGAAATTCAGATTTTTTCATACCGGCATGAATGAAACTTGCATGATACGTATATATTCTCCTAAATCTGCGGATAAAAATGTAAAAGAACTTGTTGGAATATTAGAAGAACATGATCTGCTTGCAGATGCGAAGTATTATAGGAATAATAGGTTCTTTTACAGGACATTATGCAAAAACGATGAGAATATACTGTTGTATCCCGATTCGGATCGTGATAAGATCAATAATTATATTCAAACCAATGAACTCCGGTGTGAATTTGAAAATATAATTGATGACAGCGGAATAGTCTGTTGGTTTTATATTAAATTCAATACTGCCCAAAGCTTTGATGATCAGTTTGAGCTTGTAAAAAGTATATATAAGGAAACGGAAGCTATACCGTATTTTATTTTATGCTATCCTGAAACAAATGTATCTGTTATTGGAGAAGAAATAGATGCATGTACATATACGAGCGGTGATGCCAACTGTGACGGCCAGCTGGACATGGCTGATGCCGTGCTTATAATGCAGGTTCTCGCAAATCCTGACAAATACAGCGTATCCGCACAGGGCAGGTTCAACGCCGATACAAACGGCGACGGAATAACAGTTAGTGATGCTCAGATAATACAAAAAATACTGCTTGGCTTATAATAATTGGAGAATTCGGGATTTGTGCCGATGACAGGAGGTATTTCAATGAAAAAACGCATATCCGTTCTTACAGCATTTTGTATCCAATTGGTTTTTATGACATTACCGTTACCGGTGGCATCAGCTAAAAGTTTGAATTACAGCCTGTTCGATAAATTTCTGAAATACGACCTGTGTATCACGGACTATAACGCTCTTACCGAGGAAGAAAAGGATCTCTGCCACTTCATCTTCGATACGGAGCAATCCGCAGAAGAAACTGTAATATGTGAGAGGGCAAGACGTACTCTTGCTCATGATCCGAACATTGGTGACAGATTGAAGCTTGAACAGCTTGAAGAGTGTTATGGAATATGGGATCAGTATTCACCTTCATTATTCGGCTGTACATATTATATGCATTGTGTTCCGGATATTAAGTACCTTTATGACTGTTTTGATTATAATGAATACTGGCTGGATGACACAGGAACTGTTAAAGTTCGATCTATTGGTGAAAATACGGGCGATAGCAGCAGTACATACAGAGACAATTTTATTTTCATTATTAATGATGCCGATGATATTTCCGAATTTGATGAATTTTTAAAAAAACATGAGCAATATCCTCTAAAGAATAAAGATGGATCGTACAGCATCAGTTTTAGCATAAAAAGAAATAAGCTAACACCCGGTGGTGTGGACAGGCATAACACATATATCAAAGACGATAATTCATATTATAATTTTATGGAGCTTGACGGCATTAATGGTTTTGTAGTATATGACGGTGATCTGTATCGGATAAATGATTGTAACGAGGCAGAACTTGTGATGAGTCAGTATGCAGTATGTGAGCGGCACACTTCTGAAGCGCCGCCTATAACTGAAAAGGTTATTATTCCGTCGGAGGTCAACGGTTGTCCGGTTACCGGAATAGGATATGGTGCGTTTTATAATTCATTTGTTACAGAGGTCATACTTCCGAATACCATTACGAGAATCGAATCACAGGCTTTTTTCGGTTGTATTCATCTTTCTGATATTAATTTTCCTGATTCCCTCAGATATATTGGTTTCAGTGCTTTTGATGGCTGTGCATTTAAAAATCTGCAAATTGATTTGCCGGACCTTGTTATTGGTCCGAGGGCTTTCATGCGATGTAATGATCTTGAAGAGATCAGTATCAATGCGGATACTGTCGACGAACAGGCTTTTAGCTGCGGTTCACTGAAAAAAGTGACATTTGGTGATAACGTAAGATACATACATGCTTCTGCTTTCGGAGCTTGTCCTTCTCTTGAAGAAGTAAAATTATCCGATTCGGTTAAGGACATTGGCACAGGAGCATTTGGAAAAATAAAAAAAGATGCTTGTGGTTTGAGAACTGTTTTTATACCGCCAACAGTAGAAATAATAGGTTCACTTCCGAGGGCAACCGGAATAGGGGCGACTTCTGGTATCGATGTAAAGGCTACTCATCCTCTTACCGACGAACAGGAATGTGCATTTGATAGCAACTGTGTTATAAAAGGCTATAAGGGCACAGAAGCCGAGCGCTATGCAAAGGAATGGGGGCTTGAATTCGTACCTCTTGAAGCAGAAACAGGTGATGTGAATCTTGACGGAGAAATAAACGTAGCAGATGCGGTTGCGCTCCAGAGATTCCTGCTTGGCAAATATGTCAGCACCGGTGCTTACTACGGAGATATGAATGAAGACGGCGAAGTTGATGCTTTTGATATGATACAGATGAGAAAGAGTCTGCTCGAAAAGACGAAATCCACGGTAGAATCCTGAGAATATGTAATCAGATCCAAAGAACCTGGAGGATATATGAAAACTGATCTTTTCCTTATAAGAAAGTATTGGACGAAAAACAAAAAGCAGCTTTTCAAGCTTTTGCTTTCAATAATACTTCTTGTAGCAATCATTATTGTTGCTAACTTATGTGAAATAACGGAATGCAGAAGAAAATACGATGATATTAAGCATTCTTTCAATGCTTGTAATATAGTTTTAGAATATCTTTCCGATGAAGAGTATGAGACGATCTCAAATTATCCTGAAGTGGATAAGATCGCAAGAGTGTTTACCTGCGGCAGACTCGGCAGTCAAAGTATAAGCTTTTCGTATGGCTGTTATGAGAATGAACTTGCCGAGAAACTGGATTATCTTGAGCTTTCATATGGCTGGCTACCGGAAAAAAGCGGAGAAACAGCAATATATGAATATGCACTTCTTGAGATGTTCCCGAATGTTGAAATCGAGGAAATGCTTGATAAAGAGATCGAATTATCTGATTATGATCTGGATGGAAACAATAAAGGAAAAAGGAAGCTTAAAATTGTCGGGATTATCGGCAATGGTAATGGTAATCGTAATTTGATCGAATCCTGTCAATGGTGGGATAAGGCTCTTGTTCCTGTTCCAATGCCGATGATCTTCTTAAGTCGGGATGATCTTAAGGAGTGTCCGACAGAGTACAATTTTGCTCTGATAACACATGATCTTTCGGAATATGAAACTGAAGATGCTAAAACCCTGTATATAAATATTATTCAGAAATCAAGCGATGCATTCAAAAAATACCAGATCGGTTCTGACGGATTGTCAGCTGCTGCAAGCGGTGTTATGGATTATCAGGCAGATAATAAAATGTATGAAAAGGTATATGATACTGATACCACTTTACTTATCCGGATTTTTTCTGTAATAGCAGTTGTTATTTCGGCAATTTCGTTATTCGGAGTGTTGTATTCGGTTATTTCCGAAAGGATCAGATCCCTTAAACTGATAAAGACATTGGGATATTCAAATCTGAGAATGACACGTCTTCTGATAATTGAATGGATAATTCTATATTTGACAGGATTACTCATAGGAATAATTGTCGGGTATGGTCTTTATGAAATAATCCTGTTATTGCAGAAGAACATAGGACATCTTCCTGCATTACAGGCAATAAATGCTGAATGGGCAGTCAGGCAGGTGACTGTCAGTCCCTTCGGAATAGCTTTTATAAGCTCCATAATAACATTTCTCCTCGGGTATGTGTTCTTTATCGTCAAGGCATTCTTTTTTGACAGAAAAAGCAGTAAAAAAAGAGAAAAATGCCGTTCGTTCGGAAAGATAAAAAGAAGAATATTCGGTGACAAATTCACAAATGTTGTACAGGTGATCTCATTCTCCTTGATAATAATTACCGCGACTATGTTCTATTCTGTCTTTACTCTGAACGGTAAAGGAAACGGGAACCCATATCTGACCAGACCCGAACTGAGTGGAGAAGAATACTATCAGTACGGACATATCAACATGAAAAATGACGGATTTGACGTATGTATATATTCTGAATACAGTGAAAGTTCAACAGGTCCCATAGGGCCGTCGGATAACGGTATCCCGAAGGACGTATTGCGGGAGATAGAATCTATCGATGATATAGATGAAGTATATGCGTATGGTATGAATTATGCTGGAAATATAGTTTATCCCTATGATAGAGAGGATGTCCCCGAACTTATCAAGAAACTCATGATACAGCTTGATTATGATAATGATGCCATGCTTGATATTTATGACGCACACGGCAACGCTTATTATCAGCTGCCTATGGTATTATGTAACGATCTTGCTGTTGAGCGCCTTTCGGAATATGTTGTCGAAGGGAAAATGGGAACATATAAAAACGGTGTTACTTTGGTTCTGCCTAAGTATAACAGTAATGCTGTTCCATACGGTATCGGCGATGAAATACCAATGATCGCCTTTGATTCAGATGACGGAAATCAGAGCATAAGTAACAGGAATAGTTATAATGTAAAGGTTGAAGCAATAGCGCTTTTGCCTGATACGATCGTTACGACAGATGTGATAAGCTATAATTTCCTGTATAACGACTATTTTGGAATAAGCCTTGCCTGCACTCCGAAATTCAACGTTGAAACATATAATAATAATTATGATTTCATCTATGTGAGATCAGCTGATCAGGCTTCTGTTGACAAGATAACAAAAGAACTCAGAAATTACCTTGTTCCGTCTATGCATCTCAGACTGAAGAGCATAAACGAATGCAGGAAGGATTTTAACAAAAGCCGTGTTGAGCAGTATATGAGTGTTGTTCTGATACTTATAATACTCTTTTTGATGATGATAATCGGTTACTATAGCTTAATATCGTTAAAGGTACATATAAGTCAGAAGAAGGTATCTGTTCTGAGAGCAATGGGACTGAAAAAACGGAATGCGCATTTACTGTTCGCATGGAACAATCTGAAAAATACTATAGCAGCATGCATTATAGGCGGCTCAGTCATTTATATTCTAAGACATATAATATCCCAAAAAAATGATGAAGCGGCTGAACTGATAGAGAAATACGGATATATCGGTATGGATAATAATGCTGCGATCACAGCACTTGAAAACAGATATTTTATTGATTATGAGATCCACAGCGTTCCTGTTGCTTCGTTTTTTGTTTTCATAAGCTTGCTGATGATTATTATATCGCTGTTTTCTGCTTTTATTGCAACAAAGAATAAATTTAACAGCAGTATTTCCGAAGATCTTGAAGACAGAGAAAGAGAGTGATCAATTATGTGTACTATAATACGGACTGAAAACCTGTCAAAAGTGTATGGCGAAGGAGACGGAAAAGTCAAGGCATTGGATAATGTTTCGGTAAGCTTTGAGAAGGGACAGATGACGGCTATTATCGGAGCATCGGGAAGCGGAAAAACAACTTTGCTGAATATTCTCGGGCTTCTGGATACATCGGTTGACGGCAAGGTCTTCTATAATGATGAAGATGTTATGGGATGCAATGATTCACAGCTTGCAAAGCTCAGAAATACAAAAATTGGATATGTATTTCAGTTCTTTAAGCTGATACCTGAGCTATCGGCAAAGGAGAATATACTTCTTCCGATAATGATCTCAGGTGAGAAAACAGATAAAGTTGATTTGAAGTCTTTAACGGACAGTCTTGGGATAAGTGAAAGATTATCACATTATCCGTCACAGCTGTCAGGAGGACAGCAGCAGCGAGTAGCCATAGCAAGGGCACTTATCAATGATCCCGAGATTATTCTTTGCGATGAACCGACAGGTGCTCTGGATACTAATTCAGCTGCTGATATAATGAAGCTGCTTCACGAACTGAATGAAAAAGGCAAGACAGTTATAATAGTAACTCACGATCACGGTATTGCGAAGCAGTGCTCCCGTGTAATTGAGATAGTTGACGGAAAAGTGAGGAAATGAGTTTGTAAATGTATATTTATAAATTAAGGGAGGGTTTTAAATGCGCAGTAAAAGGTTTATAAGCTGTCTTACCGCTGTTGTGACAGCAATTGCAGGTGCGGCTTCGTTTGTACCGTTTAATGTATCGGCTGACAGCTGTATCGGACAGAGTGACTTTGACGATGGGATAGGCTTTCCGTGGCATATATGCACCACGTCGCCTGCCGAGCAGGTTTTTTCTATAAAAGACGGTACCTACAACGTAACTATTGTCAATCCGGGCGGAGAGGAACGCGGCGGAGATTCCCGCTGGGATCTTCAGTTCAAGCATAAGGATATTCACATTGAGGCCGGACATAAGTACAAGATACACTGGGAGGTAACGGCTTCGGAAGAAGGAGAGCTTTACACCCGTATAGGTCCCTCGGATTATAATGTAGACGGCGTATGGCAGAACAACAGTGAGGAATGGGGTCAGGGCTGGAATCCTGTGAAGATCAAAAAAGGTAAGAATACCTTTGACAGTGAATTCACAGCAAACAGAACTGCCGAGATCGCGGAGTGGGCTTTCCATTACGGCGGTGCAGGCCTGTATCAGGATGTGGACTGCTTCCCGGAGGGCACTACGCTTAATTTCGATAATATGTACCTCGAATGTGAGACCTGCGGTGATGAATATATCAGCGAAAGCGAGACCCCCTGTTTATGGTCTCCGACACAGAAGTGGAACAATGATGATATATACGGCATTATCACTCCGAGGAGCGACGTCCGTATAAATCAGCTGGGCTACTATAATAACAGCGTCAAGAAAGCTACCTACGCCACAGCAGAGGAAAAGCAGCCCGTAGCATTTAAGGTGATTGACAAGGACGGCAGGACTGTATATGAGGGCACGGGCGTAAATACAAGCTTTGACGAGGACTGCGGAGAGTACTGCCAGATACTTGATTTTTCTGAGGTCAGGGAGTCGGGCGAATATACCATAGTTGTCGGTGACGAGGAAAATGTTTATACCGACAAGCTCAACGGCAAGACCTATAAAAAGTACATCAGTCCCGGGTTTAAGATCGGAAACGATATATACGAAGGGATTCTCACAGACGCTCTCAATTACTACTATCAGGACCGCTCAGGCACAGATATAGAGGAAAAATATATCACCTCGGGAGACAAGGGAAAGCTGGCACACAGGGGCGGACATACTACCGATATGGCTTATGTACAGAGCAGGTGGCAGAGGACATACGGGACTGTATTTGACGGTGATACCAAGGTCCGTATAAACGTAACCGGAGGCTGGTACGATGCTGAGAACCACTGCAAGAGCGTTGTCAGCGGAGCAAACGCCGTATGGCTCATGCAGAATATGTACGAGAGGTCGGCCGCAAAGGGAACTGACGGCAAGTGGGAGGACGAGGAGACTATGAAGCTCCCCGAAAATTCATCGGGCGGGAACGGCTTCCCCGATATACTTGACGAAGCGAGATACGAGCTTGAATTCATGTTCCGCTTGATGGTAGATCCCGAAAAGGACAGCATATGGGGCGAAGATTGCGCAGACATGGTCTATCATGAAGTGTGTGACAGCAGATATACCGATATAGCCATAACACCTTATGACTATGAGAAGATCTACAGGACGACCCGTATAGTGAAGCCGCCGACTTATGCGGCAACATTCAATATGATAGCCTGTGCGGCTCAGGCTGCCCGTCTGTGGAAGGACATTGACGATGAATTCGCGGAGAAGTGCCTTGAGAATGCTGAGAAGTCATGGGAAGCGATCTGGAGCAAGCGTTCAAAATGGTGGGGCATAAAAAGTGATTGGACGAAAGACAGTCAGTTTGCGCCGGATAATTATTATGTTGGCAGCACTATCTGCGAAGATAACATCAATGTTGATGATGAAGCCTACTGGGCTGCCTGCGAGCTTTTCTCCACTACGGGCGATGATACCTATTATGATTATCTGACGGCCTTTAAAAGTAAATTGAGCGGCGGTCATAACATGACCTTTGATGTGCCTGTATATACAGACACCGACTCGTTTGCTTCATTCAACAACGTGAATACCACAGCTCTCGGAACCATTTCTCTGTATCTGAGCGGTAAATTACCCGAAGAGGACAGGGAAACGATAAATAACAAGATCCAACAGGCTGCGAAGGAATATATTGCCCGTGAAAATAATACCCAAAACAGCATGGGCGTGCCATATAAGCCGGTTCAGTTTATTCAACAAATAAGTATGCCGACTGATCCTGTGAATGGTTATGAATATGACTCAAACGGATTTGTGGTGAATAACGCAGTCATAATGGCTTATGCCTACGATATAACGGGTGATGCCGCCTACCTGAACGGTGTTTCACAGGCTATGGATTACATATTCGGCAGGAACGGCCTCGGCATATCTTATGTTACCGGCTACGGCAGCCGCCATATAAACAATCCCTGCCACAGATACTGGATAAACGAGAGAGATAAAAACTATCCCATGGCTCCCTCGGGAGTTATGGCAGGAGGCGCAGCCGTATGGCTTGCAGATTCTTACGTGGGCGGACTTGGTATGAGCTACTATAAAAATATACCGCCTCAGAAGTGCTATGCTGATTCGGTAGAGGCGTGGTTCGAGAATACGCCGTCCCTTGAGATGCAGGCAGCTCTTGCGTGGGATATATCCTTCCTTGAGGACGAAGCAGGAAAGCCGGACATTATAACTACTACAAGCAACACGACAACTACTGCAACCGTCACCACCACAACTACTGCTGTGCTGAAATACGGCGACGCAAACTGCGACGGCGAAGTTGATATGGCAGATGTCGTAATGATAATGCAGTCCATAGCAAATCCGAATAAATACGGAATAAACGGTACTGCGGAGAGCCACCTGACTGAACAGGGCAAAATCAACGGAGATATGAACGGCGACGGCCTTACTGTCGGCGACGCACAGGCGATACAGAAAATACTGCTCGGACTTGATGAAGCCGTTGGTAATTAGAGTATTGAGAACCCGAAATTTTTTTCAGACGCCATTCAATTACTGTCTAAATGAGAAATCACCTTACATTAATTTGTAAGGTGATTTTTATTTTACTAAAAAGGAAAGGTAAATGCAGATATGGGCGGTGATGGGTTGCTTGTTGAAGATAATCATTCCATAAATGAACAGCTTTTTGACTTATCTGACAGTACGTCAGCCTTTTCTTTATATTCCTGTCTCTAACAGTTCTTTTATTACGATCTCCTGAGCTGATCTCTAAATCTATAATTTGAATACCCCATTAGGCAAAATATCTGCATTTCTGTGAATATTTTCCTTGCTGACAAGCTCCTGAACGTAGGTGCCAGCCTGAACCTGTGCAGCAATGGCAATAGCACCGCCGAGAGAGCGCAGCTCCTGTTCTGATTCCTTGACTGTGTTATTGGCAGCGTCGAGGTCGTCCTTAGCCTGATCGGTATATTTATATAGCTCAGTGTAATTGCTTTCGGTAATATACGGGTACGCTTCACGGAACTGTTCAGCTTGCTCTATTGAAATAAAAGAAGAATTTTTCCCTTCGTACAGCACTAAAAAGGCTTCCTGACATTTGAATAACCGCTTATATTTTAATAATGCTTCCTCGGCAGCAGCGTTCTTTTCTTTCAGCTCAAGCTCCTTTTCTTCAAACTCTTTTTTCATGGTTTCGATAGTTTCGCCTGCATTTATTTTTCTGTTCAGAAGCAGGAGTTTATCCAGTTCTTCATCGTTTAGCCATGAAAAAGGCTGATGTTTTATTTTCTTATGACAGGGGAGCAGACCTTTCTTGAACGTCACTGTATAGAAACGCATCGTACTCAGAGTCTTGTATGTAGGAGCATTATCAGCCTTTGCTTTCTCAAGATTTTCACTGAGCTTCAATTCAAATTTTTAGGCTCTGCTGTATCCTGTTTTGTAAAGCACGTTCATTATATTCTTCACCGAGAGTTTTCAGACGAATGAACCTTTCAGACTTTGGAGGTCTGACAGAAATGTATCTTCCGAGCTTAACAGCATAACCGTCAGCTTCAAGTTTTTTATAAAGTTCGTCCACATCATTGCAGCGCATGAGTAATTTATCAATCTCATCAATGAGCTGTTCTCGAAAAGTTTTTGATGATGACGTAAACATTTTCTCCCATTCTCTGATCTGCTTGACGTAACATTGCTGAGCGTTAAATCCATATTCAGTTTCAACATACGGAATATTTGCTGCGTCCATTTTTGACTGAATGAATGCTTGTTTGTCAGGATTGGAATAAAAAAATGATTTGTGGGGAGAGCTTTTTTCTTTTTCAAGCGCAGCGATTTTTTTATCGGCTGATGAAATTTTGAACATTAAGTTCCGCACATTTTCTTTGGACATATCATCAGAAGAAACATAACGATTTCTTCTCAGAGCAGCGCGTATTGTTTTTTCATCTTCTCGAATTTTGAATTCCTCAACTGAAAGATGTTTGTAGTTGGCGTTCATTTCTTCACGCTCATAACCGTATGCATTGATGATCGTTTCCATAGCTTTGCGCTCAGACATTTCCCATTCTACCAAATGATTAGTCGTGATTCCTTTTGGTCTGAAGCCCTGTTCAACAAGAGCAGCTTTCATTGAAACGCCTTTGCTGAGACCTTTGGTTCTGCCGGTAGTATAGAAAGGAATGAAGTCAATATGAAGGTGCGGACTCGCTTCGTCCATGTGTAGAACAGCATTGAATATATGAAGGTTTGGATTTCTTTTCTGAAAATTCTTCATATAATCATTGAGCATTTTCTTAGCAGCTTCTCCGCGCTCGCTGCCACAAGGAGCGTCGTGTACGCTTCCAAATTGAACGATAGTTTCATAGTAAACCTCTTCGCGCCTGCCCTCTCTAATATGCTCATAGTAATTATTTATTCGTCTGCTTGGACGAGATTTTTTTGAATTATACTCAGCAACGGCAGCGTCAAAAAGTTCATGATAAGCTGCTTCGATATCCTGTGCTTTGTAGAGAATGTTCTCTTTGGTTTTACTTGAATCAACATTCTTGGCGATGAAATCTCTGTTGTTATGCTCAACATTTCCGCCGTGAACAGAGCTTGCTTTTCCGAGAGTAAAACTAATACTAAACCCTTTCAATCATATTCCCCCTGTTTCTTTTTTCAATGAAGACAGATAATTTTTTGAAGAATTCCGACACGAAAATACCTTTTAGTACATAAAGATGTTGCCACCCAATATCTGTTTCGTACGTCAATAATCTGATGATTATTTTCATACAAAACAGAGCGTTGCAGAAAATGCAACTTTGGGCAAGGAATCCTTCCTTAACCTGATAGAACTGCCGACTGGTTTTGCGAGAAAACATATGATATTTTCTCCGAAAAAATCAGAAGGCAGTTCTTTTTTCGCTCCGCTTATTTGGGAATTCCCAAACCCTTTTTTAATGATTTAAAGATTCAATTGCTCTTGCTCTTTGAGCTTCGACCACTTCTGCAAAAAAATCTTTTGGCATTTCCTGTACCGCAGAAATGTATGTCGAGAACAGCTTTACCATTATAACCATGTCGGTTTCATAGAACAAGCGATACTTCGCACTCAAGCCAGATTAGTGATACTTGATCCGCTACAGGCGTACATCGGTGCGAATGTAGATATGCACAGGGCGAACGAAATCAGACCGATAATGAAACATATTGCCGATGTTGCGCAGAAATATAACTGTTCTATTGTTTTGGTAGGACATCTCAATAAGACAATTGGAATGAAATCGTCATACAGAGGTCTTGGCTCTATAGATATTCCTGCTTCTGCAAGAAGTGTACTTCTTGTCGGAAGGATAAAGGACAATCCTACAATCAGAGTTATGGCTCAGGTCAAGAGCAGTCTCGCTCCTGAGGGAGAACCTATTGCCTTTGAATTAAACAAGGAAACAGGTTTCAGCTTTATAGGCAAATACGATATATCCGTCGATGATTTGCTTAACGGGACAAGCAGCGTTTCAAAGGTGGAACAGGCAGAAAAGCTTTTGAAAGATGAATTGTCCGAAGGTGCTGCAATACCACAGAAGCAATTGAAACAGAAAGCTACGCTAAGGAACATCTCTGAGAGAACCCTGAATGAAGCAAAGAAAAACCTTGGAGTTAAATCTGTAAAAAGAAATGAGATGTGGTATTGGCATATGTCAAAGGAAGGCTGCAACATTGTATGAAATAGAAAATTCTGCAATGTTGCAAGGTTGCAGAAAATCATTATACACACATTCTTGCAACCTTGGTTATATATACCTTATTGAAAAAGAAAGAAGGTTATCATTATGAGTATTTCAACTAAAGAGATAATTGATAATATTTTTGATGAGCTGGTTGCTCTTCAGGAAAGCATAAAGAAAGACGCTGCTGATACGTCAAGCGCAGATAATACAGCAGTTCCGCAGAAAGTTGAGCTGCTTACTATCAAGGAATGCGCTGACATGATCGCTGGACTGTCCGAGCATACTGTTCGACAGTTGGTAAAGCAGGGAAAGGTGAAGTCAATTCGTACAGGCGAGGGTAAAAATGGAAAGATACTTGTAAATAAGGCTGACCTTATTGCATATTTCAGCGTAAAGGACAAGTAATTTCTTGCACCACTAATATTCTAAAAAAATGACAATAAGAAACAATAACCTATGACATACCCATACATAATACAACAGCTTACTTGACAACAGAACAAATCTGAGCTATTATTAGAAATGTACAAGGATATGTCATAGATTATAGGAGGATAATTTTATGGCATCCATAACAAAACGCGGAAGCGGCTACCTTATAAGGGTAAGCTGCGGTTATAATATAACAGGTAAACACATTGAGCAATCCATGACTTGGAAACCCGAAATGGGCATGACTAAAAACCAGATTGAAAAAGAGGTCAAAAAACAGGCAACTTTATTTGAAGAAGCCTGTAAATATGGCTATAAAACTTCGGCTATGAAGTTTCAGGAGCTCGCAGAGGAATGGTTTGAAGAATATGCCAATCTTAATCTTCGCCATACCACATTATATCGAATGAGAAATATAACTCATCGTGTATATCCCCTGCTTGGTCATCTGCGCGTTGATAAAATAACTGTTCGTCACATTCAAGGCTTTATAAACTCTCTTGCAAAAGATGGTGCTAATATAAGGACAGGTAAACCTCTTTCACGAAAAACGATCATACACCATCTCACATTTATCTCAGATGTATTTAGTTATGCCATACGCTCAGGACTGATTTCTGACAACCCGTGCAGCAAGGTAATAATCCCTAAGGGCGAGTCCAAAGAGAAAGATATATATTCTCAGGAAGAAATGATGAAACTTCTGTCGCTAATGCAGGATCAGCCGTTAAAGTACCGAGTTTTCTTCTTTCTTCTTGCTTACAGCGGTTTCCGACGCGCAGAAATGCTTGGCTTGGAATGGAAAGATGTTGATTTTGATAATCGAACAATAAGTGTCCGCAGAACAGCAAACTATGTCTCAGGCGTAGGTACTTATACGGACACAACCAAAACAAAGCGTTCACAGCGTACTCTGAAGGTTGCTGCACAGATCATGGATATGCTTCATGACTTAAAAGATGAACAAGCAGAGGAAGCAGTGAGACTTGGTGACAAATGGATAGATTCCGACCGTATCTTCACAAGGTGGAACGGCGAGACAATGGGAAGTCACACTCCGTATAAATGGCTGCGTGATCTCTGTGATGCAAATGAGCTGCCATTTTATGGAATACATTCATTCCGCCACTTCGCAGCTTCATCTATGATTTCCGCAGGAATCGATGTCACAACTGTTTCGGGGGCATTAGGACATTGCAATTCAACTACAACTCTGAATATTTATTCCCATGTATTTCAGACAGCACAGGCAAGAGTTTCAGAAGCAATGGACTGTGTTTTTGGCTTCCTTCAAAAAGGCTGATTATCGGCTTTTTCTGATGCTAAAATGAGCAGTAGCGGACAAATAGCGGACAGCGTCATTTTTTGCCCAAAAGCAAAAGCGAGGAAACGGCTTAAAATAGCCGTTTCCTCGCCCTTAGAACTGGTGGAGCATAGGGGACTTGAACCCCTGACCCCCACACTGCCAGTGTGATGCGCTCCCAGCTGCGCTAATGCCCCGAACAAAGAGTATTATAACATTTCACCGTCGTGTATGTCAAGTAAAAAAATAAGATCTTGTTCAAAAGAGCAATTTAATACATAATAATAGCAATTATTGAACAATAATTAGTAATATAATGCATAGCCGTCAGCTGTTGAACCAAGTACGGCCTCGATCTGTCGGGAGATAATATCGGGATCATTGATCCATTCCAGCTCGGCAGCGGTTCCTGCCCATTTGTCCTCTCTTCCGAGCTTGTAGGCTGCCAGTCCGATTATCAGGGATACGGAACCTCCCTCGGTTATTTCTTCCCACTGAGCGAGAGTGGGCAGAAACGGACTGTTTTCGTTATTGAAGCCGAAGTATATCTGTGGAACGATATAGTCGCAGAAACCTTTTTCGCTTCCCCAGCGTCTTACATCGGCATACTGGGAATTGTAGTCAGCGCTGATGTTGCCCTGAGGACTTATCCCGAACAAGAGACTGCCGTCGATGTTTTTTACTTCGTCGTGCATAGCCTTTACGAATCGGCTCACATTTTCCGTTCGCCATGCGGTCAGATCGGGACTTCCGCTGGCTTCAAATTCTGCACGGTCGAAGCCTTCGTCTGTGGTGGGATAAAAATAATCATCGATATGTATGCCGTCAATGTCGTAATTCCCGGCTATCTCACGGACCGTGTCCTTCAGGAGCTCCACTGTTTCGCTGTATGAGGGATCGAGATACCATCTGCCGTTAACGTTCTTTACGAAGGGAGCTCCGCTGTCTGCCCATTTTCTGATAATGAAGTCCTTTGGCAGTGTCCTGAGCTGATCGTCTGTCTGCATTCTGAGGGGGTTCAGCCATGCGTGAACTGAGATATTGCGTTTATGTGCTTCTTCTGCTGCTATAGCCAGCGGGTCGTAGCTGCCGTCGAGATAAACTCCCTTAGGGTATATTTCCGAGCGGTAGTAAGCGTCGCCGCCGGGATGTGCATGGAAGTACAGGGTATTCACATTATCTGCTGCCGCGTCCTCAAGCAGCTCAGTCATGCCCTGTCTGAACTGCTCCTCGGTCTTTCCCTGTATAAGCTCGGGGAATTTTACGTAGGGGAGCCACATACCTGTCTGACGTTTATAGTTCAAGGGCTCATAGCGTTTGTATATGGTTTCGGAAGGGGATATTTCCCGGCTTTCGCTGAGCATGGTCTGCTTTCCGTAAGCGGGAGTACATCCGCTCAGCAAGCACAGAGCCGTACATAAAGCCGCTGCCATTTTTTTCATACATCTTCACCTCACTGCATTATATGCAGCATGGTGTGAAAATATACCTGTTCCGTACGGATAAGCTTAGGGAATTATTGAATGAGACAAAAATAAAGGCTGCATGACCAACGGTCAAGCAGCCTTATATTGTTATACTGAAAACGCTTTACAGCCTTTGGCTATCAGGATTTCATTTCCATCTCTTTGGTCTCGGGGGTCTTGTAGTGGCCCTTGAGGAACTCGTCGATAGCCTCCTGAGTAAGATCGTTATCCTGACCGAGAAGATAAGGAGTACCCTTGAGCTTTTCGTTAACGCTCTTTATATAGCTGTCTTTATCGACGAGCTCTGCGTCGATATAGAATGACGGCTTTTCGTTTTTCTCGGGCTTTACACCTGCAACGTTGTCGCCGTATGAGAAGAGCTGGTCGAATTTGAATACGTCATTCAGCTGTACAAACGAGCCTGAGCTGTAGCTCGGACCGTCATATGCGCAGAGAAGCTCGTCCCTGTCGGGATAGTAATGGAGAGTGCCGTCAGCGCCGAAGGTGCCTATAGGTACAGGGCAGCCGTTCCATGCGTATATATCGACATAGGGAGCATATCTGTATCCGCCGGAAACAAAGAGCTCGGGAACTCCGTCACCTGTGATGTCGAAGAGAGAAAACTGATCGTCGTCGTAGGTTTTGACGTAGTCTCTCATTACGGAAGCGTAAGCCTCCTTCCAGTCTTCGCATCTTCCCAGGGCGGCATTTATAACATCGTCGTAGAAGCCGTGATCGCGGCCGAGCTGCTTCAGAACACCGTGGAATATCCTCTTGTATTCGGCGTCGTATTCGTCGCTTGTGACCTCCTTATCGTCCACCACGTTGAGATCATTGGTACGCTGGAAGGAGCCGACATTGGCGAATTTGTCATTCTTTTCACGATAGAGCTGAACATCCTGAACATTGTCCTGATAAGCGAACGTTGCGATAAGATTTCTCTCCATGATAAGGCACAGTTCGCTGTATCCTGCATAGTTTCCGAGGGAAGTAAGCATATCGTCGTATATGGTGTAGAGAAGGTAGCTGCGGTTGCCGGGCTCGCCGTATGATATTATGAGCTCGGGGAGTCTGTCATCGTTCATATCGTAAATACTGAAGCGTGCTGTATCATTGCATTCAGCTGTTTTTCTGAAGTCCTGGATAACTGTGTTATAGGGAGTGGCCCAGTCGATAGTACCGCTTTCGTCTGTAGGAGCTTCAATTCCTTCATAATTTGGAGCAACAGTTGGAATACTGCTGCTGCTGTTTTTTGATGAGCATCCACAGAGAAGAGCTGTGGCAAAAAGGATTGCAGCCAGTTTTTTCATGTTTTGACCTCCGTTTTAATGGATTTTATTTTTTGTCTTTTACATTATAACATACTTTTTGTGATTTGTCATCACTCTTTTTGCTATTTTTTGAAGTTATTGAAAAAATAATGCATATATGGTATGATTAAATAAAAAAATCGGATTTTTAAAGACTTTTTAATCTTTGGCATGCTATCATAGGATTATACAGGAAAAACAGGAGGATAGTATATGTTCTTTAAAATGCTGAAGAGCGACCTGAAGCGGAAAAAAGGCCTTAGCGTCATACTTTTTATATTCATTTTCGTGGCTTCGGCTCTTGTATTTACCGGCTCTGTACAGATCTTTTCAAATCTTACCAGCAAAAAGACGGCGGCAAGGCTGTGCAGGACCTCAGATATGATGTTCTGGACTCTCGATTACAGAGGTGACAGCCGGGAAATAAGCGAAAACGTCAGGGAGTGCCTTGACTCTGAAAGCAATGTTATCGACTGGAGTTCCTCTGTAATATCGCGGTTGACGGCGGAGTCTGTTGATTTCCCGGATTTTGAGGAAAAGGAGGATTCTTTCCTGTTCCGCAGCCGCTTACAGTGTCTGACTACTCTTCCGCTTGAGCATGACCTTTTATTCGATCTTGACGACAAGCCCTTTTATGTACCCAACGGCTGTATAGCCATTCCCGTGCAAATGGTGCCCTCGACAGGAATAAGGGTGGGGGATAAGGTTAACTTTGTTACTGATAAGGGCGACGTGTACGAGCTTGAGGTTAGCTGTATCTTCAAGGACAACAGCAACAGCATCCTGCGCCGCTATATAGTTTCAGAGGCGGATTACAGGGTGCTTTCGGAGGGCATAGTCCGCAGGTACAATACCTACAGCGTGCGCCTGAAGGACGCTTCAACGAGCAGGATCAACGAGCTGGAAAACAAGCTTGAGAAGCAGGACATTCCTCTCATGACCTTCGGCTCCTCCGGCGGACTGAACAACGATTATGTAATAATGGAGATCATATCGGTATTCAATATAATTATAAGCGTATTCCTCATAGCTATCATATTTATGACCATACGCTTCACCATGATAGCCGACCTCAAGAGCGAGGAAAAGGAAATAGGCATGATGAAGGCTCTCGGTGTGGACTCCCTCAGCTTCCGCTGGCTGTTTGCCGCAAAGTACATAGCCTTTGCCGTAGTGGGCGGCATAATAGGCATTATAGCGGGACTTCCCGTATCTGCCGGTGTAGTGAACAGATTCGGCCCCGACAGCATACTTCCCACGCGGTTTGAGATGGTGCTCATAGGAGCCCTGGCGGTAATAGCGATAATAATAATGATGATCCTGTTCTCACTGTTTGTGATGCGCAGGATAAACAGGATAACGGTCATTGACGCCATACACGGCGAGAACCGCGGAGAGCGCTTCAGCAAGGGCTTCCCCATGTTCTTCCACAGGAGGAAAAGGATGTCCGTGCCGATGTTTACGGCGCTTACGGATATACTCGGCCGCTTCAAGCGGTATATATTCCTGATAATAGCCTATTCCCTCGGCGGAGCCATACTCCTGCTGGTATTCAACGTCCGCAACAGCGTCATGGATCCGGGATATACGCGGTACTGGCTGTATCACGACTATGATTTCAATATTGAATTCACAGACGAGGAAAACGACAGGATCGTCAGGGAGATGGAGCGTACCGGCAAGTCCTATATCGATATAATAAACGAGAAATTCTCCCAGGCGGGCATACCGGCGCATATTGATTGCTTCAGGTACGGAAGCGGACATATCTCCTTTGACGGAGATGAAAGATACTTCAGGATATGCTGGGAAAAGGGAGAGCCCGAAAAGTTTTCCTACCGTAAGGGCGGTATTGCACCGAAGTTGGAAAATGAAGCGGCTATTAGCTCCTACACGGCCAAGGAGATGGACGTCCATGTGGGCGACGTCCTTAAACTAACGGTATTTGAGTACAATGAAGATCATACAGACCGTGAAGAGAACGAAAGAGAGATAATTATAACAGGTATAATAGATACTATTGAGGACGGAGAGCCCGTTATAATAATGGGCAGCGATTATGACAAGGGCTTCGTTATAGGCTATGAATGGTGCGGCTTGGTTATAGATGCTCCGGAAAAGGAAAAGCCGGCGGCCGTGGAGAAAATGCGTGCCATGGAAGGCGTGGAAAGTGCGCTGATCGGCAGGGAAGCCATGAGAAATGACATAAGCGACTTTGACGAGCTCTTTTTCATGCTGGAATTCGGTGTCGGAGGAGCCGTGCTGCTTGTGATGATGCTCATAACCTATCTTTACATGAGCGTTTTCGTGGCCGAGGAGATAAATGAGACTGCTCTTATGAAGAGCATGGGCTTTATGAACAGCTCAATAAAGGCGGGCTATCTGATGAGGATACTGATACTGCTTCTTATCTCGCTGGTATTTGCGGAAATATACATATGGACTCTCGGAAATGTGCTGTTTGAGATGTTTATGAGACAGTATGAGATCATGGGCATGAAGTTTGACTTTGAATTCCCGGTGAGCTTTATACTGATACCGCTGATAATCATATCCGCAGTGCTGCTGACGACGCTGTTGACACTGAACGGCGTAAACAAAACGGATATATGGAAAATATCCGAGGAATAACGGAGGAGTGTAAATGAATACGGTCTTATCGGTCAGTGACCTTTGCAAAACATATATAATCAGGAAAAACAGCAACAATGTGCTGCGGAATATAAACCTCACGCTGGATAAGGGCGGGTTCGTCACCGTCATGGGACCCAGCGGTAGCGGAAAATCCACTTTGCTGTATACGGTCAGCGGCATGGACGTGATGACCTCGGGGAAGGTGGATTTCAACGGAAAGAATCTCGGTTCAATGAACAGAAAGGAGCTTTCAAGGCTAAGGCTTACGGAAATGGGCTTCATATTCCAGCAGATGTATATGATGAAAAAGCTGTGTGTTTTCGATAATATAGTCCTGCCCGCATATCAGGCGGGAGTGCCGAGAAAGGAAGCCAACAAACGCGCCGAGGAGCTTATGCGCCGCCTTGAGATCATAGAGATCGCAGAGCATGAGGTCAGTGAGGTCTCCGGCGGGCAGCTTCAGCGTGCCTGCCTTTGCAGAGCTCTCATAAACTCTCCCGAGATAATATTCGCGGACGAGCCCACGGGAGCTCTCAACTCCAAGGCGGCTGCCGATGTTATGCGGGAGCTTATAAACGCCAACCGCGACGGCACCAGTATCATGATGGTGACGCACAGCGTAAGGGTAGCGGCAATGAGCGATAAGGTGCTGTACCTTATGGACGGCGATATACAGGGAGAGATAGAGCTCGGCAAGCTGACGGACGAGAAGGAGATCACAGACAGGGAACGCCGTCTGAGCAGCTGGCTCATGGAGCAGGGCTGGTAAGGAGCATACTATGAAGCTGACAAGGATATTTGCGTTATTTGCTGCGTCGTTCATGGCAGCAGCCGCAGCGGGCAGCTGCGGGCGCAGGGGATACGAGGATTTCGTTATACCGGAGCAGGGCGACAGTGATCTCCGCCCTGTTTCGGATATATATATGTACAGCAGCTATGAGGGAAAGGCTCCCACCAAGGAAAAGACCAACAGGACGGTGCGCAGTTCGGACGGGCTCTGCGTGATAGAGTGCAAGGACAGCTACTACGATGTAACCCTTGATTACGAAAATGGCAGCCACTACGATGTGGGAGCAGCCTACGCCGAGGCTATAATGCTTGCCTATGACGATTATCCTTCATTCTGCGAGGGGTATCTGTTCGAGAACATCAAGGCTGCCTTCAGCGGGCTCAACGGCGACTATTCGGGAATAAAGGCGAGGACGGAACGGTTTTATTCTGCTCTTCCGGGGGATTACAGAGCCGAGATAGACGGCTTTGCCGACAGGATGTGCGGCGATCCCGCGGGAATAGCCGAAGACGGAGCCCTGTCACGGGACGAGGCCGTTCTCATGCAGCTCATTCCCGACGTGCTCCGCGGTACTGCGTGCAGCGCCATATCTGCGGACGGGAGCACTACCGCAACGGGAGAGCGCATCACCTGCCGCGTGCTGGAATGGCAGCTGGGCAGCGACAATCAGATATGCAGCTGTCATGCTCTCGTTCATGTGAAAAACGGTAAAAAGAGCTTCGTTTCAGTCTCGAATCTGGGCTTTATGACTATACTTACCGCTGTGAACAACGACGGAGTAATGCTGGGAGAGCTTGACGTAGGCAGCAAGAACATGGTAAAATATACCTGTGAAAACAAAACAAGCTACACCTACGGCCTTAGGTATGCCCTTGAGAGCTGCACGACCGCAAGGGAGGCAGCGGAGTACCTTGTGAAGAACGCTTCACATTATGCTTATTGCATAAACGTGCTTGCCACCGACAGGAAGGACGCCTTTGTGGCGGAGCTCTGCGCTGACGGCAGTGAGGGAACATCTCTTATCCGCGACAGCTCGACTCCTCTGAACGAGGGGCTGGTATGGGAGGATCCGAACTATCTGTGTGCAGTCAATTCCTTTGCGGCAAAGGGCAATTCCGACCAGATACTGTACATAAGGTCGAATAATATCAGATGGAACAGATACAACGAGCTTTTCTGCGGCGAGAGGAAGCTGACTGTCGACCGCTTCAAGGAGCTTATGACCTGTGAAAGGATCGACAATGACCTTGCGCGTATACGCAGCGAAGGACTTGTTCATATTGTTATCGCGGATTATTCAACGGAGAGGCTCCAGGCTGCGCTGACGGGAACCGACGGTATCGTGCAGACTCCCGAGTTCATAGATCTGGGCAGCTGGCGCTGAAATACTGCGCAGTTATGCACGGTGCTAAACTATATGGAGAGAGATATGACTGATATTCTTATCGTAGAGGACGATCCCGAACTCGGGACTCTTGTAAGGGATTTTATAAGAAATGAGGGCTTTTCGGCCGAGCTGTGCGCAGACGCCGAAAAAGCCCTTGTGCTGCTTAAAAAGGAAAGCTACAGAATGGTGCTGCTTGATATAATGCTGCCCGGTATGGACGGCTTCGAGACCTGCACAGCCATACGGAGCACGAGCAATATCCCAATAATGATGATGAGCTCCCTCAGCGACGAGGAGAGCAAGCTCACGGGCTATGATACGGGAGCCGACGACTATATCGACAAGCCCTTTTCGGTAAGGGTGCTGATAGCGAAGATTAGGGCGCTGCTCAAGCGGGGAGAGAGCTCCGCTGACGGGGGGAGCGTTATAAGAAGTTGCGGTATCGAGCTTGACGGCGCTTCAAGGCGGGTAACAAAGGACGGCTCGGAGCTGCGGCTGAACGCAAAGGAGTTCGAGCTCCTTCAGTACCTCATGCAGCATGAGAACGAGGCTGTCAGCAAGGATGAGCTTTTCAACGAGGTATGGGGCAGGGACTGCTTTACCGAGCCCAGCACTGTGAGCGTGCATATACGCTGGCTCCGTGAGAAGATAGAAAAGGATCCCAATTCTCCCGCACTGATAAGGACAGTGTGGAAGTACGGATATATTTTTGGTGAGAAGATATGAAAAGATCAGTATCCGTAATGCTGCTGTCGACGCTGCTGTTCGCTCTTATAGCAGCGGTTTTTGATATAAGCTACAGCCGTGCACGCAGCCGCAGGGACAGACATTTCAATGTTTCCGCCAACAGGATAAACAGTGAGATCGCGAAGGCTGTGTCAGAGGGCGGAAAGGATCCCGGTTCTGTTGTCTCTGAGCGTATGGAGGAGTGGAAACTGACCTTCGGTAGGTATTGTCCGGAGAATATAGAGTATATCCCCATAAGCGGAAACAGTGACGGGACCTTTCTCAGCACACCCGAAAAGAATACGATAGTATGCGTGATGAAGGACGGCAGCGGCAATGTTTCGGGATTAATGAGATATATGTATACCGAGAATAACGACGGTTATGTATATGTTTTCGTAAACGCAGCGATACTGCTCAGCTTTCTTATAACCGTGTCAGTCCTCGCATACGTTTACCTGAATATAATCCGTCCCTTCAGAAAGCTCTCGGAGTACCCGGAAAGACTGGCAAGGCTCGGAAATATACAGAAGCTCCCCGAAAGCAGGAGCAGATACTTCGGAAGGTATGTGTGGGGAATGAATATGCTGTCCGACACGCTTGAAAGCAGCAGCAGGCGTATACATTCGCTGGAGGCCGAAAGGCAGACTCTCCTCGCTTCCATAGCTCACGGCGTAAAGACTCCTGTGGCTAATATCAGGCTTTACGCTGAGGCTGTCAGAACGGGACTGTATGAGGAGAGCCGTGAAAAGGATATTGCAGGCAAGATCGAGAGCAACGCACTGAAAATAGAAAAGCTGGCGAAGGAGCTCCTTGAGACCTCTTCGTCCTCGCTTAAAGACATCAGCCCCGATATAAGCACCTTTTACCTCAATGAGCTTGCGGAGCTCATACGCGGGGAGTATCAGGACAGGATGAAGATTAAGAGGATACCTTTCAGTGTGGAAGCTGAGGGGGAGCGTATCGTTGAGAACGATAAATATGCCCTTTACAGAGCAGTCAGCCAGCTGCTTGAAAATGCCGTGAAATACGGCGACGGCAGCGGTATCACGGTATCCTTGATGTGTCAGGATGACTCGTTCAGTATCTCCGTTAAGAACAGGGGAGAGCTTCTCCCCGAGAACGAGATGCCGTATGTGTTCAGAAGCTACTGGCGCGGCTCGAATGCAGCTGAAAATGACGGAAGCGGCATTGGACTGTACGTCGTGCATGAGACAGTCAGAGCCCTCGGCGGAACTGTGTATGCAAGACGGCACGAGGACACCTCCGAAATGGAATTTGTACTTTACTTCGGTAAATAAAAAGGCTCAGTGCTTATGCACTGAGCCTTTGCTGTAAGCCGGCATATATCAGCTTTGTTTTTGCCCTGTACCGTTGTTTTCATATTCCAGAGCGGATATTACAGCGCAGAGCTTACGTGTCCTGCCGCTGTCGAAAGCGATTGTGACTATAGTGTCATCGCCTATGGGGAGGGTATCGGTAACTGTGCCTGCGCCGAAGAGGCGATGCCGTACCCTGTCTCCCTTTTTAAGCTTTTTATGGTCGAGCATGGTTATTATTCCTGATCGTAGACAACGTTTGTCTTACCGATACCGTTATCTATATCAATGTTGTATTTTCTGTCGTCGCCGTTGAAATCACTTGAAGGATTGGTAAGACGGAAGGTCATGCCGCCAACGCCGCCGTCAGCATCTATATTGCCGTTCATTGTGCCGCTGAACTCAAACTCTCCCACACCGTTATCAAGGTCAAGACCGCCGAGTACGCTGCCGGAAATAGTAATATTTCCCGCACCGCCGTCCAGATCGAGCTTTCCTTCGCAGTTCATTTCTTTTATGTTCAGATTTCCCGCACCGCAGTCTATATCTCCGCTGGAGCATTTTATATTCCTGATGTCAAGGTTCCCCGCACCGCAGTCTACCTTGAAGCTGTCGCAGTCTATATCAGAAATGGCTGTATTTCCTGCACCGAGATCAAGATCAAAGCTGCGGAACTCTTTTTTGGGGAGACTGATCTCTATTCTGGTATCATTGCTTTTTTTAGTGCCGAAAGAGGGAATAAAATAGATATGGTGCTTGGAAGTGTCGAATTTTACCTTTAATGTACTTCCGTCTGCTTCTGCCTTGAAGGTCTCGGGAACATTGTGTGCGTCAATGCTGATCTTATCGTCCTCGCTCTCGATTATGGTGAGATTTGCCCAGTCAATATCGAGTGAAAGATTATTTATATCTCCGACGTCAAAGCTTTCATTGAAGTCCGTGAGATTCTTGCTGTTGTATCTTGAAAGATCGCTCTCGTCGTAAAGCAGGAAGCCTATCACGAATATTATTATACCGAGGCAGACGAATATGAGCCATGCCCAGCTGCCTCCGCTTTTTTTCTTCTCGGGAGCCGTATTTTCCTCCGTTATCATTACATTGTTCTCAGGCATTTTCTTTTCCCCCTTTTTTGAATAAGCCTGCAAGCCAGCTGCAAAATCTTTTTATGCCTCTTCCGCAGGCAGGTATGGCAGCGCTGAAGGCCGGTCTGCATATAAGTATGACTATTCCCGTCATGAACAGTCCCGCACCCAGCATCATAAGTCCTACGCTCGGAACGTGTATGAGAGCCGCAACGCCGCCGAAGAGAAGTCCGACAGCAAGTCCGATAAATCCGATAACAAGTGATATGAGCAGTACGATCGCTACAAACAGGAAAGTAACTACTATTATCAGTATCGGAAGCCATATGGGAAAGGTGATGATACCGAGGATTATACTGAGAGCGATGGCGCCTCCCGAAGACTTTTTCTTCTGCTGAGGCTGCGGAGGCGGAACGGCTCCTCTTCTCTGCATTGCGGGAACGGGCGGATTGATACCGCTTTCACGGAGTATATTCGCGGCAACTGCCTCGGGCGAGCCCATGGAAGCGGCAGTTTCCTCTTCCTTTCCGAAGCCAGCGTCGAGGAAGACCTCCTCGTAGTATGAGAGCGCGTCATTTATATCCTCGGACGGAAGTCCGCCGCGCTCAAGAGCGTTCCTCAGTCTTGTAAGAAATTCAAGTTTGTTCATGGTTTTCAGCTCCCTCATTCAATAAAATACTGTCTATTTTCTTCTTGTGGCTGCGCCATTCTTCCCTGTACTCCTCGAGGGAATCATTTCCCTTGGGAGTAATGCGGTAGTACCTTCTGTTCCTTCCCATAAACTCCTTGTCATAGGTCTCGAGAAGCTCCCCCTTCTGTAATCGTCTTAAAACGGGATAAAGGGTGGATTCCGAGATGTCAACTGCTTTTCGCAGGTATTGAGTTATCTCGTAGCCATAGGTATCGCTGTTCTGTACTATAGAAAGCACCATGGCGTCGAGAAGTCCTGCATTGATAGAAAAACCCATAGAGTGGCTCCTTTCCGAGGCTATAATTCATGCTTGCCATATATTATTTTATGACGAGCAATATTCAGCTTCTGGCAATATTATATCTCGTATAATATTACTTGTCAATACAATATTGCAGAAATTGTAAAACATTGTATATATGCACTTCATGAGACTTTGAAATCAGTTTTCGATTGTTATATTTGCACAAATTATATGTCCGGATACAAAAAAGCTCCCTGCGGTGTGCTGTCCGCAGGGAGTACCAATAATATTATAAGGAGGTGATTATGCATGATTCATCAGCTGTTCAGCAGCTTTAGCTGCAGTGCCTGAGCGTCGGCAGGAGTGATACCGTTACCCGTGTCGCTGACATCTGCATTGTATCTGCCGCTTTCTGTGAGCTGATACTTGTCGGGATTGCAGCAGGACTGGATTATAAGCAGTACGTCGGCCATATCTACCGTGCCGTCGCAGTTTGCGTCGCCGCTGCGTTCCTTATCGAGAGCGTTAATATCAGGGATGACATCGTTACGGCTGAGGACTTCCGCGGTCTCGCCGCTGCTCTCGCAAACATCATTGTCCAGTGAGATGACATACATTTCCGTTATGAGTATATCGTAGATGTCACCGCTTATGCCGTTGCCGTTGTAATCGCAGTTCGCTGCGATATTATTGAATACATCTTCGGGGAGCTCGCTTTCTTGTGCCGTTCTTCCGCAGAGTATATCTCCCAAATAAATATCGGAAGCGTAGTAGTCCTGCTTGTCAACGGCTCCGTCCATATTGACGTCGGGAGCGGGTCTTGCTCCTGCTTCGACATCGCTGCAGAAAGTATCGAAATACCTGTTGAACTTATCGGCATGAAATGTCAGCAGATACTCCTTCATTCCCGTAGCTTCGCAGTAAGTCCTGAAGTTTATGTCGGGTGAGTAATAGGGTCTGTATTCAACAGGAATGAAGCTGTCGTAGAACTGAGCCTCGTCGTATCCGCTGCGGAAGGGTTCCTTTTCCATCAGGCACCATACAAGGTAAGCCGACGACCATGAATCGTGAGTGAGCTCATCGGCGGTCTGACAGAATTCCGCGCAGCTTCCGGAGATATTCTCCGGAAGCTCCCATACTTTGCTTTCGTTTTCAGTTCCTGCACGCCATAGATTAGCAGACCATATACTGTAGTAAACGTAGTCGGTTATGTCAAAGGTGCCGCTGCTGTCAAAATCGGGGTCGAGTCTGCCGGCGGAAATCGCCTCCGAAAGCAATGGATAGCCCGCCATAAGAGCTCTGCTCTCGGAGTAAACCTCGCTTATAAAAAGCTCGGACGATCTGTGAGACTGCCGGTTTTCGAGGGGAACTGCCTCTGTATAGGCAGAATCCGGGTAAGCTGAGGCATCAAGGTCAGTTATCCTCAGTCCCTTTGTGACGATGCAGTATCTGACTGCGTTCTTGGGAGTGAGCCATTCATTGTCTCCCGCTTCTGTAACGGAGCCAACACCGAGGCTGCTGCATTTTCCGGCGGCAGCGGCGGAGAGGTCATACCCGTTGGAGTACAGGAACAGCTCGTAGCAGTCCTTAAGGTCGAATACACCGTCTTTATTCAGGTCAAGATCTCTGCTATGTGCTTTAAACTCCTCGAAAATATCCGCTTCGCCCTTATGCAGTCTTGTGTAGGGGAGGGTATAGTCTGCATTATCAGGTATCGATACGTCGGGAGAGCTTGCCAGCACAGCCGTAGCGAAAGCGCCTAATTTCTTGACATTGAATATCCTTTCATTCGTTTTTGCTCTGGTGGTTGTGGTTGCAGTGTCATTTCTGCTTATTGTCGATGTGGTCGTCGTTTCTTTTCGGTTCGTCCTGCTGGGAACGGATACAGTGACACCATTAACGCCGGCAGCTCCCAGTGCAGTAAAAGCTGTCGAAGACGTGACTGCATATGAGCCTGTGCCTCTCACCTGAAGGGAAGTGGTGGTAGTGCAGGCCGCAGACTGCTGTACAGCCGTTGTCGTCGTTATCGTATCACTGTCTCCGCAGGCAGTGACAGGCTGATCGGACGATGAGCCCGTTGATTCGGCAATGATATTCTCATTACCGTGCAAGTCCATATCGCTGAGTGCTGAGCGGTTTCTGAGGTCTGCCCATAATCCGACGGCTACCAGACAGGCCATAGCGGCTGCTGATACCCTGAATTTCAGAGGCGTTCCTCTGTTCCGCTTCTTTTCTTCGGCAGAGATGACTTCAGCCCTTGAAAGAAACTCGTCCATGTGCTGCGGCTTAGGAAAATCAAAAGATTCTCTTATAGCCTTTTCAATTTTTCTTCTCAAGCCCAAGTCCTCCTATCCTTGAAAATCTTTTTTCAGTGTGTCGAGTATTTTCTTTATCCGCCGGCTCATCTTGAACCTTGAGACTCCGAAGAGACTGCTCAGCACGCTGACCGGTACTTCATTTACATAACGAAGCATTATAATCTCCTTATCCTCGTCGGGGAGCCGTCTGATAGCGTTTCCGAGAGCTACATTTGTGAGTATGCAGTCCTCGTAATCCTTATCGTCGGTAATGCATTCACTGAGTTCTTCCCCGTTTTTTCGATGAAAGGAATCTATACACAGATTTCCGGCGATCGTGTACAGATAATGGAGCTCCTTGCCCATATCGCGATAATGTGGACTTTCGAGGAACCGAAGGAAGGTTTCCTGTGTCAGATCTTCAGCAATATCACGATCGTGTACCTTGTAGTAGCAGTAGCGAAAGATCTTCTCATACTGCTCTTTAATGTCCACCGACACACAAAAACCCTCCCTTCATTAATGATTAACTGTACTGCGGGGTATGATGTGCAGAATAAATTGTAAACATTCTGTGAACATTTTACCTTTGAATACATTATACCATATTTTTCAATAAAAATCTACTGTTTTTATGAAATTAATATATAATTTTTATAAAATCCTTCTGCGGGAAGGATACAAAAAGGGGAACGGCATAAGCACCGCTCCCCGTACTGTATAAGATCAGCTCTCGAGGCTTGTAGCGGCTCCTATGAATACAGGAACGTTATTGTCGTCAACTATCATGTAAACGAAAGGCCTGTTGAGGTAGATATATATTTCCTTTTTCGGCTCGGGAGGTATTCCGCAGCCTGCATTTCCCGCAACAACAGTCACGGCCGCAGCCTTTGTGCCCGATTCCGTAAGCTCTATCTTTGTCTTGTGTATGACCTTGCTTATGAAGAGCGGATCCGCGCCCTCCACGGTGAGATCGTTCATCTTCGAGAAGTCTGCATTTCTTATATCGAATGCACTTTCCATACCGAGTGCCTGAAGATGTTCGTTCAGCAGTGTGCTGTAGTCATATGAGAATTTTGGTATCATTACATACAGATCGTAGTTCTCGGGATCCTCATATGTCCTGAGGCCGCTGAGAAGCGTATCGGCGTCGAGACCTGCGATATACTCACCGAAGTCCACGTCCTCGTGAGGAAGTATTCCCACGAAGCTGTATTTGCCGTTGTAGCGCTTCCTGAAGGCGTCAGCATTGCCGAGATCGTAGTACATATACTCCTGGCTGTTGAGAGTCTTTATGTCGTGCTCCTCGCCGTTGAGATCCGTGAACTTGCCGTTCAGAGCCGTTTCGTACTTTGAAGCCCATTCAGCTTCAAAGTAAAGGGTGTTTATGAGCAGCATCATCAGGGACGAATCTATATCATCTTCCTTGAGTACCTCGGGTATCATGCCTCGTGTATTCTTTTTCACCCAGTTGTTTACCTGGCCGGCTACGCTGGGCTTGAAGGGATCCTGATATATCTCGGAGCCGTAATACTTCTTGTTGGTGGTAAGGAAGTCGTCGAGAATCTTGAGGGTGGGAGTATCCCTGTACCAGATGGAATTGGCAACGTAGAGCTTTTCCTTCTTCTCGTCGGGGAGATTTGCGACGTAGTAGGCCATGTACTCGTTGAGCTCCTCGAGAGTAAGACCGTTTCCGAGCACCCTTTCCATTTCCTCCCTGGTCTTGTTGCCCGCGCCGTTTGCAGTCATTGCAAGGGCTGAGGAGATAGAGAAGGGAGAGATAAGTGTGTTGGGTGCTTTTTCGGGATCGTAGCACTTTTTGAGCAGCTCGATACCGAGATTCATTTCCGCGGAGGCGAACTTCTGATCTGTTGCTGTTCCCTCGGAGGCCTGAACGTCAACGGTATTGTCGAGGCGGAGACTGCCCACCTGAGCGTATTCATCGATGCCGGTGCTCCTGCCGAGAGTGAAGTCGATCACCTTCTGAAGATCCTCGGCGTCAATGGAACCGTTCTTGTTTATATCGGCGTTGGCGATCTGATCCTCGGTGAGACCGTCGTAGGAATCTGCCGTCACATATTTTCTGAATGTGATTATATCATAGGTATCGACGGTTTCGTCGCCGTTTATATCTCCGTAGATCTGGATGCCGGAATCCCTGATATAGACAATGTCCTCTACAATATAGCTGAACGACAGTTTGTCCATTTCAAATGAGCGTTCCAGCTCTCCGTAGTAGTTGGAGCTTCTGAATTTTATGTCGAACTTATCCTCATAATCGATTTGCTGTATCATTTTTGACATCTCGACACGCTTGCTGTCCGATTTCTGCGACACCGTGAATTTGAGTGATCTTCCGTTTTCGGGGCAGTAAGATGAGAAGTACAGATTATTCTTTATTATCAGCTGAAGTCCCTTGACCGTGTACTCATACATCTTTGTTTCGTCCTTGTCGGCAGCCGCGGAAATGAGCTTCGGGGACGAGCCTGCCTGCGGCAGGACAAAGGCGCCGAATGCAAGTGCAAGGCTGAGCAGTCCTGCGGTGAGCCGTGTGAGTTTTCTGAATTTACTCATGTGTATCATAACTCCTTTCGTCACAATAAAAATGTTCGGTAATACATATATTATTATCCATATCTACATTATAACTGCCGTTTTGTCAAAAGTCAATAAAAAAACCGACATTTTGAGTATAATTTCAAACATCGCAATAAATGAACGGAACGTCTGCGGACGGCAATAATAAGCCGGTACTGCTGAGAACATAAAAAAGCAGCCCATCGGGCTGCCTGAAAACATATTACGGAAGATTACTGGTATTCTGAGTCTATACCGAAGTATTCCTCGAGAGTAAGACCTGTTTCGTGTATGATGTAGGCGAGGTCTGTGCCCACATAGCGGATATGCCATGATTCGTACTTATAGCCCGTTATGTCCTGCTTACCTCTCGGATAGCGCAGTATAAAGCCGAATTCGTGGCAGTGCTCCTCGAGCCATATCGCCTCGGGAGTTCCTATGAATGTATCGTCTATCTGATTGACGTCTATGGCAAGTCCCGACTGGTGCTCGGAGTGGCCGGGGCGTGCCGAGAAGGTATCGGCCTGTTCCTGACCGTTCCATTCAACATAGTTGCTGTATATCTGAGCCTGATAATCGTAGGAGCGGAAGCCCGAGGAAAGGTATATGCTGAGCCCCTCCGCAGCCGCTGCTTCGGAAAGCTTGTAGAACTGGGATTCGCACAGGGGATCAAGACCGGGATTGAAGTCTGACGGCAGGCTGTAGGTCTTGTTGGCAATGAGGGTGCCGTCAATGTATTTGAGCCCCTCTATATCGTACTGCTGAGGCTTTGGAGCATAGTCGGGATCTCCTTCGGCAGGAGCGTCTGCGGATATGGGGCGCTGAGTATTCTCCTGAACGCTTTCGGTCTGTTCCTCAGTAGCTGCTTCGGCAGTTGTTTCGTTTGCGGTTGTTCCGGCAGCTGTGGTTTCGGCAGCTGCTTCCGTAGTGGAAGCGGGTCCGGAAGAGCTGTTGACAGACTTGCCGACGGTATCGTTGCCGCAGGATGTACATGTGATAATTGCGGCAAGAGCCGCGGTTATGAATAAACTTCTTTTCATTTTATCCTCCTTGAATATGGCAGACGCTGCATGACAAAGGTGTTCTTAAAAACGATATATGAAAGTATCCGTCTGCATTTCTATTATAGCACATTCATTTTGTTATGGCAAGTCTTTTCGTGTGGGGCAGTATTGCAAAACAGGCACACATATGTTATAATGTCCGTAACCGCACCCGCACGAGCACAGCGGTGCGGGATTTACAAAGGTGATTGAGAGGCCGGATTATGTCTAAGGTAATTATGCTATGCGGAAGATTATGTAGCGGCAAGACCACCTATGCCGCGAAGCTCCGCGGGGAAACGGGAGCTGTGATACTTTCGGTTGACGAGCTTATGCTCAGTATCCTCGGCGGCGATACGGGAGATATGCACAACGAATACGTGCGCCGCACGGAAAAATATCTTTTCGCCAAGGCAGCGGATATAGCCGCTGCTGGAGCTGATGTGATACTGGATCAGGGCTTCTGGACGAGAGCCGAGCGCAGCTTTGCAAGGAGCTTTTTTGCGGAAAGAGGGATAAGCTGCGAGCTGCATTACCTCACGGTGAGCGATGAGGAGTGGCTGAGGCGTATCGAAGAGCGCAACAAGGCGGTGGAAGCGGGAAAAAGCAGCGCCTATTACGTTGACGGCGGTCTTATGGAAAAATTCCGCTCTCTCTTTGAGCCTCCGGCAGAGGACGAAGCAGACAGGATAATATAAAGCAGCGTACCCTCGGGTACGCTGCTCTGCTTTATTCAGTCCACGAATTCCATGGTGAAGAATTTTGAAAGGATGCTTCCCGCATAGTTTTTCATAAGTGTCTCGTACTCCGAGGCTCTGACGTCGCCGCCTGTTCCGAGAATGTCGTAGGTCACTTTGCCCTCCCGCAGCTTCCGGCGCAGCTCGGTGAAGCCGTTCCGCAGATAGAAGCTTCTTCTGCTCAGCCTCTGTTCATAGTTTTCGGCGTTCTTGTCCAGCTGCTCTATGGCAAGGAAAAGCCTGCGCCCTTTATAAAGCTCTCCTGCGGCTTTGAGTATGGCGCTGCCTATGCCCTTCCCGCGCTGCTCCTCCGAAACCGCAAGGTAAAAGATATAGGAGAGATCGCGGTCATTGACGATATAGAGCATTCCTGCCCATTCTCCGTTGCAGCTTATGCTCCAGAAGTCCACTCCCTCTTTCTTTGCTTTCAGCACGAGCATCAGAAAGGGAGCTCTTTCCTCATCGGGAAAGGCTCTCATGTAGAGCTGCTTTATTTTGCGGAAATCCGGACTTCTTGGCTTTAATCTCGTGAAATTGATACTCATGGCGGACCTCCTTTCAGCTTCTTTCTATACAGTAGCACACCTCGCCGCGGGGCTCGATCCCCTGACAGCGGAAGCGCTCAACATTGTCGGTGATATGCATGGGCGATTTTTCGAGAACCCGTCCCGATCTGGTGTTTTCGGCACGGTGGTAGGCCTCGATACGGCGGAAACCGGAAGCTGCGAAAATATGTCCGATGACAGCTGCGAGAGCCTCGCCCGCGTAGCCGTTCCCCTGATATTTGCTGCCTATGCAGTATTCTACCTCGGCGGTGCACAGCTCATCGTATACACGGCAGAAGGCTATCTGACCTATATTCCTGCCGCTGCTCTTTTCGATAACTGCCCAGCGGTAGAAGCTTTCCGAGGAATAGCCTGCGATATAGCTCTCAAGGAGCTTTCCTGCCTCCGCGGCTGAGATATAGGCGGGCTCGCCGTATTCGTTCTGCACGGAGGGATCCGATACCCAGTTTTCCAGCATATCCTCAAGATCCTCCGGAAGAAACCTTCGCAGTATCAGTCTCGGTGTCGATATGGTATTTGTTCCGCAGTGCCGCATAGCTGAGCCTCCTTATGCTTCGGCGGATTCTTCCGCGTTTCATATAATAATTATATCAGAAAAATGTTAACAATTCAACCTGTGCCGCGGACATGGAAAATCAGGCATTTTTTTGCCGGGAGCCACAGAAAACTATGGACATTATCCGCGGAATATGTTATTATTAATAATAAATGGATTTATACTAAGACAATCACCGCACAATTACGTCTAATATAGTGAAAGAATATTAAATCCGGAAAGGAGCCGATAAATGGATAATGGTTCGATCTATTATGACCGTTATCTTGCCGGTGATGATTCCGCGATGGGGGATATTGTCCGAGAATACAAGGACGGTCTCACTATGTTTCTCAATAGTTTTACCGAAAACATATTTGACGCAGAAGAGATAATGGAGGAAACTTTTTTCAAGATTGCATACAAAAAGCCGAAGTTTTCTGGTAAAAGTTCTTTCAAAACATGGCTCTACACCATTGGCCGAAATATAGCAATCGATTATCTGCGAAAGAGATCGAAGCTTAAGTATTCGCCGCTTGAAGAAAGCGACACTCTTGCCGGAGATATGGATATTGAGGAAAACTATATAAAAGAGGAGCGGAAGGTCATCATTCATAAGGCTATCCAGAACCTGAAGCATGAATACCGTCAGGTCATTTGTCTGATCTATCTTGAGGGATTTTCAAATGCCGAGGCTTCACTTATCATGAAAAAAACAGCCGCCAGATAACAAATCTGCTTTATCAGGCGAAAAGATCTCTCAGAGAAGAACTCGAAAAGGAGGGGATAACGTATGCGGGATTATGATGAAGTAACAAATACTGTGCTCAGAAGACGTGACGAGCGAATAGCCGTTCATAAAAGGCGTATCGCCATTATGAGAAACAGCACGGTCGCTGCTTTGTCATTGTGCCTGGTCGCTGCGGTGGGGCTCAGGGTATGGAACAGAAAGCCTGCTGCCGATATAATGCCTGCGGACAACGTTATCGTCTCTGTGGATACTACCGTGAATACCGTAGACCAGACGACAACTGCGGTAACCGGCAAGCCGGACGGCGGCAGAAAGACTTCAGCGGCCGTTTCAGGCAGAACAGCGGGCGCTGTAACAACTGTGACATATTCGGATACAAAGGCTGCGGCAGTCCGGACATCATCCGCAGCAGGCGCAAACGTAAAGACAGGCATGACGACCGCTGTCAGAACAACGTCTGCGCGTAAAAGCGATACAGCTGTGACCACTTCCGTCAGCGGAGGCGGAAACAGCTATACTGAAAGCAAAGTGGACTATCCCAATAAGCTTGCTCACAGGGTGCTCAGATACAAGCCCGAACCAAACGGCAAGCCCTATATCGATTTCCCGAGGCGTCAGCTCTCTGCTAAGGAAAAGCAGCTGTTCGGCTCAATGGACAGCGGAGAGCTCCCTACCGATATCAATATGGACGGAAGATTCGACATCAGGGACTGCATGGATATAATAGGCTATGAGTACGGCTATGAGACCTCTCCCGAGGTCGCGGAAAATATAATGAAGCATTACGACATCAACGGCGACGGAATAATATACGAGCCCGAGGGAGACTACCTTCTGAAGTATTATATAGTCAATCAGCTGACCTATGAGGACCTTCTGCCCGGGACCTATGCAGATATTGAAAAGGTAATGGGCGAGGGCGAATACGTTGAGAAACTTTCACCTGATGTTATCTACGATGACGTAATGCCTCTCGATCATAACAATCCCGACAGATACAAGGGCAAAAACGCTGAACTGACCCAGGAGCAGTACATGGCAGGAAGAAAGCTGTCCGAGATACTTATAAACAAGTTAAAGTCGGATGCAAACGAGCTCAAGGCGTTCTATACCGTATTTCTCAGATGCGCCCGCAATCAGGTCCTTGATCTGGACGTGAACAAGGACAATATCATCGATATAAAGGACTGGTATTTCCAGTACACCTGCTATCTGACATACAGCTTCTGCGAATATCTTGACGACGAGCTTGTTGAGGAAAGCGCCCTTACACTGGGTCAGATCATGCAGAACTGCAAGAGGAATTATTCCGCATGGGAAAAGCTTACCGGTGCTAATGACGTTGCCGATTATGCTGCGTGGTACTGCTTCGAGACTGTGGATGTGAACGATAAGAGCATATTCACCGAGAAGTATTACGATACCATTTGCAAGACGTACAGGAACAGATATATATGCAGTCTTCTTTCCCAGAAGTACAGTGAGGTATTCAAGTCCGTATCCGAGTTCACCTTCAACAGCTATCCCTTTTTCAAGGCTGTTGAATACGGCCATGCCGTTGTGGCGGATTCAAACGGCGACGGAGTCCTCGATATATATGACAGCATGAATGCGGATATATATTACAGGAACGTCCATGCTCTCTGTGCGTCGGACGAAAGGATCGTTTTACCGGAGAACGTTGAGAAGTTCTTCAGGGAGAACTGCGATCTGAATAACAACGGCGTCAACGGAGATATGCACGACCTTATCATATATGAGCTTGCGGTATATGAATTCGCGGACGATCCCGTTACTATCGACGATCAGCGGAACAATCATTATACAGAGCTCTATAACGCCTACGTGGAGCAGCTCAGAGGGGCGTGAATGTATGTATGGGGAACGGTGAGCGAATATCGTGCCCGCCGTACCATAGATTAGGGTTTTTCTGATAGATATACCTTTTTATTTGTTTGTTTTATTTCCCGCACGGCTTATGTGCGGGATATTTTTGTATATACGGCGCGGAGTTTTTGCGGAAAAATGTTGACACCTGCCGATAATAGGGTATAATAGTATTATAACGACTTTTAAACGCAGTAACGAAAGGAGCATATATGAAAAAAACAGTCTTGGCAATAGCGGTATCCTTGATCGCCTCGGCGTGTCTCTGGAGCTGCAAGGTGGCGGAAAGCGCACCTCCCGTACAGCATGAGGCGGAGGGCGGCGGTATTATGGAGGAGCAGGAAAACGAGGAGCTCAGCGACTGGCAGAAAAAAGTCCTGAAAAAGAGGGGACTGCCTGAGGATTACAGCAAGCTAACCGCTTCCCAAAAGCTATCGGTAAAGCGCATATACGAAATGAAAAAGTACCTTGACGATAAATATGGCATGGAATTTGAATACGCGGGATATGTGGAGGGCGGACTGCTGGAAAAGGAGCAGTTCATGGCCTATCCAAAGGATCAGGGCACTGACGGCGGCAGGAACATTTACACCGTAACGGTGAATGAGGACGGGTCCTTTTCGGACAGCGCTTCCGATCCCGCGGTAAGAATCAGTCTGGAAAAGCTGCTCAACGACTATGTGACGGACTTTTTCGGCGAAGGAAAAGCGGTTGTCTTCGTTACGGGCTGTGAGAACGGCCCCGCAACTGCGGAGGACGTTGAAAAAGGCAGGCTCAGGGGCATAAGCTCGGTGAACGAGATACTCGTTTCGGGCGCGGACTGCGACAGTGAGAAGCTGAAGACCTTTGTGAAAGCGCTTTATGACTGGTGCGGAGAAAAAGAGCTCTGCGGCAGGAGCATAATAAGACTCTTCCCGGATACGGATATGAGCAAGGTTAATTCGGATAATTATACGGACTATTATCTGTCGGCCACAGAGAGATACGAGATATGTCTCAGCGCCGACGGATCGGACAATTACATCATCCCTGCGACAGACTAACTAAAGAAGGAGCTATTATTATGAAGCTGGACAACGTCAGATTATCAGACACGGAAATATGTATGCTCGAACAGCTGACCTATCTTGACGAGGACGTGGCAAAGGCAGCCTCCTCGGCAAGCAGCAGGGTAATGTTCTACAAGATCAGCGATACCAATAAAGGCGATACCGTAGCGGATATACTTGCACCGTTTACAGACAAGGCGCTCCTTAACCTGAAAAAACACGGTGAAAGTATCTGCGACGCGGAAATGACAGGTGCGGAGTGGGCTGACATACTGAAATACATAAAGGGCAGCAGGCTTGCGAGGCTGAAGCTTACAGCCCTGAAAAGTGATGTGCAGGACTATCATATAGCAGTGGACGATGCTGGAAGAAAGTATTCCTACCCGCTGGCGCTGTGCTTCACGGACGGCTCCGACGACCCGAAGGAGGCAATAATTGCCTATAAGGGCACCACAGGTCCCGTTGAGTGGGCGGATAATGCCAAGGGAGCCTGTTCATATTTTACGCCTCCGCAGAATGAAGCTTTGAAATTTGCGACGGAAATGGCAAACAGGTACGGACATCTCACTGTCACCGGACATTCCAAGGGCGGAAACAAGGCTATGTATGTGACCATAATGTGCGATAAGGTAGACAGGTGCGTAAGCTTTGACGGACAGGGATTTTCCGAGAAATTCCTGAAAATGAACGAGGGAAAGATAAAGAGAAGAGCGAAGCTCATACGGAATTATTCTCTTTCCACGGATTTTGTACATATACTTCTCTATCAGATACCCGGATCTCAGCAGATATACTGCAAGGGCTTCGGAGTAGACGGAGTTGCGCAGAACCATGCTCCAAATTCCTTCTTCGTTCAGAAGACCCGTCAGGAATTCCTTGAAGAAGCCGCTCCTGATCTCGGCTTTGCGCGTCTTGACAGCTCGAATTATTATAAGGTGTTCCAGAAGGCGCTGGAAACCTATGGCAAGGACTATGTAATGCAGTTCGGAGAGGGAAAGCTGTTCCATATCAACAGGGACGGCTCTTCCGAGCTCAGATTTGAGCACTGTATGGAATCGGAAGAGGTGGCAAGGCTGCATGATTTCATTCTGTACCTGCTGGGACAGGGACCCGAAACTGAGATACTCGTAAACTACTTTGAGAAGCTGCTTCCTGTAATGGTGCTTGGTCTTGACGTAAAGGGCAACAAATACAATGCCGACGAGAAAATGAGGTTCCTGCTAAGCGATACGGAGCCCCTTATGAAGCTCATGGGACATATCCTTTACTATATCAAGACCATGAAGATGAATGTTTCCTACATAGACGATCTCCTCAGGACATTCAAGCTTAGCGGACTGAGCCTGTTTTACAGCGCCTGCGGTACTGTCGTGCTGAATAACCTTATGGAGAAGGAGTACGACCCGGATCCCGCACTGAGCAACATAGTGTGGGAAAAGGGCGTTAAGAAGCTTGCGGGCGGTAAGCTCGCAAGGGGGGATTTTGACAGGGTATGGACAGGCATACAGCGGGAGTTCCTCAATCTGTATCACAAGACCAACAAGTATCTTGAGGATACAAAGTTCATCAATGAGCTCAATGATCTTGTGGATCTTATGAACTCTGATTTCATCAAGAAGCTGAAAGGGACGGTAAGGAATTCCGAGGAGCTCATGAAGATAAAGGATAAGAACCAGCTCTTTGATTTTCTCAACGAGGGCATACTCGATCTGAATTTTTCAGCTCTTCTTCCCTCAAATTACTATGAGGTAAGATATGCACTTTTCGGCAGCTACAAGAAGAAGATAACGGATATACTCGACGAATACGGCTATTCACTCAGGCTCGGCAGCAGCGAGGACAACATCATAGTTGCGGATAAAAGCGGCGGCGAGGTGGTGTACTCGGGCTCGGGCAGGGACAGTGTAACGGGAGCCTCTCTCAGGAGTACGGTCATACTGGGCGGCAGCGAGAATGACAAGCTGGATGGCGGCTCGCGGAACGACGAGATCTACGGTGAAGAGGGAAATGACCAGATCAGCGGCGGAGAAGGCAACGATAAGCTCTTCGGAGGCAGCGGCGATGATATGATCTGGGGCGATGACGGAAACGATACTATCGAAGGTGGAAGCGGCGACGACAGGCTCTTCGGAGGCAAGGGCAATGACATTCTTGACGGCGGAGCAGGCAACGACAGACTATACGGCGGCGAGGGTGATGATGTGTATATCTTCGCCCGTGGCAGCGGCAGCGACCTTATAAGCGACCGGCTGGGTAATGATACCGTTCGCTTCGTCAATATCGGCAAGGACGATATAAGCGTTACCCGCGGAATGGGAAACAATCTTAATTACAGTATAGACCGTTCCGATGATACTCTTATTATAGACAGCGTAAAGGACGCAGAGGAGAAATTTACCTATGAATTTGCGGACGACAGGAAGTACAGGCTCCGCGAGGGAGAAGACGGCTTTGAGTTCACAGAGCTGTCTGACGATAATAAATAAGCAAAGCGGCTGCACCGAACGGTGCAGCCGCTTTTTGACCGTATGAAAGCTTTTGTGAGGGCCTTGCGAGTGCCGGGAAATCATTCGTAAAAAACGATAATCTGAATTAACATGATACGGTACAAAAGTGCGCGCCGAGCTCAGAATGAGCTCGGCGCTTTAAAGAGAATATAAATGAGAAGTAGAAGGCTTTTAATAACGCTGAGTATTTTGAGACTGATCCGCAATGCCGATCACATTCTCCGATCGTCGGGACACTTGTATACCGTCAGTGTTATAACCTCTGAATGGATCATCTGACCCTCTGACGTGTACTCAACGTCCTAATTATACACCTTTTCAGAAGATAAATCAAGCCCTAATTTTGAGCAGATAATCCCGTCACCCTTTATATCCTATCCTTTTGACGTAAAATCGGTATTATCAGGCGTTCCGGCAGCTGTTCCGCCGCCCTTTTCAAAGAGTATTATGCTTTCTGCGTTTTCCATACGGAAGCCGTAGCCGGCGCTGCTTTCGGGATCTTATATCATTCGTAGCGGAGAGCCTCAATGGGGTCCAGCTTTGCAGCCTTTCCTGCGGGATAGCTTCCGAAGAATATTCCGATGAGCATTGAGAAGCCCAGCGAAATGAGCATTGCTGCCGGAGATGGTTGTATGGTGAGGGATATGATGTCCTGATATTCGGGCATCTGCGTCATGGCGTATTTGGCTATCTCACCTATGAGGAAACCGTTGAATATTCCGAGCAGAACGCCGATGATACCGCCTATGAGACAGAGAATCACCGCCTCGGTTATAAACTGGGTCCTTATGGAGCTGTTTTTGGCGCCGAGAGCCTTTCTGACTCCTATCTCGCGGGTGCGCTCGGTAATGCTTACCAGCATTATATTCATTACGCCGATACCTCCTACAAGCAGGGATATTGCGGCGATTATCGCGACTACGATCGTAACTACGTTCAATACCTTGGTTATATCCTCCATGTCTTCCATGGGATCGTAGATGTATATTTTGTAGTAGCGGTTTGTGCTGTATTTTTCGTCGAAGAACTGAAGGAGCTCTTCCTTTGCCTGTTTTCTGTCATAGGTGGCTGAGGAGAGAGTGACTTCCTCGTAGTTGCTCTGCATCTCGGCATTTGTGAGCTTGAGTCCTGTCTCGTAGGGGATGAGAATGGGAGTTGTTCTGTCCATCATGCTTATGCCCGGCTGGAAATACTTCTCCATTATCTTCGGGAATTTGTATACGCCCACGATAGTGAATTCGGTGCTGCAAATGCCGTCAATATCAACGGTTATGTCCTTGCCGAGAGCTTTTGCGTTCTCACTGCCGAAATACTGCTTTACGAATATATCGGACACCAGTGCGGAATGCTTTTTGCCCTTGTCATCGGCGTCTTTGATGCATCTGCCGTCGATGACCTTGTACAGAGAGCCGCCTCTGATATTGCCCTCGGTGACGCCCTGGACCGATATGTTCAGCTTCTGCGATTTGGGATTGATGACGTTTCCGCTGCCGCATGAGCAGGAGCGGCTCCAGAGGTATTTGCCGGGATATTTCTCCTCCAGCTCGTCGTACATCTCCTGGGTTATGTAGTCCTCCTCCTGCATGGGGCGATACTGAAGGTAGTTGCCCTCGTCGTCCTTTCCGCCCTTGAATATGTATTCCACGGAAAAGTAATTCTCGCCAATCTGGTTGAAGGAGTTGGAAAGTGTCTTTTTCAGGGAGTTGCCGAGAGTTGTAATGGTTATTACAGCGCTGATGCCGATGATTATGCCCAGCATGGTCAGCATGGCGCGCATTTTGTTGCTTTTAAGTGAGGAGAAGGCAAGGCGTATATTTTCAATGAAGAACACTGCTGCCACCTCCTGCTATGCCTGCGGTATGATCTGAGACTATCTTTCCGTCGTTCAGGGTGATTATCCTGTCGGTCTCGGAAGCGAGCTCGCGGCTGTGGGTGATGAGCACTATGGTCTTGTTCTCCTCCTTGTGGAGCTTATGGAATATATCCATAACCATATGTCCCGTCACGGAATCGAGGGCTCCCGTAGGCTCGTCGGCGAGTATTATGGAAGGGGAATTGGCAAGAGCTCTTGCTATGGCGATCCTTTGCTTCTGACCGCCGGATAGCTCATTGGGATTGTGGTCTGCGCGGTCGCTCATCTCCACAAGCTCCAGGAGCTGTTCCGCTCTTTTCCTGCGTTCCTTTCTTCCGATGCCTGCATAGAGCATTGGAAGCTCTACATTCTCGATCGCATTCGTCCTTGAGATAAGGTTGAAGTTCTGGAAAACGAAGCCTATCTCGCGGTTGCGTATGGAGCTTAGTTCTGTATCGTCGAGCTGGGATATATCGTTGCCGTTCAGCATATAGATACCGCTGGTGGGACGGTCGAGAGCGCCGATTATATTCATGAGGGTGCTCTTGCCCGAACCCGAGGGGCCGACTATGGCTGCAAATTCTCCCTCCTGTATCTTAAGATCGATACCGTGGAGTATTTCCAGCTCGTTGGGCATTCCGATATAGAAACTCTTGACGATACTGTGCATGGAAATAACAGTTTTCATCGGCATTATTCCTCCGGAGCGTCAAGGGATATGGTATCGCCGTCGGAAACGTTGCTCGGGCTGGTGAGCACGATGTCGCCAACCTTCAGGTCTCCCGTGAGTATCTCGGTGTAGTAGTCTCCTTCAAATCCGATGGTGACCGTGCGCTTTGACAGGGTATATTTACCGTCTTCGGCAGGAGTTGCCACGTATACGAAATATCCGTCGTTCTCGCCGCCGATGACAGCGTCGTAGGGTACGCTCAGTGCGGCGTCGCGCTTGTCGAGGATTATCTTCACGCTGGCGGACATACCAATGAGAAGTTCGCTGTCCTTGTCGGAAATGCTTACCTCAACCGTATAGCCTCCGGGAACGGCGGTGCCCAAAGCGCTGCTGCCCGCGTCGGAGGAGATTATCCTTTCGATACGGGTTACCTTGCCGTTGATTATCCTGCTGCCCGTTGCGGAGGTCTTTATCTCGGCGTTCATGCCCTCGTTTATCCTGAGTATGTCGGACTCGCTGATCTTGCCCGAGATTATGAGCTCGGAGGTGTTTTCTATGGTCATAAGGTTGTTTGACATGGGAACGCTGCCCTCGGAAATACTCAGCTGAGTAACAACGCCGTCCTTGGGGGCCTTTACGATACAGCTCTCGATCTTTTCCTGAAGCTCCCTGAGCTGCTTGTCGGCGGAGCTGTCGCTTACGGTGTATTTCTCGGCGTCAATGGCGTCCTGTGCAGTCTGCACAAGGTTGTCGCCGGCCTTTACCGTATCGTTGTATGCGGATATAGCCGCGTCAACCGCGTCGTCATAGGCGGGCAGCTGAGAGTGTACAGAGTCCACCGTCAGGTCGAGAGCGGCTATCTTTGCCGTAAGATCCTTCCAGTTTTCGCGGGCTGCGTCGGCAGCCTCCTTGTCGTCGCCTGCTGCGAGCATTTCGTCGTAAGCTGCCGCAGCATCCTCGTTGAGGGAGTTGTAACGGTCCACAAGTATATTATAATCGTTGTATGCCTGATCTCTCTTGGACTTGGCAGTGTCAATGGCAGACTGAGCCTTTGCAATCATATCGGCTCTCTCCTGACGCGCCTTTGTGAGGTTGCGCTGATTGAGGCTGTGGCTGTAATTTGAAGCGCCCTCTGCCTTTGCGCTGCTGGAGGAGAGACTGTCGAACTGCTCCTTGAGGGAACTGCTGTCGAATTCGCAGAGAATATCGCCTTTTTTCACGCTGTCTCCTACCTTGACGTTGAGCTTGCTTACCTTGAGAGCCTGTTCGCAGGCTATGCTGACCTTGTCGCTGCTGGAAACGTTTCCGGACAGGTTTACATAGTTCAGCAGATCGCGGTTCTGAACTGTACCGCAGGTCTGTGAGTTCCATTTTATCATTGATGTGGCTCCGCCTATGGCGTTTCTTATCAGCATGACGATAACGCCGATGATCAGCAGAAGCACGATCAGGATAATGATGAGCTTTTTTCTTTTCTTTGATTTCTGCATTTGTTTTCTCCTCCCGAATGTTGTTTGTTATGTAAATACATAATAACATATTTTCCGCCTATCGTCAACATTTTACGGCATATTCCGACGGACAGCGGGCGGAAATACCCTTCGTTTATGATTATAGCACTTCAAATATTAAAAAGTCTTTAAAAAGCGTCGGATTTGCACGAAAAATATTACATTCGCAGGCCGCCTGGAAGGAGTAGCGCGTATGAAGGACCGATTACAGCGGCTATTGTGGAATGTGCAATATTTATTCTCCTGATATGTGCAATAATCTTATACAAAATATTGACAAAAATGTAATGATATGGTATAATTATTTATATGTATTTCCGGAGTGAATGGAAAGAGAAATATCCGGAAAGCCGTGCTTTAAATTTGTTTTGAGGAAGCCGCGGATCGGCTAAGGATCGCGGCAAAATCGTTAAGGGGTGAGTAAATGCCGGGTATTACCGCAAAAGTCCTGTATCAGAACTGTGACGCTTTTCTTCAGGTCTCTCTCAGAAAGAAGGATCAGATCGACGAAAAGAGGCTCAGATTCATAAACGAAAACACCGGAAAGGGTTTCCTGCGCGTGAAGTGGGAAAAAACTGCCGCGAGGAACGTGCTGAAGTACAAGGTAAGCAATATGACTGCGCTTTCTGAGTATATCAAGCAGACCATGACTCAGGAAACGTATTTCGGGATAATATGCCAGCTCCAGAAGATACTGGAGTATTGCAGCGAGGATAAGCTCTCTGCGGAGAACATTCTTCTGAATGATCCGAAGAACGTATATTACGATGTGGAAAAGAAGAAGGTCTACGTAGCCTATCTGCCGCTCTCGGTCAACGACCGCAAAGGCGGAGGAGCCGTAAAGCTGCTCTCAAAGCTGCATAAGAACGCAAATATAACCGTATCGGACGGCAAGGTTATAGAAAAGTACGGTTCCTTCATCGAGGACTACATCAAGAGCAGGAAGGACGGAAGCTTCACTCACAATCACCTGTATATTCTGCTTCACGATATGCTTTCCATACCTGTTGACGAACTGGCGGGCAGCGCTTCGCAGGAGCAGCCTGAGCGGAAGCAGTCTTCCGGAGCCCCGGAGGATTCGGATCACACCATAATCGTCAACAGGAACAGGAGCATCGAGTGCCCTGCTTTCCTCAGGGACGAGAACAACAGGGAGATACCCATAGACCATTTCCCGTTCACCATCGGCAGAAAGGCGGACAACGACCTTGCCCTTACGGACAGGGGGACCGTGTCCAAGGAGCACGCTGCCATAACCTATGAGAACGGTGAGTTCTTCATAGAGGACAAGAATTCGGCAAACGGCACCTTCCTCAATAGCTTTGCCGAGAACGGGCAGAGGATTACAAAGGAAAAGCTCGGAAGCGGGGACGTCATCTACATATATGATTCTCCCTTCGTGTTCAATATAAATTCAAGCGATTCGGCTACTGTTATAGTTGACGGCCGTAATGCGGGAGAGGCAAAGAAGTCTCCCAGCGGCAAGAAGCTGAAAAGCATAGCCTATCTTCTCAATTCCTCCAGCGGGGCAAAGATTCCGATATTTGTGTATCCCTTTACCTGCGCGGAGATCTCGGGCCTTATCATAGGCAGGGAAAACAGCGGCAGCAGACACAGCATATATATCGAAAATATTTCATGCACTTCCCTCAGCGTTGAGGACAGCGAGATGACAGAGGGCGAAAGGACAGACATTTTCTCGGGCTGTAATTTCCTCTATCACGGCATAGCCTATACTTTTTATGAAGAGAGCTGACGGATATGAAATATTTATTCTCCTATGTTACTACAGAGGGCGCTGTCAGAAAGGTAAATCAGGATTCTCTTTTTATTGCCACTGCGGAATATAAGGGAGAAGAGATATTCTTTGCTGCGGTCTGTGACGGCGTCGGAGGACTTGCGGGCGGCGAAAAGGCCAGCGCCTATGTCTGCAAGCGCATGAACGACTGGTTTGTCTCGGAGCTTCCGGAGCTCCTGCGTAGCGGCGCCAAGATACTGAATATACGCCATTCCATGGACGACAGGCTCCACGAGCTCAATACAAGGATAAACGACTATGCCGGGCGTACCAGCTCGGATATGGCGACCACATATACCTCCGTACTCATACTCCCGGAATTCGGGAAAATGCTGACGGCTCATGTGGGGGACTCAAGACTGTACAGGATTACCGATAAGGAGATCGCCGTGCTCACCTCGGATCATTCCGTTGTGGGGCAGGAGATCAGGAGCGGAAAAATAACTGCCGAGATGGCGGGCAGCGACCCGAGGCAGAACCAGCTCACCAACTGTATCGGCGCAGGCCTTGAGGATACCGCCTATGATTACAGCATAAGAGGGTACGGTACGGACGAATGCTATATGCTGTGTTCCGACGGCTTCCGCAAGAAGGTCTCGGAGGCCGAGCTCAGGGAGGCTCTGTGTCCCTCTGCAAACAATGATGAAAAGGCAATTTCCGGAAATCTGAAAAAGCTGACCAATAAGGTCATCCAGTGCGGAGAAAGGGATAATATCACCGCCCTTCTTGTAAAGCTCTGCTGAAAGCGAGGAGATCTTTTTGCTTAACGAAGGCTTTGTCCTTGAAAACAGATACAAGATCGTTAATATTGCGGGAAAAGGCGGCACATCAATTGTCTACAGGGCACTGGACCTGAGGGCCAACAATGCTCAGCGGGCCGTTAAGGAGGTAAAGAAATCCAACGGCACGGACGCCTACAACGCCCGTCAGGAGTCCCTTCTCATCAAGGAATTCTGTGAGAAGGACGTAAAGAATTCCTTTTTCCCGAATATAATCGAGATCATTGACAATAAACCCGACGCCCTGTATATAGTTCAGGACTATATCGACGGAGTATCCATGGAAAAGCTGCTGGCGTACTATCCTTTTCCGCATAAGACCGTGCTCCGCTATGCCAAGGACATCTGCTCTGTCATGTCCTTCATACACAAGTGCGGCATGATACACAGCGATATGAAGCCCGACAATATCATGGTGGTGAGGAATGACGTCAGCTTTGAAAACGAAAAGCGCCCCGACAATTTCGGCAAGCTCAAGTTCATAGACTTCGGCTCGGTCATCGAAAGGCGTGAGGGTACATTTGCCTATACACCTGCCTATGCCGCTCCCGAGCAGTTCCGCAAGGAGGAGCTTGACGAAAAGACGGACATATTCAATATGGGAGCCACCTTCTATCATATGCTGACGGGAAGGAAGCCCATGAACGTTGCCGTCAACGGCAAGCTGGTGAGCTCCGAGGAGCGCTTTGTGTTCGACAAGGGCGCCAATGCGGGACTTGTCCGTATAATACGCAAGTGCGTAAGCGACGACAAGTCAAAGAGGTACCGCTCCTGCGACGAGCTGTACGAGGATCTGTACAAGACCGAAAACCATACCTATATCAGGACAACGGGCATAATCGCGGGACTTTCTGCTCTCTGTCTCGGCCTTTCCTTTTTCTCGGGAGCAATGGCGAGAAAGGTAAAAAGCGAGAACTTCATCCCCCTTGTGGAAAAGGCGGAGAACGCAAGCGATTACGATACAAGGGCAGCCGCCTTTGAGGACGTCATCAATGCGGACGGCTCCTATGCGGACGCCTATCTGAAGCTGATAGAGCTGTATGAAGCGGACGACGTGTTCACGGCAGATGAGGCGGAGCAGATACTCAGACTGGTGAACGAAAACATAAACGAGCTGAAAAAGAATCCCCGGTACGGTAAGGTTGCCTACGAGCTGGGAATGCTTTACTGGTACTATTATTTCTATGGTGCCGAGAACGGCAAGCAGAGCGGCACTACGGGAAAGATCGCTTCCGTGAAATGGTTCAAGGAGGCTCAGACGGATATATTCAGGGAACAGGACCCCGACAGATACGACATCGCCAAGGTGTACTGTTCTATTGGAGAGTTCTACTCGCTGACCCAGAAGAAGGAGAACGAGCTCCTGAAAAAGAATTACTCCGCCGATCTGTGGGAGAGCATGATCTCTCTCAATGAAATGGTGGAGACTGCCAATGCGGGCTCAGAGATAATAATCCTCGAGACCTATAAGACCCTTATAAATCTCGAGAACAGCAATATCAATGAATTTGCGAAATCGGACATTTCCTATGAGGCTCAGACGGAGCTGCTCGATGATATAAAGAACAAGACCGAAAAGATCAATGCCGAAGAGGGAACGGCTGCGGAAGCGAAGGAATATATCCTCACCTTCTATGACAGGATCCTTGAGAGCATTAAGGGCTCGGTATAAAGCGGGAGGTGCGGAATGGATTCATTTTACTGGGAGATACTGTCCGAGATATTTCTCGGGATAGGCATCGTACTCCTGCTTGTGGCCGTGTTCCTTGCTTTCAGGTACAGGATAATATCCAACATAATATCCGATGTTGCTTCACAGAAGCGGATACCGGCCATACCGGATATGCCTTCATTGGCAATGCCCGAGTTCTCAAAGGACACAGCGGGCGATTATCCGGTCATTACGGGCTCCTCCGAGCCCTTCGCCGATGAAAGCGGCGAGATAACGGTAGTTGTAGCCCGCGGGAAAAAGCAGGCTGACGACGGGGCGACGGTGGTCGTCGGCAGGGCAGAGGAAGTTGAGAAAAGCGATTTCAGGATAACAAGGAATATAATCCTTATAAACGCTGATCCGGACGTGATAGACGGTGGCAGTATATGACGGTGAGAGGATTTGCGTTTAGGGGAATTGCGGCAGTTCTGACCGCCTGTGAGCTTTGTGTGCCCTGCGCCGGAGCCGTCACCTATGAGGCTCCCGATAATATCGAGCTCTCCATAGGAGATGTGGAGATACCTAAGGAAGGGCTCAGCGGTGATACGCTGGTGGAGGTACCGTTATACATCGGCAGCAATCCCGGCTTCACCTCACTGAGCATAGTGGTGGCGCTTGAAGGTCCGCTGCGTTATGACGACGATCACGACGTTGACACGAACGTGCTTGCGGGCGTGAACATTTACAGATGCAACAATACTGACAATATAGTATCCGCCTGCTTTGAGGCGGGCTCGGATACCTATTATGACGACGGAAAGTTCGGCTGGCTCCGCGTCATAGTTCCCGCGGACATATCGGCGGGAAGATACGGCATATCCTTCCTGACGGAATGCGATATGTACAGCCTGGGGATATACACGCACAACCGCAAGGAAGCAAGATTCGGTGCAGCAAGCTTCTCTGTGCTTGGCGGCGGAAGCATAACCGTTACCGAGCCGCAGACGGAGCCTCCCGCAGGAGATCAGCCTGCCGAGAAAGCCGGGCAGCCTGTCATGGAAGCAGGCGGTACGGCTGAGGCAGCGGCTGAGGCAGTTGTAGAAGCTCCTGCCGCCTCTGCGGAGGCGACATCGGTGACGGCAGCGGGGAGTGCTGTCACATCAACGTCCGGAACAAGCGCCACGACTGCCGTTACAACGGAGAACGTGACCACTTCGACCGAACGAACGTGGATTAGATCGAATGAAGACAACAGAAGCAGGAATATGCTGGTTCCCATTATCGCAGCGACCATTCTGGCTCTGGGAGCGGCAGTAGCTTTTATTGCAAAAAAGGGAGGAAAATCCAGATGAATAACGGACTCTTTGATCTGAAAAGGAAGGCAGCCTTTGCGGCGGCTCTCGTTTTCGTTTCGCATACTTTTGGCAGTATGCCGCTGGGAGAGGTCTCGGCAGCCGTTACTGCCTTAAGGACTGACATTTCACAGGATACGGGGGCTTCCGGAGATGAGGACGTGCAGGATCCGCCTGCGGCCACGACGACAACAGCTCCGATAACAACGACGACAACTGCAACCACGACGACAACAGCTCCGATAACAACGACGACAACTGCAACCACGACGACAGCTGCGACAACAACTACAACAGCTGCCACTACGACGGCAGCCACCACTACTGCCGCAGCGAGTGTGACCTATGTTATAAAGCTGGAAAGCGGCTCCTCTGACGTCAATGAATTCATGGAGCTTGCAGCCGGGATAATCGGCAGCCGGAACTGGTCGTCCTTCAGGTTCGACGGTATAGATGAAGCGTCCTTCACTCTGTCAAAAGCAGCGGATATAAACGACGATGATATTATTATCGGGAAAAAGCTCTTCAGACAGAACAACAGCACTGTCAAAAACGGTGAGATCGTACTGAAATACGATACCTATTTCAGTTTTTCTTACGAAGATGACAAGGCTATCGAAGGAATAAGGATAGCCTCTCCGAGCAGCGACGGTTACTACAAGGCGGGTTCAACGGTAAAGTTCGTTCCCGAGGGGCCTTACTTTCTGAGCGGTGACGCGGCTTCACTGGATTATACGGTAAAAGGCAGCTTCTTTGCCAAGAAGGAAGGAGCCTTTGAAAGCGACTACGACCTTGTGGTATCTGACGGAGCCGGAAACGAGTCGAGAACAAGAGTGGCTGCAAAGAGGTTTTCCATAAAGGCAAAGCCTTACTATATCGTCAGATTCAACGGTGAAAAACAGAAGACTCAGGAAAAATATACCTTCAAATGGCTTGATGCTGAGAAAGTTACGATAGAAAAGATCGACCTGCAGGCGATGGTCGTATCGGACGGCTCGCATTCCCACAGATATGACAATCTTGTAAGAGGAACGCTCTCCATGAGCGAGCTCCTTTCCAATGAGCACTTCAAATACAAGAAGGACGCGGAATTCTCCTTTACGGGAATAGAGACCAAGGTGCGTGTTACCGCTTCCTTTGAGGGTGATGAAGGCCGGGACGATGAAAGCTATATCGTTTATGTTGAGAAGATAGGCGATGATTACTTTATACGTGTCCCTTACCTTGAAAGCGACGGATATATTCTTGATCGGTATACATACAGCGGAGAAACTGTAAGGGAATTCAGCAATATGTATGGGGATATTCTGGCAAACAACAGATACGTCCTTATGAAGAGCGAGGAGGAAGGCGGCTCTGTTTCCGTCGTATATAAAAAGATAGACAAAAATGACAAGCAGTACACATTTGCGCCTAAGGATTATCTTTACGAAAGAAGCAGCGGCTGCTATGAGGTGCCGGGAGATATGGCCAGTGCAGGTCTTATGGATTTCGACAGCGCCTTCTACGGCAGCACCATGCTCTACGATTTCTTCAGCAGATCGGACAAAACGGGATTAAGAAACGGAAAGTACCCCATAAGCTCCGAAAAGAACTCCTTCGTGCTCAATACCGATAACCTTAATGACCCGGATTTCATACTGGCGAGCAATATCCTGAGCTCCGACGGCAGTACGAGCCTTAAGGAGAGCCTTGAGGGCAGCATATGCTTCTACATTGACAGGAAGGCGCCCACCGTGACTATAAAGCCTGATGACGCGAAGGACGGAAAATGGGTAGGCGAAAAGGGACTTGACTTTACCCTTGATATTTCCGACAGGGAGGACTATCCTGTCTCAATGGAGGGCGAGCTCTCTCACGAGAAGAAGGAGATCAAGGAGATATACGATAAGTTCATCAATGCCGAACATGATGACGGGCGTGAGATAGCGTCGGTAGTTGTGGGCGGATACCGCTATGACAGACCTGCGGGCGGCTGGGATTCAGTTAGCTCGGTGGAGGGCTATGTTGAGAGCAGCGCTCTGAGGGAAGCCGAGGCGGAGGCTGTTCAGCTCCTTATGGATCTTGACGTCAAGAAGCTCGGCAGCAAATACTCCTCCCGAAAGGAAAACTACCGTTACCACAGAGAGCTTCTCAGAAGCGGTATTTCCGACCTGATCGTTGATGTGAACGATTACTTTGCCGGCAGGATCAATGCCGCTTCGTCTACGTCTTCAAAGGAGAAGCTTGCAAGGCAGCAGGGTGTGCTCATAAATGCGCTGAAGGCCTACAGAAATGCGGAGTCAGCACAGAAGGCTCCCGATTATGTACCTGTGCTGTCCTTTGACAAGTCGACCGGAAAATTCAATATAAATATCACAGCTGCCGGGAGCTTCAAAAAGAAAAACCTTGATGAGAAGATAGCTGTATTTGCAATAGACAACAGCAACAACTCCAGCTACGATCCGGAACACGAGGAAAGGATATGGCTCAGGATTGACGATACTCCTCCCGTTATCAAGGATATAAACGTACAGACCGACAATGCCGGGACTGTTAAAAAGGGCAGCGATACCGCATATATCCTTAAGGCAGGAAGCAGCATCAGTGCCGATATAAGCGATATATCAGGCGGATCAGGCTCAGGCATCGCATCTGCGGAATGGAATATCTCCGACAAGGTACTCGGCGGAGCAATGAGACCGGAGGACGGCAGATATGTATACAGAGTAACGGCTGAGGAGCTCAGGAACAAGAATCTTATGGCAAAGATAGCTGTCAGGGCTGAGGATATAGTCGGAAATACCGCGTCACTCAGCAGCAGCTTCAATGTTATCATAGATACGGCCAGGCCGGAAGCAGGCATAACAAATGCCTCTGCGGCGGGAAGCTGGTACACCGAGAAGTCTGACGGCGGACTTGAGAAAAAGTGGTTCAGGGGCTTTGAGAATATAAGGCTTGCCCTGAAAGCTTCCGACAAGAATCCGGATATAGCCTCGGGAATAAAGTCCCTTGTGCTTAAGGTAAACGGCAGGGCAACGGACATTGACCTTGAAGAAAAGGGCATCAGTGCGGAAGCGCTGGGGAACGGCTCCTACTATCTTTCCTTTGCACAGGAAGAAGAGCCCGATAAGTTCCGTGCCGTACTGAAAAGCCCGGTGGACGGAGAATTCAGTCTCGACTTTGGCGAGGTATTCAGTGTAAAGACCGAGGGCGCTCCTGAGGAGCTGGGCTGTGTGGATATAGGCCTTGAGGCTGTGGATAATGCCGGCAATACAAGCGCTGAGGCTAACGAAAAGGTATATGTTGATCTTTTCGCACCTGTTGTGGAGTCTGTAAGGTACGGACGCGACGAGCTCATAAGCCGCAGCGGCGGAAGCGAATACGTGCTGTTTGCACACAGCTCGGCAGATGTTTCCGTAAGGGTCCGCGACAACGGCCCTTCTGCGGGAATAAGCGATATAAAGGTATCCCTCATCGGCGCTGACGGAAATCCCGTCTCTGCGGACGTACCAAGAAGAAAGGGCATGGACGCTGACGAGTGGATAGTTACGGTGCCCGTCAACTTCAAGGGTACAATGGAGCTGACTGCCGTTGACGCATCGGGAAGGACATCCGATACTGTCAGGACCCTCGGCATGATCACCGAGAACGGTGAACGCCATGCACAGACCTCGGGTCTGGACATAAAGCTGCCAAAGACCGATTACAAGGACAAGGCGGGCAGACCCCTTTACAGCTCCGATGTAAAGGCTGTGCTGGTGGCTGAGGACAGTTTCTCCGGTATCAGAGAGGTAGGAGTTTCACTTTCGGGAGCTCCCGAAAAGGTATTCGTGAGGGACGAAAACGGCAGCTTCACAGGCGACGACCGTATAAAGTGGACCGACAGCTTCGGCGAGCTCAACCTTATAAACGGACTTACAGGGGAGATCGTTGTTTCCGAGGAAGGAAACGACCAGTTCATCTCCATGAGGCTGAAGGATAACGCGAGAAATCCCGAGGATAATTCGGGAAGAGCGGAAGGCTTCAGCATAGACAAGACAGCTCCCGTGATAAACGTTGCCTTCACAGACGGAAACGGCTCTGCGGATCAGGAATTCAGGAACATCTACAAGGGCGCAAGGACGGCGGTCATAACCGTCAGGGAAAAGAACTTTGACGAGTCGCTGGCAAACGTTCTTGTAAACGGCGAAAAGCGCACAGTGAAATGGGATCCTCCCGCACCCGGCACCGAGGACTACGATAACGCAGTCTACAGGGCAGAGGTTCCCTTTGAAGCCGACGGCACCTACAGGCTCACCGTACAGTGCAAAGATATGTGCGGCTGGGGCGCAGAGGACTATGTTTCCGATGAATTCATCATAGACAGAACAGCTCCCGCGCTGAATGTGGGCTTTGACAAGAATATAGAGAACGACCATTTCTATAATGGTCCCGTAACGGCAACCTTCAGGATCTCCGAGAACAACTTCGACCCCGGAAGAGTATCCGTATCCGGCACCTACAACGACAAGGCGGATAATTTCCCGAAGCCCTCCGCATGGACTCGTTCGGGTAGTGATTATATCACTACCGTAAAGTTCGATAAGGACGGCGAATATACCGTAAGGATCTCGGGACGTGACAAGGCAGGAAACGACTTTGAGTCATACAGCGGAAAATTCTGTATCGACAGTCAGGCTCCCAAGATAGCCTTTGAGGACGTTGGAAAGTCCAACAAGGAAAAGGAGATCAGGCCGCATATCAGGTTCAACGACGTGAATCTTGACAAGGAAAGCATAAAGATAGAGCTTCAGGGCGCCAACAGGGGAAGATCCCTTGATTTCGGCGGTGAATTCCGTGAGAACTCAGGAGGCTACGAGTATGTATTCGATAATATCCCCGAGGGCGCTGAGTTCGATGATATATACACCATCAAGGCCAGCGCCAAGGATAATGCCGAAAATAAGATAACCAAGGACTTCCGCTTCTCGGTAAACAGATACGGCTCCAATTTTGTGCTCAACGACGCGACAAAGGCGATCTCCGGCAAGTATATCTCCAGTGAACAGGACGTTATCATAACCGAATACAATACCGACAGGCATGACGGCGACTACAGCGTGTTCATCACCAAGGATTCGGAGATGACAGAGCTGAAGGAGGGCGTTGATTATGAAGTAAGGTACAGCGGCGGCGAAGACGAGTGGTCGGAATACCGTTATGTGATCTATGCCAAGAACTTCACAGCCGACGCAAGATATACCGTTTCCATACATTCTGTGGATCAGGCGGGCAATATCAATATCAGTACATCTGATAAGAAGAAGGCGGAGCTGACATTCTTTATCGACAAGACCAAGCCTCTGTGCATACCGATAAATATCACGGAAAACAGCGCGTACAAGGGCGAAAAGCATACGGTGCACCTTGCTGTTTCCGATAACCTTATGCTTAAGGATATAAGCGTATACATAGACGGCGAGAGCGTAAGAGCTCATCAGATAAACGATGAATGCGTATTCAATATACCGAATTCAAAGCATTCTCAGGATATAAAGATCGTTCTTACGGATATGGCCAACAATCAGATCGAGTACAACTATAAGAATATCCTTGTTACCACAAGCGTTATACGAATCGTGGCGCACAAGACGTGGTTCAAGTTCGCCTGCGGAGGAGCAGCCCTCCTTCTGAGTGCAGGCGCGTTCGTGCTCGGCAAGAGAAGGAAGGCTAAGCGCTTCCTGTGATGACATGATAAAACGGCCGGGACCAGCCGAAATGCTTATGCAGAAGGCTTATGCGTACCTGTTGAGGAGCTTTTTTCAGAAAGCTTTCCCCGATAGTTCACAAGAACTTCTGCATGGGCAGCACGGCGGATCCGGACCGTTTTTGTATATGAATAAATATATGAGGTGAGTAAAATGAAAGCACTGATAATCGGCGGAACGGGGACAATAAGCAGTGCGGTCACACGGCTGCTGATAGAGAGAGAATGGGAGGTATGGGTACTCAACAGAGGAAACAGACCGGTTCCCGAGGGTGCAAATGCCATTATCGCGGACATATCCGACGAGAAGCTGGTGGCGGAGAAGACAGCGGGAATGCATTTTGATACGGTATGCGAATTCATTGGCTTCGTTCCCGGGCAGGTAGAGCGCGATTACCGTTTGTTCAGGGACAGGACGGATCAGTACATATACATCAGCTCTGCGTCGGCATACAATAAGCCTGCAAGGAGCTACATCATAACCGAGGGCACGACCCTTGCCAATCCTCATTGGCAGTATTCCCGCGACAAGATAAAATGCGAGGAGCTGCTTATGAAGTACTACCGCGAGGAGGGCTTCCCCGTAACCATAGTGCGTCCCAGCCACACCTACGACGAAAGGAACATTCCCCTCGGCGTACACGGCAGAAATGGCTTCTGGCAGGTCATAAAGCGTATCCGGGATGAAAGGCCTGTAATAATACAGGGCGACGGCTCGTCACTGTGGACAGTTACCTTCAATACCGATTTTGCAGTTGGATTTGTGGGACTCATGGGCAATCCCCATGCCATAGGAGAGGCCTTCCAGATAACGGGGGACGAGTCCCTCAGCTGGACACAGATATATGAGACCATAGCTCAGGCTCTCGGAGTAAAGCTCCGTCCCTATTATGTGTCTTCTGAGTTCCTCAGCGCAGTCGATCCAGGCTACGATCTTGAGGGCAGTCTCACGGGAGACAAGTCCGTATCGGTGGTGTTTGACAACCGCAAGCTGAAAAGAGCCGTTCCGGAATTCCGTCCCACGGTGAGCTTTTCGCAGGGCGTCCGCATAGCCCTTGACTATATACTTGCCCATGAGAGCGAGCAGAAGGACGACCCCGAGTTCGACGCATGGTGCGACAGGGTCATAGCTGCACTTGAGAAGGCAAAGAAAGAGATAAAAGGAAACATATAAAAGAAAGCTCCCCGAACTTCGGGGAGCTTTTATGTTATTCAGGTCATGCTATTTCTACGAAGCTGCTGAACTTGCCCAGCAGGAATTCCTGAATGCGTGCTGCGTCGGATGAAGTAACGCCGCCGCCGTTTACATCAGCGTTTGCCTTGCCGACAGCCGTGATGTGGTGATCGTCGCTTCCTTCGAGACCGTACTTGTTGGGATTGGCTATGGACTGCATGATGAGTACAGCGTCAGCCATATCAACAGAACCGTCGCAGTTGGTGTCGCCCAGCTTTGTGGGAGTTATCTGCGTGGTGGTAGTTGTGGTAGTGGTTGTAGTCGTTGATGTAGTTGTCGTGGTAGTTGTGGTTGTTGTGGTTGTCGTTGCGGGAGGAGCCTGTGAAGCTATATAATCATTGATCTCTCCTGCAAGGAATTCACCGATCTTCTTATAGCCTGTGCCGTTGGGGTGGAGCTGATCTCCGCTTATGTCGTTCATGCCGTCAAGACAGCCGTGAACGTCTGCAAATATAACATTCTTGCCCTTGCTTGCGTATTCCTGAGCAACGCTCTTTACGGTATTGTTATAGTTGCCGATCTTCTGAGTATTTCCGCCGTATGCCGTGTGCTCCGGAACTGAACAGAGGAAGATGACTCCGCCCGAAGGCATATCTGCCAGCATATAGTCAAGCATAGCGCGGAGATCTGATGCGCATGCGTCCATTGAACGGTTAGCGGTCAGGTCGTTGGTACCGATCATGAGCAGGATAATGTCGGGCTGAGCCTGTTTAACGGCGTTATTGTTCTTGAGCTCGTTGTACAAGCTGCCCTTGCCGCCCTGCTGCTGTCCCCAGCTGGGAACTTCCTTGATCTGGTATCCGCTGAAGCCTGCATGGTTATCGTCGTATGTGATGCCGTTTGCAGAAGCGCTGTCTCTTCCGTTTGGTCCTACCATATCGATCTTGGTGTAGCCCATCTTCTGGAGTGCACTGTACAGATACTTTCTGTAGCCGCCTGTTTCGCCGTCGCCGTTGGTGATAGAGTCGCCGGCAGGCATGATCTTTATGGTCTTGTTCTTGTCGATGTTGCCCGAGGGCTGATTAACTGTTGTAGTCTGATCGGAAGCTCCGACCTTGCCCTTGCCTGTCTCTACGGACGACTTTACGCCTGACTTTGAAGCCTGAACGTTATCGAGGTAGAAGTCAGTAAGGCTGTCGGGTGACTCAACATAGAGTGTACATGATGTAGCGCCGGTAGGAATGGTGAAGGAGGTATTCTCGATCTTTGTCCACTCGCCGCTCTTTGCAGTCACGGTGTCAACCTCAACGTATTCTGTACCGCTGCTTGATTCAACCTGAACGGTCATCTTCATGCTTGCTGAATCGCCGCTCTTCTGGAGTACGGCAGCGCTGAAGCTGTATGTGCCGCCTGCTGTGAAAACATCGGGATCAAGGTCTATGGAAGCGCCGTTCCAGTTATTGTTTCTTCCGCTTACGAAGAGAGAGTTGCCGCCTTCGTAGTAGTCTGTGGAAACTATATCTACGGAAGCCTGGCCTCTGCCCTTCCAGCTGCCTGCGCCCGATTCAAAATCGCTTACCCAGTAGTTGCCGTTTGCGTCGGGTTCTACCTGAGTCTTTGTAGTTGTTACGATCGGATCATTGCCGCCTGAAGTAGTTGTGGTCGGAACATCGCCGAAGCTGATCTTCTTTACATTTGCGGAGCCGTTGGATCTGTAGCCCTCGATGTTAAGGGATACCTCATAAAGTGTACCCGACATGTCAAGGCCTGCCTTGCTCCATGCGTCAAAATGCTTGGATACGTCGATAGTACCCTGCATATAGTTTGTGGTATTGTTCTGGGAGCCGCTTCTCTGACGAACGCTCCAGTACTGCGGGAAGGTTGCTGTGCCGTCCAGCGAAGGCTGGTTGTAGCGCATTGTCTTCCTGATGTCGTAGGTGTTGCCGTTCAGAGTAACAGTACCCTTGTTCTCGCCGTCGTTT
>Ga0129306_1000493_pt1 | contig 61810 bp, 70 predicted proteins | sample P827metagenome_FD_94438 | JGI IMG/M metagenome (GOLD analysis project Ga0129306, IMG submission 94438) | Capybara group fecal microbial communities from Wisconsin, USA - P827 metagenome | ecosystem: Host-associated > Mammals > Digestive system > Large intestine > Fecal | place: USA: Wisconsin... | reverse complement strand
CATCACCGAAAAATGGACCGGAGCCGGTTGGAACTGGGGACAGACCTTGGACCAGCTATGTATCTATTTTGAGGGCAGAATTACCCCGGCTGATATAGACTAAATAATTTCATGCATAGAAAACCCCAGGCTGCCGGTTGACAGTCTGGGATTGTTGTGTAAAAATCAACGTGTCAGGGGTTCGATTCCCCGGCGAATACAAATCTAATATTTTTTCATGAATCCATGAGGTTTACACAAAATAATTTACACTCTCTGCTAACCAGCCGAATCAGACTTAGATTTTACTCCCATCAGAAAGCATAACACAGGCATTCTAAAAGCAATTTCTGTGCATATAAAGGTTGCCAAATAAGCAAATACGATCGGCACAAAGTATGACATGGAAGTATTTGTAACAATAAGGCCCGAAAACCAATACTGGAACAGAACAATCCATACGAAATGAATGCTGAAAAAGAGGAAAGCTCTTTGGGATAAGTAATCTGATACTTTTCCGGCATGATTTATTACATGCTTTCCTATTCCCATCAGCGCTAGGATCATGAACCATTCTGTGAAAGCCTTAGCTATCGTGTTTATTGCACCGAAATCCTTTCCGGACCAGATAAACATATATATATCGGTTATGTCGGCAACAAGGCCGACGAACAAAGAAACATATCTGTACTTTTCGATTTTCTCCAATGCATTGTCAGCTGAAAGGACATAATAACCGACAAGAAATACATATAGATATTCTGCAAAGCTCTTGCCTCCGACTACCAGCATATCGTATAAAAACGGAAGCGGTATTACAAACAGACAGATTGTCCCAAAGGGCATTCTGTCCGCTTTGTAATTCTTGAAGATCAGCTTCGACAATACAATGATACCAATTCCGACAACCGATATCACAAACAGAAAATAAAGGAACCAAAACTGTCCGACACCGAACCCGCCGTCAAAACCTGATAGGTCCGTCCACTTAGTGAAAAATATCTTGTAATGCGTGAAAAATTTTCCGTCATAACCGCAGTTTGTCTTATCACCTATATAGGCCAGAATCGGACAGAAAAAAAGAGTTCCGAACACGAAAGGAATCAGAAGTCTCTTTACCCTTTCACGAATAAATTGCCCATAGGTGCGTTTCTTCAGTGCATACCGTGTGCTTATTCCTGCCAGCAAGAACATGACAGGCATATAAAAAGGACTGCAAAAAACGATAAAACTACTTATGGTCTTGTTGGGATAGAAAACGAAATAATTCAATTCTCCCCATGTGTTAAATGCCTGTGCTGCATGATAGGGAATCAATAGCAATATGACCAGACATCGGATATTATCAATAAAATGTTTTCTCATGTATCCATCCTCCTTATTGTCCTTACTAAGATAACTTCAGAGTTATAATCTATCCCTGTATTTCTCAAGTAATTCTCTTGAATATATCTTCTCCTGTTTGCTTTGAAAAGAACTCCCTAAATTTATTACCGAAAGTAAAACCGCACTCTATAATCCCGGTATCAAGCGTTAGTTCAGTAACAACAGGCTTCCTTTTCCTTCCGGATTTCTTTCCCGGCAAGATTTTTTCTCCGGCAAAGTATGCTTCAACCACCTTATTCAGCTCGATTTTTCCACTTGGCGATTTCAGACCGTGATCCTTGCATATTTTTATCAGTTCATCTCGATACCAGTAATACTTGCTAAACTCAGCATAATCCTTTATGCTGTCAAACTCCGGTCTATCCATAGTCTTTTACCTCTTTTCCTTATGTGCAGTTATGACTGTATAGCTGCTCGCATTTACTGTGATAATACTATCATCAATATTTACATACCAGTTTTTTCCGTTTCTCTCAATAATGGCATTCTTATCAAGTATTCTATTACGACACCATTCAACAACATCAATGTCTCCAAGTCCTAAATTCTTCTTTATCCTTCCAACTCCCATCTCTGTAGTATGGACCCTACCGATATTCTCAATTAAAGTTTCTTTCATATTTGTATTCCTCTTTTATTTTAAAAGTTGTATTGTACTTATTCTTTTTTTACATACCTGCCAACAAGGATACTTCCGTATAAAAACCACAAATAGAAGTACCAAAACAACAACGTTATAGCAGGATATGCTACACCGGATTTTTCAATTATAACATGTTCTTCTAATCTCGAAAACCTCTTTATTCCTTATCCTTCGCCCGGCTCTTATACACATTATACCGTTTCTTGCATTTTGCCCCACACAATGGTCGGACGGTCAAGCAGTTCGATGTGATAGGTTGGAGCTATTCCTCCAAATGCCGCCATGCCCTGACGGTAGAGTTGTTTCTGCATATCATCCAGAAGATTCCACTCCTCTTTTGCGGAAATCTATGTTATCAAATGGAAAGAAATTAGCAAGGTATTCTTCCGTGGTCAGGCTTTCCTCTTTGATAAAATGGTTCTTTGGAAAATATACAGCCTGATAGGTAATAAATTTCGGTGTGGTAGGAAGTGGAAAAAGAAGAAAGTGAAATTGCGCTGTTCTTTTTTATGAATCCTGCAGTTTGCAACCAGATTTAACATAAAAGCCGTGTAAATGTATGCTTTGGTTGGTGGACGGTCAAAATATGTTGGAATATAATGATGTTAATAAAAATTGCAAATGTGGTATAATAAAGAAAGGTGGTACAATTATGAATAATGGTAACGGCAGAAAGTACTATTTAGACAATATTCGTTGGATCACAGTGGTTATTGTAGTCTTTTATCACGTAGTCTATATGTACAATGGATTGGGGGTAGCCGGAGTTCTTGGAAAGATTACGGAGTTAGATGTTCAGTATTGGGATCTGTATCAATATATGGTATATCCATGGTTCATGTTTCTGCTGTTTGTTGTATCCGGAATTAGTTCAAGGCTCTATTTGAACGGTCACAGTGGAAAGGAATTCATAAAGAGCAGAACAAATAAACTGCTTGTGCCTTCAACAATAGGTCTTTTGGCATTTCAGTTTATTCAGGGATACTTCAACACAGCGTTGTCTACGGATGCAAGTGCAATGTTATCTTCGCTTCCACTAATAGGAAGATATCTGATTTTGGCAGTTAGCGGAATAGGAGTTCTTTGGTATATTCAGGTTCTTTGGGTATTTTCTCTCCTGCTTGTGCTTGTTAGAAGGATTGAAAAGGACAGACTTTGGAACCTGGGAAAAAAGACCGGCATCATAGTGATAGTACTTATGAGTGTGCTTGCGTTTGGTGGTGCACAGATACTGAATACTCCGGTTATATGTGTATATCGATTCGGATATTATGGGGTAGCCTTTTTCCTCGGATATTTTGCTTTTTCACATGATGAGGTGATGGAAGTATTAAAGAAATGGTTTTGGGTATTGCTTGTTGTAACGGTTATCCTTGGTTTTTGCTTCTGTTTTAAATATTTTGGAGAAAATTATGCGGATGTTCCGGTTAACAGATATCCTCTTTTTACATCATTCGGATGGTTTGCTTCCATGGATTTTTTGGGAGGTGCGGCAAAATACTTGGATTTTACGAATGGGTTTGCAACCTTTATGAGTAAGCACAGCTTTGGATTATACATATTCCATTACCTAGGTATATCCATGATTGCAGTGTTTATTGGAAGCCACCATATTTTACCTGCAGTTTTGGTGTATCTGCTTTCGGCGATATCCGGATTTGTTACCGCATATATTCTATACGAGCTGATATCCAGAATCCCGTTCTTCAGATGGGCTGTACTGGGAATGAAAAAAGAAAAATAGGAGAAGCATATGTTTAGTGAAAATCTTGTTCAAATGCGAAAATTATTGTCAATGACGCAGGAGGACCTGGCGGAGAAGGTCGGGGTTACCAGACAGACGGTGGCAAAATGGGAATCCGGGGAATCCTGGCCGGACCTTGAAAAAAGCAAACTCCTAGCTGATGCGTTGGGGGTATCGCTGGATGAGTTGGCTAATCATGAACCGGAAGACAATCTCGGACTGGGACTTGCACCAAAAGGCAAGCATCTGTTTGGGATAGTGACTGTGGGAGATAAAGGGCAGATCGTGATTCCGGCAAAGGCCAGAAAGCTTTTTGATATATTGCCCGGAGAGAATCTTGTTGTTTTAGGAGACGAAAATCAGGGGATTGCGCTGATTAAAGAAGAACATTTTCTTTCAATGGCTAATATGATTAATAAGTTAAACGGCACAAAAAAATAATGGAGACAATCATGAAACTTCAAGAAAAATGCATTCCATGTATAGTTAACCAAACAATTAAGGTCGCTAACATGGTAGGAATAGAAGATAAGAATGATCTTTTAAGGGAAATGTTTTGCTATTTAAGTGGCGTGGATTTTTCCAAGATTTCATCACCGGAACTTATCGGAGAGAATTTTAGCGTACTCAAAAGAATCACCGGAAATGATGATCCCTACAAAGAAACAAGGGAAAAGTATAACAGGATGTTTCTTGAAAAAATAGATGCATTCGAAGAAGAAATTGCAACGTCAGAGGATGATTTTGTGAAGGCGGTAAAGTATGCAATTATTGGAAATGTAATTGACTTTAACCCTATCCATGAACTGACAGAGTCTGATGTGAAAGAGAAATTTGAGCTTCTTAAAAAAGAGGAACTTGAGATTGATGATACTTTAGAATTGCGGGCGGATATTGATTGCGCAAGAAGCATACTATATTTAGGCGATAACTGCGGAGAAATCTGTCTGGACAAAATTCTTATTAAGAAAATGAAAGAGAGGAATCCGGCATGTCAGATATATTTTGCAACACGAGGGGCAGCAGTTGTAAATGATTCTTTAGAAGAGGATGCTTACTCAGTTGGCATGGACGAATATGCAAAAATTATCTCGAACGGCGATTGTTCCCTTGGAACAGTGCTGACAAGGACATCTGATGAGTTCAATGAGATATACTATAATGCAGATATTATTATTGCAAAAGGACAAGCCAATTATGAATGTCTAAGTAATGAAAAGCAAAATATTTATTTTCTTCTGATGACCAAATGCGATGTTATAGCAAAAAGCATTGGTGTTCCGGAAATGAAAATGATATGTAAGAAAAGGAGGGGAAAACCATGACATTAAACGCACAAGAACAAAAAGTAATCGAGCAATATTCCGGCTTCCCAGAGGGAAACCGGTTATCTTATACCAAGGCGAATGAAACAGAGTTCATAATAACCATGCATTACCTGCATAAGTACCTTAAACCGGGAGCGAAGATTGCAGATATAGGCGCCGGAGGCGGAACCTATACCAAGACGCTGGCTGAGGAAGGATATAGTGTTGATGCGGTAGAACTTACACCGGAATATGTAGCGCAGATGAAAAAGAATTTTGCCGAGAACAATCACATTCGGGTATTTGAAGGAAATGCGAAAGATTTACATTTCCTAAATGATAATGAATATGACCTTGTTTTGGTAATGGGACCGATTTACAGTATGAAGGATTTTGAAGACCGGAAGCGGGCGTGCAAAGAGGCGCTTCGGATAGCGAAGCCGGGGGCGCCTGTGTTTATAGCTTTTTGCCTCTAGGATGCGCCGTTAATTCATGAGATATTTATGGCGGATGACCCGGCAAGTGAAATAACCGAAATTGGGTATGATAGGGAAAAAGCGCAGGTTACAGACAATACAGGCTCTTCTAGGATTCTCGATACCATGAGTGCGGTCGATGAATTAATGGAAGCGGTATGTAAAGAAAATGGTGCTACGAAGGTATGTCGATTTGCCCAGGATGGCTTATCACAGATTATTGCAAAACAGGTGAATTCCATGTCGGAGAAATCCTTTGCAGAGTGGATTCAATATCTGATTGCAACTGCAGAGCGCGAGGATTTGATGGGCTATTCGGATCATATCGTGCAGGTGCTTAAGAAATAATAAATATATAGACAACCAAGGAGGACGACCATGAAAAAGAGACCCATAACAACACTGTTTATGCTAATGTCCTTGGACGGAAAAATCAGTCCGGGAGCAAACGACAATCTGGATGTAGACAAGAACTTTCCGGAAATCGATGGATTGAAAGAAGGATTACATCAGTATTATGAAATAGAGCAGACTACGGATTTGTGGTCTTTTAACACCGGTCGCGTGCAGGCGAAGATGGGCGTGAATGAATTGCCTCTTCCGGACAAAACACCGGTTTCCTTCGTACTGCTGGATAACAGTCATTTGACAGAACAAGGAATTGCGTATTTTTGTGCAAAATCCAAGGATTTTGTGTTGATAACATCCAATAAAGCACATCCTGCATTTGGAGTGGAAAAAGAAAATCTGCATATAATATATCAGGAACAGCTATCCCTTGAGGATGCACTTGCCGAGCTAAAAGAAAAGTACGTCTGCGAACGATTGACGGTGCAAAGCGGTGGAACCGTTAACGGACTGTTCCTGCGGGAAAAGCTTTTGGATTATGTTGATATTGTAGTAGCGCCCGTTTTGATTGGTGGAAAAGACACATCTACATTAATTGACGGAGTGGCCATAACGGAAAGGAAGGATTTGGATAAACTTGGGGTTCTCAAGTTGGAAAAATGCGAGACATTGGAAGATTCCTATGTCCGAATGCAATATAAGGTAATTGGATAAAAGACCGGAGGCGTCCCACTAAGCAACTAGTGGGACGACCTCCTTTCGCTGTTATGCTACACCTTCAAGTTGCTTTAAGGTCAAGAGAAAAGTGAAATTTTTTCGTCAATTGGGCAGAAGGCGCCGGATTACCCTGGCGGTCATACCCCAAATGCCGTGATTTTCATATTCCCAGTAAAATGTATGGTGAGTGTTTTGAAAAGGTGCGTAATGTGACAAATACTCCCGAAGAATGGTTGGCAAGTTTTCCATATCTATCCTTGAACCTGTGAGCCGGTAGCAGGCAGGATTATGATTCTTCAACCAGGATAAAGGCAGTAGGAAAAACGAAGCTACCTCTGCACAGGATGGTTTTATGGAATTCAGTGCAGATGGAGAAAGCCTAGCGGTTACCGGATAAATCCGCCTGCCGTCCTCCATTAGCTCCGGCGCCAGTTCTTCCGAAATTTTTATGGAAGAAGGAGGAATGCTTAGTTCTTCGCAGGTTTCCCGGATGGCAGCTTCCGCAGATGTCTCGCCGGCTTCTATTTTTCCGCCGGGAAAACAGACCTCACCCGGTTGTGGGACGTGCATGGAACGCACTTCTAACAGAAGGCAGTCGCCTTCTTCTGTTTCTATATAAGGAATTAAAATTGCGTACATGGACATTTCCTTTCTGAAAATAATTACTAAATTTATGGTAGCAGATTCCCCATATCAGGTAAATGCTTTTTAAAACTTGTACTTAAATTAAGACATCTTTTGCAAAACGCACAAATAATATGTTGGATATGGACTATTGGGATGCGAAATGTGAAAAATGGCTGAATTGTATAGTTTATTGCGGAAAAATATGGTATAATTTTTGACAGTAAAGGAGGATGCTATATGTTTGCAAATTCATTATGGGCACTACTTCCCCCGATTATTGCGATTTTATTGGCGTTGATTACGAAGGAAGTATATTCGTCCCTCATTATTGGTATTGTTGCCGGAGGATTACTATATGCAGAATTCAATCCGGTAAAAGCGTTGAATCACATTTTAAAGGATGGCATGATTGCTCAGCTTTCCGACCCCTGGAATGTGGGAATTTTAATCTTTTTGGTTATTCTTGGAAGTGTGGTTATGTTGATGAACCGTGCAGGCGGATCGGCTGCTTTCGGAAGATGGGCTTCTACCCATGTGAAATCCAAAACCGGAGCACAGTTGGCCACCATCGCCTTAGGTGTCTTGATTTTTATTGATGACTATTTTAACTGCCTTACGGTTGGTTCTGTAATGCGTCCGGTTACGGATCGTCATAATGTTTCCAGAGAAAAATTATCCTATCTTATTGATGCTACCGCAGCTCCGGTTTGTATTATCGCCCCGATTTCATCCTGGGCAGCAGCGGTTACGGGCTTTGTGGTTGGAACCAACGGGTTGGCACTTTTTATTAAAGCAATACCGTATAACTTCTATGCATTTTTAACTTTTACCATGATGTTGGTGATTACCTTTGGTAAATTCGATTATGGTCCAATGAAGAGGGCAGAAAAGGGACTGGAGGTTAAACCGGTCATAGACAAGGTACCGGATGAATCCAGTATTACCGGTGCAGAGGATCAGCCGAATCCACCGATTTCTTCCAAGGGTAAGGTAATACATCTGGTATTCCCGATTGTAGCGTTGATTATCTGCTGTGTAATCGGAATGATTTATACCGGTGGATTTTTCAAAGGTGAGAGTTTTGCCGACGCCTTTGCAAATGCCGATGCATCTGTGGGCTTGGTACTTGGTTCTTCCGTAGCTCTTTGTTTAACCCTTTTATTCTACTTGATAACCAGAGTACTTGATTTTAAGGAGTGCATGAATGCCATTCCGGAGGGATTTAAGAGCATGGTTCCGGCAATTTTAATTCTTACCCTTGCCTGGACCTTAAAGAGTATGACAGATTCCTTGGGAGCAGCAGAATATGTGGCCTCTTTGGTGGAAAAAGTAGCGGAAAACGGAATGGTTATGAACTTCCTGCCGGCCTTTATCTTCATCATTGGTGCCGGTCTTGCTTTTGCAACCGGAACCTCATGGGGAACCTTTGGTTTGTTAATTCCGATTGTGGTAAGCGCATTCCACAGCGATATTTCCAACGAACTGATGATTATTTCCATCTCCGCATGTATGGCAGGTGCAGTGTGTGGCGATCATTGTTCACCAATTTCCGATACTACTATTATGGCATCGGCAGGTGGTGAGTGTGAGCACATTAAGCACGTTTCCACTCAGTTGCCGTATGCACTGACGGTAGCAGCAGTTTCTGCTGTGGGATATGTTTTTGCCGGTTTTGTCAGAAGCTGGATGATATCCTTGCCGGTTAGTATTGCCGCCATGGTTGTGGTACTGTTAATAATCAGAAGTACACAACAGGAAACAGATTAAAAAAAGAAAGTGTTCGCCCCCGTATCAATGAAAGTCCGGAATCCTTCAACTCTTATGCAGCAAACGGCTCCTACTGGGCATTCCAGAAATTGGGAGAGTACTAAGGAAATCTCTTCCTGATCGTATATGCAATCATGAGGTTACATTTCCTAAAGGAATTGAGCTGCTTGGAATGTATATTTTTGATAATAATATGAATTTGGAGAATGTTCGAATTAAAACAGTGAAGTTACACGATATGGATGGAGATGCGCTTCTGGGAATTAATCCAAAAGTACCGACGTGAAGGTGGTCTTAAAAGCACATAGCTTCCGCGCCTATTACCGACGTGAAAGTTTTTTCTGTTTTTAATAAACAGAATGCGCGTATACAGGCGACGCAATTGACTTAGATGAACTTACTACATTCAGATCGGAACGGTCATGACCGATCCCGACTACCGTAAGCAGGGGCTGGCAGCGAAACCGCGATGGAAACCCGAAGGTCGTGGTTTTTGTGCCGGGCAGTCGAGGAACATTATAGAAAGTAAGGTAAGTTTGTCGGTGAAATCGCTTATCATTTGGAGGGGAAGCGGTCCATTCAATGGAACTGCTCCCCCTTTTCTTATGCTGTAGGGTGTTCAAAATAGAAAAATGTTTCATCCTCGCCGGTCTTTTGAAAACCATTTGCGGTAATCATTCGATTGGAAGGAAGATTTTGGTGGTAGCAACGTGCAACCACACGCAGGTGAAGCTGCGTTTCGGCGAACTGAGTGAGAAGCCCGAAAGCCAGCTTGCCATATCCCCTGCCATGATAGCCGGGAAGCAGGCGGCAGCCCAGTTCAGCAGTATGATTTTCTTTGAAATTCCACAAAATGCCTTCTCCAATCATTTCCCCGTCTTCACGAAGCCGCAAAGCAAAGTTTATAGAATCGCCGGCTTGCATATCGTGCCATGCGGCGTCAAAAAAGGTATCTTCATCAGCCGGGGGAGTGATACCTATATCCTCCCGATAGTCATAGCCCCAGAAACGGTTGTTTTCTATGTCCGTGTTTAAAGCAAAATAGTTCTGTTTATCAGTATCCCGAAATCCGGTAATGAATAAAGAATCTCCTTTTAAAACGGGATATTCTTTCAGCAAAACACCCGGAGAGTGTACATGAACCAGATATTTGTGGATCATTTCAACCGGATGGTATTGCATTTTCGATGTGCGAAGTCCGGAATCGCCGGCGTCATCCTCGCGATTTACATAGCGGAGAGGGTAGCCAATCTGACTGGCAACAAGTTGGACAAATCCCTGATACATCGTAGGATATATGCCATCAAAACTGGTAAGAGCTTTTTCCACATGAATAATAAGGGTATCTCCGATTAGTTCCCCGATACTGAGCGCAATAATTGTATGGTTGTATTCCATACAGGCGGCAAACAGTCCGAGGGGTTCGTAGACCTCCAACAGATTCAGGGTTTGCGTTAGCTCCAATTCTTCCAACGCGCTTCTGGAAGGATGTTCCTGCGAATATGAGTTGAGAAACGTATGTATGCCGGCATGATCGGCAGGTGTAATAAAGCGAATCTGCGGTTCGCCGTATAAACGCCGGAACTTGTTAATATGATTGCGTTGGCCACTGTACTTTCGCCCCCGGAAAGTCAGAACGTCTTCAAAGGAGTACAGGTAATCACTCCATCGTCGATCATACGCCCCAAGGGACTGGGAAAATCGGGAATCCTGACGTAATGTAGTCAACTGATCTTCTGTAATGGGATAAAAACGCAGGGCCAGCTGGTGTTCCTTCACGTAGACAAGCAGCTCGTCCAGCATTTCATCCGGATGTTCGCCCATGGGCCAACTGAAAGCAGCCTGTTCGCCAATGGTCTGACGAATAACGCAGGTATTTTTCCAAAAACAGAAAGAAACAGCATTGCTTTTTTGCCACATGAAAAGATAGCCTGCGGAAAAATCGCTGGCAAGAGCAGCATTTTTATGGATATAAGGCAGAGCCCTGTTTAACGCATCAAGGGAATATGGTTCAAATTCTAACATAACTAACTCCTTTTGCATAATTCAATTGTGCGCAATTATTATAGCACGGGTTAGGGACAAAATCAATAGCAGATGATAAAAGGATGGGTAGTGTTGCTAAATACATAGCGGGTGCTTGACAAAAAAAGTTTTGCAAAATATAATAGCGAAAAAGGGAAAGGAGAGCAAACATGAGTAAACTATTAGAAGTAATACAAGGAAGGAAAAGTTTTCGTACCTACGACGGAATAATGCTTCGCGAGGAACACTGGCGGGACCTGGAAGAGTATGTCAAAGAAGTTAAAAATCCATTTGATATTCCGGTGGAGTTCGTGTTTTTGGATGCAAAGGAAAATGGGCTGTCCAGTCCAGTCCTTTCCGGCGAACAGTTATATGTAGCAGGAAAGGTGGAAAAAAGGCCCTATGCGGATGTGGCATATGGATACTCCTTTGAAAAAATGGTTATCCATGCCTGGAAACTGGGCATAGGAACTGTCTGGATTGGTGGAACCATGAAGCGCGAAACATTTGAGGCAGCGGCCAAGGTACAGGAATGGGAAATGATGCCTTGTGTAAGTCCGTTGGGATATCCGGCAAAGAAGAAATCTGTTAAAGAATCGGTAATGAGAAAGGGAACCGGCGCTGACAACCGCATGACAGGGGATAAGCTGTTTTTTGCGGAAGCCTGGGGACAGCCGTTAACAGCGGATGATGAAATGGCGGAGGTCCTGGAAATGGTGCGCTGGGCACCATCGGCAGTGAATAAACAGCCCTGGAGACTTATATTGAAAGACGGTGTTTATCATTTTTATGAGAAGAAGGACAAAGGCTATATTTCGGATGCAACAGGGGATTTACAGAAAATAGATGTAGGGATTGCTTTATGTCATTTCATGATGGGCTTGGAAGACAAAGGAAAACAGGGCGATGTAGAAATTCAGGATCCGGGAATCCAGATTCCGGGAGATGCAGAATACATTTGCAGTGTGCGGATTTAAGTATAAAGGAACAGGTGGCTCGCCATCTGTTCCCTTTGTCATGGAAAAAGTGAAAGTTATGACAGCAGTTTCCGGATATCTGGTAAAGAGGTATCTTTTCACTGCTATTTTACACAATTTTGACATATAAAATGTGTAGAATAGCCATAACACAATAATTTTTCACTAAAATTTATAGGAGGACGATTATGCTTACAATTTCAAAGGAGAATGGAAACAACAGTTTGGTGATTGCTTTGAACGGACGGTTGGATACGACTACAGCACCACAGCTGGAGGAAAGTGTAAAAGAGTCAATTGAAGGGATTACGGAGCTGTGCTTTGATTTGGAAAAACTTGCGTACATTTCCAGTGCCGGTTTACGTGTGCTGCTTTCTGCGCAGAAAACCATGAATAAGCAGGGCAAAATGATGGTTAAGAATGTGTCTGAGGAAGTAAAAGAAATTTTTGAAGTAACTGGATTTAGTGATATTTTGACGATTGTTTAAGAAAAGGACAGCCTATGAAATCAATTGAATTGGATGCCACCCTCGTGAATTTGCCAAAGGTTATAGACTTCATAGATCAGAATCTGGAAGAAGTTGGATGCGATATGAAGGCCCAGATGAAAATTGATATTTCGGTGGAAGAGCTTTTTGTCAATATTGCTCACTATGCATATCATGATGTTGTTGGTAAAGCCAAGATTACATTTGAGTATCTTGAAGAATCACGCATGGTCAGAATTCAGCTTGTGGATTGCGGAATGCATTATGATCCTTTGGCAAAAGCGGATCCGGATATAACTCTGTCTGCTGAGGAGCGGGAGATTGGCGGATTGGGTATTCTGATGGTAAAGAAGAACATGGATGATATTCAATACGAATATGTAGATGGACAGAATATAACATCTATCTATAAGCGTGTAGAATAACGAGGGGTGACAACGTGAAGAGAGAAAAGGATAGCTTACCTGAGAAGTTGTTCTTTAACATTTAATCCAACGTGGAACGGAACGTATTTACGATTACATTGAAAGGCTTCGCTTAGGCGGAGCTTTTTTTATGGAAAAGAGAAGCTGGGTATTGACAAAATATTGCGGTTAGTGTAAACTAACAATAAAAGGTTAGTTCACACTAACGAATGGAGAGTGTATGACGAAGAAACAGCACAGGAGAGGTGAGGAAGATGTCAGAAGATTTAGTTGTTTTACATTGTTCTCCCACCATGGCGGGAATAAAAACAGCCTCTTTGTTTACCTGCCCGGCGGAGGATGCAGAAGCGTTAAATGAAAGTCTTCGACGGTTTAATGCGATACTGGTTCCCAAGGGATTGCGGATTTTGCCGGTGAAATATATGGAGAAACGGATTCTGATTTATATGTACCGTCCGGAACGCCTGAAAAAGGATTTGGCAGACCCATTGGCAAAGGCGCTTTTATCAGAGCTGAAGTATCCGGTGGATGATACGGAGTTATGCGTGGCAAGAATGATTTACCGGGTCAATGCACAAAAAGAGTTTCCTCACGAAATCGGATTGTTTTTGGGGTACCCCCCAAGGGATGTGGAGGCTTTTATTAAAAACCAGGCACAGAACGCCAAATACGTAGGCACCTGGAAGGTTTACTATGATGAGGCGAATGCTCTGCGGACCTTTGCGATGTATGAAAAGTGTACACGGGTATACCAGGAAGTGTTTCACAAGAACAAAGCGTTTGCAAGGTTAGTGGTGTAGAAGGTGGTTTAAAAGGGGATATTTCTTTTGCTGAATTTGAAAAGTTGTTTGAAAAATAGAGGGAGTCGTTGTATAATTTGTGGAAAGAGCAATTGCGGCTGGAGGTTTCGCACTTGTCCCTAAATTAAAAATTACGGAGGTGTTTCATGGAACGGGTAGTTAAATTTTTAAAAGAAGCAGGGGTGTATTATTTGGCGACAGTGGAAGGCGATCAGCCTAGAGTTCGTCCTTTTGGTACAGCTCATGAATTTGAAGGAAAGTTGTACATTCAAACCGGAAAAGTAAAGGATGTGGCAAAGCAGATTGCAAAGAATCCTAAAGTAGAGGTTTCAGCATTTAAGGATGGTGCATGGATTCGTGTGGCAGGTGAATTGGTGGAAGACGACCGCCGTGAAGCTAGAGTTTCAATGCTTGACGCATATCCTGACCTAAAGAAAATGTATGATCCTGACGACGGCAACACCATAGTATACTATTTTAAGGATGCAACAGCAACAATCAGTTCCTTTACGGCAGCGCCGGAAGTTATCAAGTTCTAAAAATCATTAAAGAATACTCATTCGGGTGGGGCGCGTTCGGCGCCCCGTCCAAAATATCAAAGAAATTACAGACGAATATCATTAATCACCTAGGACGGTGGGTAATTGAAAAAACGCGTTTTGGAAAATTACATACTACATGGGAAGAATCATTGAACCGTATGTAGTGCGAAAAAACGTGTTTCAAAATCTTACCTACTATATGGAAAATCCAGCCATTCGGTATGTAGATAAAAAAATGAAAATAACGTTTTGGAGTGGATTTTTGTAAAAATGAGAGCTTAGATGCTGGATTGATATGAAAATGTCTATATAAATACCTACGAGACAAGAATAATGTCATTTTAGTCGGTAGGAAACTAAAAACAAAAAAGGAGTGGTACATTCGAGAAGACAAAAATACAAGAATAGTGGGTAGTTTTGAAAAAACAGAAATTTGAGGTTACCTGTTAAATAAGAGAAAGTTAGGAGGAGTAGGTAAAATGAAGAATTACAGAGAACTATTGGAAGGACAGCTTCAGGAATTGGAGCAGATTGAAAAAAGGATTCTTAGAAATAAGGAGCGATGGGACAAATGTCCGGAAGGACGTGTACGTTTCGCGAAAAATCATGGTGTTACACAGTGTTATATAAGACCGGAGGGGGAAGAAAAGTACCACTTTGTTCCCAAGGCAGAATGGCCGGTAGTAAAGAAAACGGTTCAGAGAGATTATGAGAGAATGGTGCTAAAGCGTATAGAAAGAACTAAAAGTGCTATAAAGAGATTTTTAAAACAGTATGAAATTGAGCAGTTAGGAGCGTTGTATGAAAATATGACGGAAGGTCGTAAGCAACTAATTAAGCCTTTCGAAAAATCAGTGGAGCAGCGTATTAGTGAGTGGATGGAAGAACATCCGGGCAGTCAAAATCCGTATCCCATGGAGCGAACGTATAAGACGGAGCGAGGGGAACTTGTAAGAACGAAATCAGAAAAAATTATTGCAGACTTGCTCTATAAAATGAAGATACCTTACCAGTATGAACCATATCTGTGCATCAATGGATATCATACGGTTTATCCGGATTTTGCGATTTACGACGTGAAGCGAGATGATACAGTATATTGGGAGCATTTCGGAATGATTGATAAAGAGGAATATGCGGTAAATGCATTCCGAAAGATAGCGGAATATGAGAACAATGAAATATTTGTGGGGCAAAATTTGATTATGTCAATGGAAACGACGGATCAACCACTGGATATCGATCTTCTTAAGCAGAAAATGCAGAGATTACTGGCGGACTAATGTGACTCACGGCTTGCACGCATCAAGCCAATGTGATATGATATGGAACACACCCCGGTAGGTAGTAGCGGACTTGACACCATCTGGCAGAAAAGGAGACGGAACCATGGAGCAGTTGTATTTATGTAAAAATGAAGAGGAATTGCAGGAACTGAAAAAACATACGCCGCTTTTGATGGAGGGCATGGAGGAGTATGTAAACATGCTTCAAAGTGATATGGGAGTAAAAGAAATCCCCAAGTGTATTGTATGGACAGATTACAGGAGTGCCACAGAGCTGATAACGGAACTTCCGGTTCCGGCTTTCACAAATGATTGGCGAACTGTTATGACACCATATTTGGATGCGTGGAAAGGAGTCTACCTGTCTCAACTTAAAGATTATGATATGTGGGATGAGAAGGTGGGAAAGGTGCGGGATTATTATGAGAACTTGCCCATTAGCCAGGTGCGTCAAATTTTCGGACACGAATTCGTACACTGGAGCGAATATTTTTGGGATGAGCTGTTTGAAGAAACCATGTGGTTTGAAGAAGGCATGGCAGAATATATCAGTAGAAAGTGGTATTTAACCCAAGCGGAGTATGAGAAAGAAAAAGAAATCAACCGCCTGTTGATTGAATTGTTTGAAGAACAGAACGGAGAGCAGTCCTTAAATGGATTTGATCAGAGTGTCTATGAAAAAGGAATGACCACCGTATTTTATTACTATTGGAAAAGCTTCCTGACGGTAGAAGAACTGGTTAGACGGGAAGGCGGAAATATAGAAGAAGTAATGCTTTGTTATCAGCGATGGGGCAGAACCAAGCGGGAAGTAACCTTGCTGGATTGGTTTGACATGCACTGATAGGGAAGTAGCGTAAACGGAAAAAGAAAGCCCGGCGAGGAAATTCGCCGGGCTTTTCGAATATCAAGTTTATTCAAAGAATTCCATTTCCTTATTCAGCATTTCAGCAACTTCTTTCAATCCATCTGCGGAAGCAGCGAGGGTTGTTACGGTTGCGGATAACTCCTCAACAGAAGCACCGGTGGTTTCGGTAGCAGCTGCGTTCTCTTCGGAAATAGCGGAAAGAGAAGACATAGCATTGGAAACAACACGGTTGCTGGTTACACAGGTGTCGGTCTGACCGGCAATCTGAGCTACACTGCCAACGGTGGCATCGATATCGTTTAACATACCTTCTACAGATTCCAGAGTCTGACTTAAAGCTTCCTGCTGTGCGGCATTGCCTTCCATGATTTCTCCGGCAGCGGCAACGGCATCCTGAGACTGGGTTAATAATGCATCCATTACGCTGCGGATTTCGGAAGCCATGCTTTCGGAATCATCAGCCAACTTACGAATTTCCTCTGCAACAACGGCGAATCCACGACCGGCTTCACCGGCTCTTGCAGCCTCGATGGAAGCATTTAAGGAAAGCAGGTTGGTCTGTGCTGCAATTCCGGAAATACCTTCCACGTGCTCGTTGATATCGGAAACCGCATTCTGAGTAGCGGAAATCTTGGTGGAGATTTCTTCAATCTTCTCAGACATGATAGCACTGGTTTCCTGGAAGCGCTTCAGAGAATTGGTAGAAGTCTCGGAAGCCTGTTTCATACGTTCTGCCAAAGAATTCAAATCTGAGGTGCTGCCCTGAACATTTTCAACGGCATCGGTAATTAAACCGGTATTTTCAGCAGAATCCTGAACTTCTTTCGCCTGCTGCATAGCACCTGCAGCGATTTCCTGAACAGCATTGGCAACGCTGTCGGTAGTAGCGGCAATCTGGTTGGCCATAATAGACAATTCCTGAGAAGACTCGCCTACATGGTTGGAAGATGCCTTAATCTGTCCCACAATATCATCCAGTTTATCAACAACGGCATTGGAGTTTCGCACCATCTGGCAAAATTCATCTTTACGGTTTGTAAACTTCTCAATACGCTTGAATCGTCCCTGAGCAAGATCGTGTAATAACGCATCTACTGCTAACGCCGGTTTGGTAAAGGAGTTAGCCAGATAGAAGGAAATAAAGATAACCACAATTACCATAAAAATTCCAAGGAACACAATACGCATAGCGCTTGCTCTTGCAGAACTTAACACTTCTTTTTCAGAAACGCCAACACAAACAGTATAGCCGGAAATAGGCTCCTTATAATAGGAAACATAGGAGCGCATTCCTGTTGCAGTGCTTAAATAGGTATCGGATTCTTTACCGGAGGTCATGTAAGGTGACTGGCTAAAATCCTGGGGTTCAGCATCCGGGTCGATTTCGTACTGGGAATGAGCAGCCAAAAGACCCTGGGAATCGATTAAGAACGCTTCCTTTGCTTTGCTGCTTAACAACTCGTGAAAAGCGCTCATATTAAAGTTACGATGTACCGTTCCGATAATCTGGCCGCTTGCCGGATCCTTAATGGGAGTGGCGATACAGATACTACGCTGTTTGGTGGAAGCACTAACCAAGATATCAGAAATACTTGGGGTGCCACTCATTGCGGTTTTAAAATAATCACGCTCGGAAATATCTGCAAGATCTGCACCGTCAGAACGCATCTGCATCATACCCTGTGCATTGGTAATAACAATAGCGTTTCCATCACCAAAGGAATCGTTTACGGAAACGATTTGTTTTAAAACTTCGTCTTTTCCGGTGGTTTCATCCTTCATAAAAGCAATGGTACTGGGGGCGGAAGCAATGGCTTCGATGGCAGTCTGGTTTTTAGCGATTACACCATTGATTTCAGACTCCAGATAGTGAGCTTGCCACTGCAGGTTTTCCTTGGCGTCGTCACGTGCTTTGGTAGTTGAAGAAAAATAGCTGATGCCAATCGCTGCAACTAACGGAATTACAGCAACCGCCAGCATGGCGAAAATCAACCGTGTCTTAACGCTGCCGGTAATGCCAACTGAGCCGGTTTTTTCTTTCTTTGGTTTCTTACTCATAAAATCCTCCTTGATAATACAAATTCTCCACGAAAATTAACAATAAATAACTTCATTATGGCATAAGAAGATACAAAAGTCTATAATTTTTGGTTATAAAAACATGAAAATTTTGAAAAGAATTCATTAAAAAATCACACTTTTGTGATGGATATTTGCCGCTTATAAATATATAAAGTGGTGTATACAAAAAACAGAGAAACAGGACTAGCCCAAAAGCCGGGAAATTGGTACAATAGAACCGTATTATGATAGAAAGCGGGAAAAAAATGAAACAAATGACATGGTTGAAAAAGTGTGACCCGGTGTTGGCGGCAGCCTGGATATTGGCGATTATATCTGCATTTTTTGTAACACCGGATAAAAGCTATATTTCGTATATCGATTTCCGTTCCCTGGGAATTCTCTGGAGCCTTATGGTTATTATTCAGGGCTTTTCGGAAAACGGGGTGTTTGAGCGGATTGCCGGCGGCATGTTAAAAAAGGAGAAAAACGGGCTGCAGGTAGGAGCAATCCTGGTATTTTTATGCTTTTTCAGCGGAATGCTGATAACCAACGATGTAGCGCTTTTAACCTTTGTGCCCTTTGCAATTATGGTGTTAAAAGATGCAGGAAGAGAGGATTTGACCATCCGGGTGGTGGTTTTGCAAACCGTTGCCGCGAATCTGGGAAGCATGTTGACACCTATTGGAAATCCCCAGAATTTGTACCTTTACGGAGCAACCGGTATGAGTTTAAAACAGTTTACGGGGAGTATGCTCCCCTATACCTTGTTAACGGTGGCGATGCTGGTGATTATGCTTTTGTTCTTGCCGGAGAAAACCAAAAGGATTCGGACGGCGGGAGCGGTTGAACCGTCGCAAAAAGATAGTAATTCCATGGAAGTGGCGGGTTACGGCGTGCTGTTTCTATTAGCTATTTTGGTGGTCTTGCGGATGATTCCCTGGCAGGTGCTTTTGGGAATTACCTTTGCCTTGACCATGGTACTGGATGCGAAGATATTAAAAAGGGCTGACTATGTGTTGCTTTTGACCTTCGTGGGATTTTTCATTTTTACCGGAAATATCGGAAGGATTCCCCAGGTGCACCATATGCTGAAGGGGCTTATTGCGGGGCATGAATTTTTTACGGCTATCGGTATCAGTCAGGTAATCAGTAATGTTCCGGCAACTCTTCTAATGATGGATTTTGCAAAGGACTATGAAGAACTTCTGCGAGGCGTGAATGTGGGCGGACTGGGAACTCTGATTGCATCTATGGCCAGCCTCATTTCCTATAAGGCCTTCAGCAATGCCTATAGTGAAAAAAAGGGAAAATACCTGATATATTTTACGGGCATAAACCTGCTTTTCTTAGCAGGCATGGTGTTGCTACATCAGTTGTCCGGTTTATAAAAAACTGGCAAAAGAAGAGTAAGACTGTTATAATGAAAGAACAGTAATTTTGTAGAATTGGAGGAAGCTATGAAGGTGGAAAATAAGTTAAACGAAGAAGAACAGATGAATGGTGGATGCGGCTGCGGTGGCGGTTGCGGGACAGCAGAAGGTCAGGACAGCTGTGGCTGCGACGGCGGCTGTGGAAGCGGCTGTGGAGGCTGCGGCGGAGGTATTTCGCCGAAACTCGAAGGAAAGAATAGCGGTAAGACCTGTAAGGTGCATTATAAAGGAACTTTTGACGATGGAACCCAGTTTGACTCGTCTTATGACAGAGGAGAACCCTTGGAGTTTGTTTGCGGCGTAGGTATGATGATCCTTGGCTTTGACAAAGCAGTTATAAATATGGAAGTGGGCGAGAAGAAGACGGTTCATCTGATGCCGGAAGAAGCTTACGGCAAGGCAGATCCGGAAGCAATTGTAACCTTTGAAGAGGAAGACATGCCGGGATCCAAGGATTTGGTAGTTGGTGACTACGTTTACTTGCTGGATTCCCTGGGACGCCAGGTGCCGGCAAAAGTGATTGCCCATGAGGGAACTACAGTGACCTTTGATGCAAACCATGAAATGGCCGGTAAAGAATTGAACTTTGAGATTGAAATGCTGGAAATTACAGACTAGTGTAACAAGATAGACACATTTGTCTGGTAGTATAGAGTGAGGCGCGGGTGTATACAAATGCATCCATCAACTGACAAACTAACGGAGGAATAGAATATGACATACCGTGAACTTGTGAAGGAATTGCGCAGCCTCTATCAGAAGCTGGACGCATCTAAAGTAGAACAACACTTTGCTGTTCAATTTAATATTGAAGGAGAAGCAGAGGGAGCGTTTTATGTGGAGTTTGCCGAAGGAAAGATTGATGTACAGCCATATGAGTACTACGATCGGAATTTAATCCTTACAACGGATTACCAGACTGCTTTGGATATGGCAGCTAAGAAGGCAGATCTTTTAGAAGCATACAGGAGTGATAGACTGAAGGCTTGGGGAGATTTGGATCAGGGAATTGCCATTTACGAGGCGGTAGAGCCGGCTAAAGAGAAGGCAACAAAGAAGACGACAACAAAGAAAACAACAACAAAAACAACTAAAAAGAAATAAACAATAGGGAAGTCTGAATTCGAATTGATTCAGTCTTCCCTATTGCGCTTTTATACAAGGTCAGAATGCGTATAATACTTCAAGGAGGGTTACTATGAAAAGCATAATTAAATCCAGTAAGAAGCCGGGAGTTCAGGAGGCAGTAGCAGAGGTTAGTACCGGGGTAGAGAAACCGTTGGGAATCATTTTTATGTGTGATTATCAACGGCTTACTGAGATAGCGGCAGAACTTAAGAAGAAATATCCGGAGACGCCGACAATTGGTACAGCAGGTATTTGCTACCATGGCACCACCATTGGGGATAAGAGTTTATTGGTGATGACAGCCATTACCGGGGAGGCCCAGCTGTCGGCAGGCTTAATTCGAAATCTGAAAAGCGATCCCTTGTCGGATATGTGGAGACTTGCGGACAGTGTAAAACGAGTATCACCGAAAACAGACGATACTTTGTGCCTGGAATTTTGTACCAACAACGAGGAGGCGCTGGTTTCCTCCATGAATACGGTGCTTGTTCCCAAGGGTGTAGGACTGGCAGGCGGAACGGTGTATGGTGCGCCGGAAGGAAAACCGTCCCTTGTTGCTTTTAACGGAAAGGTCTATGGGGATGCCTGTGCGTACATGGTTGTTCGGAACACCAACGGCAAGGCGTATGTGCTTCGAGAGAATATTTACGACAAATCCGACGGTCCGGTTCACATTGCAACCAAGGTGAACATGGAAAACAGAGAGGTCGTAGAATTGGATCATCGTCCGGCGGCTGTTGTTTATGCGGAAGAAACCGGAGTAGATAAGAATAAGATTGTTGATAATGTTTTAAAAGAGCCTTTTGGACGAATCATCAATCAGGATATTTACATTGCCTCCATGAATGGTGTAACCTCCAACGGAGCAATTTCCAACTACAAGCGTGTTAACCAGAACGATGCGCTGTATATTTTGAAGCTTTTGGATTACAAAGAGATTAACCGGGAAACCAGAGGACAGATTAAAGAGCTGGTGGCAAAACCTTCCATGATTTTTGCAATTAACTGTATTTACCGTTATATGCTTTTTGAGAAAGAAGGGTATTTGAACGAGTTCTTAAAGAATATGTCAGATGTGGCACCTTTTGCAGGCTACATTGGCGGCGGTGAGCAGTATAATCGTCAGCACGTAAACCAGACCATGGTATGTGCTATCTTTTCATAGAAAAAGGTATTCAAGGAGGAATAACAGATGTTTGGCAGAAAAAAGAATACAGAAGTAAAGGCTGCACCGACGCAGCAGAAACCAAAAGAGAATACGGCAGAGTTGAGAAAGAAACTGTCGCCAATTATAGAGTCCAGCAAGTATTTGGCAAATGAGAAGAACAAATTGCAGAGAGAAGAGGAAGATTTTCAGGTAATTCGCCATTCATTTGAGGCACTGCAGGAACAGGATCAGATGATTAAGGGCGTGGTTCAGGACTTCCAGAGCAAGTTTGATGAAGTAACGGATGTTACGAAGAATTTTAGTGCTATTGTGGAAAAAATTCATCAGACAGCGAAAGAATCCCAAGGCGATATTGAGAACGTAAGGCAGGCGTCTATTTCCGTTGATGAAATGATTGCAGATGTGGGTGAGGTCGTTAATGAATTTAACGAGAACTTCAAAGCCATTATGGACACGGTTCAGCAGATTAGCGGTATTGCAAACCAGACCAACCTGTTAGCATTAAATGCTTCCATTGAAGCAGCCAGAGCCGGTGAGACCGGACGAGGATTTGCCGTAGTTGCAGAGCAGGTTAACCTGCTTTCCGTAGATACCAAGAATCTGGTAGAATCCATCGGTGATTCCATGGAGAAGCTGGAGACAAACAACAAGCACTTGATGGAATCTTTGGAAGAAACCAGAAAAGCTATGGCAGAGTCCTTGGAGCATATTAATCAGACGGAAGAAGTGGTAACCAGTATTCGTGAAGTTGCCAAAGAGATTGATGATCAGAGTGCAGATATGGACAAGGCTTTTGAGGAGTGTTCCCAGCATCTGGATTCTGTAAACGATACCATCGATACATCCAAAGCATTTTATGAGGATGTGGAGAGTAACATTGAAGCAATGGCAAGAAACATCACTCAGAAGAGTTTGATCTTCGAGGATATTTCCAATATTTTGGATCAGTATCCGGCCGTTGTTGACCGGATTTGTAAAGAATAAATTCACCAATCAATAAGGAAAAGGAGGTCCGAATTATGATTCAGGGAATTGGCGTTAACAATAAGAATTTAAATCAGCCGTTGGAGAAGACCAAAACTTCCAAAACCACCGGGGCAAAGAAAACAGACAAAGTTGATAAAGAACTGACCAAGACAGAAGGGAATCTTTCCGACAAGGCGAAAGCGTATCTGGAAAAGTTAAGAAAGACTTACGGGGATTACAATTTCATTGCCGCCGATGGCCAGGAAGAGATGCAGGAGCAGTTGGGTAAAAGCGATAAAGAGTTTTCCGTAATTTTTACCAGCGAAGAGTTGGAGAAAATGGCTGATAATGAAGCTTATGCAAAAGAGAAAACTGCCGGTATGGAGAAGGCTGTGGAATTATCCAAGTCCATCGCCGAGCGTCTGGGTATCAACCGTGCATTAGGACAGGAGTTAAGAGGCGGAGCCACTCTGGAGCATGTTGCGATTTCCTTTAAGGAAGATCAAAGCCTTTCCATTTATGCACAGCTTGAGCAGTTAAGCGAGCAGAAGGATAAGATTATGGCGAGACATACAGATCTTACTGCCACCGGGTTACAGGATCTTTTTGAGAAAATTGATCAAATTGATTGGGATAAGCTTCCTCTTGAGGAAATTCAGACCGGAGATAAGATCGATTATTCCGTATAACTTATTGTATAAGAAGAAAAGTAAGAAGGTGCCGTTAGATGAGCGGCATCTTCTTTTTGCGTGGAGAAGGGTAAATCTTACAAAAGGCTTACAAAATCGGGGCTTCATTGACAGATTACCCTGACTTGGTTTATAATAAAACAGTCTATTTTGGGAGATAGATGGGAAAGGAACGAGGAGTTGTGAGGGAGAGATTATTTCGAATTATACCGAAGTACAGCGTTGTGCCCATAGGTGCGATGCTGGTTTTGAATTTTGTGACATACTTTGTGACCCGCTTGTTTACCAATGGACGGGTGCATCATTCCATGGCATTGCCCTTGGACGGCATGATACCTTTTGTGCCGGGATTTGTATCGGTTTATCTGCTGGCCTTTGCTCAGTGGGTAATCTGTTATATTTTGATTGCGAGAGAAAATGAAGCTTTCTGCAGATACGTTTGCAGAGGAGAACTGATTGCCAAAGCCTGTTGTCTGGTGGCGTTTGTGGTATACCCCACCACGATTTTGCGTCCGGAAATTGCCGGAGGTGGAATCTGGGAACAGCTTACGGGGGTTGTATATATAATGGATGCGCCAAACAATCTGTTTCCGTCCATCCATTGCCTGGAAAGCTGGACTTGTTTTCGGGGCATTATGCAGATGAAGAATTTGCCCAAATGGGTGGCGCCGGTGGTTTTGATTTTTTCACTGCTGGTATTTGCTTCCACCGTATTTCTGAAGCAGCACATGGTAGTAGACATGGTGGGGGCAGTTATAGTTGTAGAACTTGGGTTATGGATTAGCAGAAAAATAGAAAGTAGAAAAAATGGATAGAAAAAAAATAGTATGGGCTGTGATTTCCTTAATACTGGCAGGATTGACAGTATATGCTATCACATCCCAAAGCAAAGAATTTTCGATGGAAATGCTTCGCCAGTTTTTGCACCGGGCGAATCCGGGATGGCTGTTGATGGCATTTGCCAGTATGTTCGGCTTTATCTTTTTTGAAGGTATGGCATTGATTCGGATTACGAAACGATTGGGATACAAACGGAAGGTAATGCAGGGTATTACCTACGGCGGTGCGGATGTATATTTTTCGGCGGTAACGCCTTCCGCTTCCGGAGGACAGCCTGCAAGTGCCTATTTTATGTTAAAGGATGGAATTCCGGCATCGGCGGTTACGGCATCTTTGCTGATTAACCTTGTGATGTACACGGCAGCGCTTTTGGTTTTAAGCGGGTTGGCTGTGGTATTCGGATTTGGTTACTTCCGGGAATTCTCCATAGTCGCAAGACTTTTGATTGCAGCCGGGGGGCTGGTACTCATAGGATTGGGAATTTTCTTTTACATGCTCCTTAAAAAGGCATCGTTGCTTCACGGCATTTGTGAGTGGTTTTTGCATATTTTGGAGAAACTTCATATGGTGAAGCGTGCGGAGAAGCGAAGGAAGCGGTTAGAACGGTTGATACAGGAATATGGCGAGTGTGCGGAAACGATTTTCGGACACGGCCATCTTTTACTGGAAATCTTTTTCTGGAATCTTTTACAGAGAATTTCCCAGATTGCCGTGAGCTTTTTTGTTTTTATGTCCATGGGGTATGGACTTGGCAAGGCATGGCATGTTAGTGTGATTCAATGCTTTGTAGCCTTGGGGTCTAACTGTGTGCCCATTCCGGGAGGCATGGGTATTGCGGACTATCTGATGTTAGATGGTTTGCAGCAGGTGCTTTCTAAAAGCGAAGTGGTTACCATGGAATTGTTATGCCGTGGAATTACCTTTTACGGTAGTGTGACAGTTGGTTTATTTGTAGTTATTGTTGGATACATTCATAGAAAGTTGGGAGAAAAACATGCTGGGATATTATGATTATACAGTGTGGCTGACCTACGCCTCTTTGGTTTCTGCGGGAACCGGTATTTTAGTTTGCTTAAATGGCGGCGGTCATCCGTACCTTGGAATATTCTTTTTAATGATATGCGGTTTGTGTGATGCTTTTGATGGAAAAGTGGCACGAAGCAAGAAGAATCGAACGGTTTGTGAGTGCAAGTTTGGTATTCAGATTGACTCATTGGCGGATTTAGTGGCCTTTGGTGTGCTTCCGGCCTGTATCGGAAATGCAATGCTTCGGGTGCTTCCGGCAATTCCGGAGCTTCCGAGACATCACGTGGAAAAGATGTCCACCTTTCCCTTCATCAGCATGTTTTATGCCATTATGATTATCTATATGCTGGCAACCCTGATTCGTCTGGCATATTTTAATGTTATGGAAGAAGAACGGCAGCAGAAGGAAGGCGGTACCCGAAAGTATTATGAGGGTCTGCCTGTAACCAGTGCAGCGTTGGTATTTCCGTTGGTTGTATCCCTGCAGTACATTACTCCCTGGGATATTACACCATTTTATTTTGTGGGAATGATTCTTTCATCATTGGCATTTTTGATGCCGATTCCTGTAAGAAAGCCGGGAATGAGAGGAATCCTGATTATGGTGGGAATCGGAGCCATTGATTTCCTGGGATTGGTTATTATGGCATTTTTGCGTTGGAGATAATTTTATAGGACCGACTTTAAATCGGAAAGGAGTGGAAGAGGATGCTTAAGTTTTTGTATGAAACCTGTGTGGGACGGGCAGCGCTTAAAATTCTAACGAATCCGCGCCTTTCCGTTTTTTGTGGAGAAATGCTGGATACAAGCTGGTCTCGTATTTTGATTCCCTTTTTCCTGAAAAAGAATCATATTTCTTTAAAGGAATACGAACCCAAGCGATTTGAAAGTTTCAACGATTGCTTTTGCCGAAAAATTAAAAGAAAAAACCGTCCGGTGGATTTTAATCCGGATCATCTGGTGTCACCCTGCGATGGTTATTTGAGTGTCTATCCTATTCGTCAGGGAAGGGTACTTCCGGTAAAACAGAGTCACTATCGGGTGGCGGATCTTTTGCGAAATAAAGAGCTGGCAGAGGAATTTGAAGGCGGAACCTGCTATGTATTCCGGTTATGCGTGCATCATTATCACCGGTATTGTTATCCGGATAATGCGCACAAAGAAGGGAATACATTCATTCCGGGACTCCTGCATACGGTACGTCCCATTGCCCTTCGGAATGTGCCGGTTTTTACGGAAAATGCCAGAGAATATACCCTGCTTCACACAGAACACTTTGGGGATGTGATTCAGATGGAAGTCGGCGCTATGCTGGTAGGACGGATTCGAAATCTGCATGAGAAGGCATGTGTGCGCAGAGGCCAGGAGAAGGGCTATTTTGAATACGGTGGTTCCACCATTATTCTTATGGTAAAAAAGGATGCGGTTTCCGTTAATCCCAAGTGGTTTGCCGCAACGAAGCGTCATATTGAGATACCTGTAAAACAGGGACAATGTATTGGAAAGCGAGGATAAAAGTATGGCATTTGAAAAAGCGAAGGAATATGTAGCGGCAGCCGGTTTTGGGGATCGGGTGCTGACATTTGAAGAATCTTCTGCGACGGTGGAACTGGCAGCTTTGGCCGTGGGAACAGAACCGGGGAAAATTGCGAAATCCCTGACCTTTAAGGTGGATGAAAAACCCATTATGATTCTGTGCGCCGGAGACAAGAAGATTGATAATGCGAAATATAAGCATCTTTTTCATGCCAAGGCCAAAATGTTGACTCCAGAAGAGGTAGAATCTTTTATCGGACATGCCATCGGAGGTGTTTGCCCCTTCGGAATTCATGATGGAGTAACGGTTTATCTGGATGAATCTCTGAAAGTTTACGACGAAGTGTATCCTGCTTGCGGAAGCGGAAACAGTGCAGTTCGTCTGGGAATAGATGAATTGGAAAGTCTTACGAATCATCCGGAATGGGTGGATGTTTGTAAATAACGTAGGGACAGCTTACGAAACAGAGGTGACTGAGAATGAAAAAAGCAGCAATCATAGCGAGTGCGTTTTTTATTGTACTGGCAGGTGTTTATGTGGGTGTTGGAGTGTATTTTAGCGGACACTATTTTCCAAAAACCTCCATCAACTCCGTAAAATGCGGTAACAAAACACCGGAGTATGTCATTACAAAAAACAAAAGAAAAGCGAGAGGTTACATCCTGACTATTCGGGACCGGAAGGATTCTACTTTTACCATTAAAGGTGAGGATTTTTCCTATGCTTACAAGGATTCCGGCGAAGAAGAGAAGATTCTGAAAGGTCAGAGCAATTTCTTATGGCCGCTGGAAGTGGGCAAGAAGCATGAGTACAGTCTCAAGTCGGAAATTACCTATGATGAAGCGCTTTTACAGCAAGAGACCTTGAAGCTGCCGCTTTTTGAAAAAGAATATATCGAAAAACCTCAGGATGCTTATATGGAACTGGATGAGGAGCACTATGAAATGGTGCCGGAGGTATTGGGAAATGAACCGATTACGGAGATTTTGGCGGCGGAGGTTAACGAGGCGGTTGCCCAGGGCGAATATACCATAACCTTATCGGATAACTGCTATGTGAAGCCGGCAATTACTTCTGACGATCCCAGTTTGAAAGAAACCGCTCAGGCAATAGAGGGGTATCTTGCAACCTCCATTCACTATGAGATTGAGGGAGAAGACGAAAATCTTTCCGGAGATGATATTTTAAAGCTAATCAAAGTAACCAAAAAAGGAAAGGTATCTGTTGATCCGGAAAAAGTGGCGAAATTTGTGCAATACCTGGCTACAAAATACAATACCTACGGAGATGTCCGGGAATTTAAAACCACCAAAGGCGATAAGGTCAAAATCGGTGGTGGTGATTACGGTTGGGTTATCAACAAAGCCAAGGAAGCAGAGCAAATTATGGCAGACCTTGCCGCCGGCAAGGAAGTGAGCCGTGAGCCGATATATGAGCAACGGGCATTAAAGAGCGGCCTGGATGATATTGGCGATACCTACATAGAAATTGATTATACCAAGCAGAAGCTTTGGTATTACAAAGAAGGGAAGAAGAAGCTTTCCACCAGTATTGTTTCCGGTAATTTAAGCCATCATAACGGTTCTGTGGATGGTGTTTATAAAATCGTATACAAAGAGAGGAATGCAACCTTGGTGGGAGAGAATTATTCCTCAGACGTAAAATATTTCATGCCATTTGCCTACAATATTGGAATTCATGACGCCAGCTGGCGATCTGAGTTTGGCAAGGAAATCTACAAGACCAATGGCTCTCACGGTTGTGTCAACATCCCGGCCAAGAAGGCGGAGAAGCTTTTCTCCATGATAGAAGTTGGAACACCGGTGGTAGCATATTATCGGGAGAAAGTGAAGCTGACCAATACGGCGGCTCAGGTTTCCAATGCGTTCTCCTATGTGAAAGAAGATGACTAGAAAGGTATATAGAAATGGAAGCAAAGAAAGATAACAAGAAGAAAAACGATCCAATGCGGGATCGCAACACCTTTATTTGTAATATGGTATTAGTGTTGCTGTTTTTGGGCCTTGCCATGACACAAAAAGGCGGTTTTTCCAACGGCCGTTTTGTGTTGGACATGGCACTGGCAGCAGTGAATATTGTGTCTGCGGTTATTTATTATAACCGGTATCGGAAGAAGTTGGGGTAGAGTTTGTTATACGCCGGCGGAGCTAGGAAAGTAATGAAAAGTGGGAGGAATTACCTACCGGAAGTCTCATTTGAGGAATCCGTTGGTAATCGAAAAAAGCTGTTTTGAGAAAACTACCTACACAAGGGTGGTTTTCTTTCGTTTGGTAGGTATGCGAAAAAATCCGTTTACAGACTTAAATGCACAGTGTCGGGGTACAGTAGGTAAATTAGAGCAATCTTCGGGAATGATTTGGGATTGTTGAAGGAGAAAAGCATTAAAAACGTGATATTAAACGATTTTCTTACCTACTGACAGCGAGGGGATAGCTCTTCGTAGGCAAGAATTAAAAACACAAAATTTTGTACTACCGACGAAAGGTGCAATTTGGAAATTTAGAATATAAAATGAGAAGGAATGGAGGAGGTGAATAGAATGCGCTTAAGAAATGTTTTAATCGTTGTGAAAGATATTGAGAAATCCCGCAAATTTTACCATGACCTGTTTGGACTAGATATGATTCTGGACAATGATGGCAATATGATTCTGACGGAAGGCCTGGTATTGCAGGATGAAAAAATCTGGAAGGAGTTCCTGGGACGAGATATTGTGCCGGAAAGCAATGCCTGTGAGTTGTATTTTGAAGAAAAGAATATAGAAGGATTTGTTGCGAAATTGGAGAAACTGCATCCGGATATTCAATATGTAAATCGACTGATGACTCACAGCTGGGGACAGAAGGTAGTTCGCTTCTACGATCCGGATGGAAATCTGATTGAGGTGGGAACACCTATGGGAGACAAGGAAGAATGAGCAGAACGGAAAATGTGGAGTTGGGAGTATTATGCCTGTTAGAAGAGGGTGGCAAAATACTATTACAGCATAGAGTAAAAAAAGACTGGCACGGAGTTACTCTGCCGGGCGGTCACGTAGAGCCGGGCGAAGCTTTTGTGGATGCGGTGATCCGGGAAATGAAGGAAGAAACCGGACTAACCATTCTGCAACCGCAGTTGGTAGGGGTAAAGCAGTTCCCTATTGAAAACGGTAGATATGTGGTTTTCTTATTTAAGTCTACAGAGTATGAAGGGACATTACAATCTTCCGAGGAAGGAAAAATGGAATGGATACCTTATGAAAAGTTGTCGGAGTTTGGGACAGTGGATGATTTTGATGAACTGCTAACGGTTATGAATTCACCGGAGCTTACCGAGTTCCAATATCTTGTAAACGGTGAGGACTGGAAGGTAGTGTTGAAGTAGGAGAGGAAGGGGAAAAGATATGGGCGAAAAGCCTTGATGAACCGGAAAATGTTGCGGCAAAGAAGCTATATGAATCCTTTGGATTTAAGGAGACAGGGGATATGGATGGCGAGGAAATAATTGCGGTGATGCAAATAGATAAAATTATCTCTTGACTCTGACGTTACGTCATAGTTTATAGTTATCACATAAGCGAATGGAGAGAGGCGTATGATGACAGTCAATGAAGTCAGTAAACTGACGGGGGTGAGCGTGCGAACCCTGCAATATTATGACAAAATAGAGTTGCTTAAGCCAATGAATTACACGGAAGCGGGCTATCGATTGTATGGGGATGCAGAGCTGGAGAAACTACAGCAAATCCTTCTGTTTCGAGAGTTGGAGTTTCCGCTAAAGGACATCAAAGAAATCATAAATCGGCCAGACTTTGATAAGGAAAAAGCGGTAAAGCAACAGATTACGCTTTTGGAATTAAAAAAAGAACATATTGAAAATCTCATTCGCTTTGCAAAAACTATAAGCAAGAGAGGAGAGATTCGGATGGATTTTTCAGCATTTGATTCAAAGAAATTAGAGGACTACGCAAAACGGGCAAAGGAAGAGTGGGGAACGACAGAGGCATATCAGGAGTTTTCCGAGAAGAGTAAGAGCTGGTCCAAAACCGATGAAAAGAACGTAATGAGTGATTTCATGAAGATTTTCCGGGAGTTTGGAAATCTGAAAGAGGAAGAAGCTTCTGCACCGGAAGTGCAGGCATTGGTAAAGGATTTGCAGGCCTACATTACAAAACATTTTTATAATTGTACGGACGAAATTCTTTTGGGACTGGGTAAAATGTATGCCGCAGGCGGCGAATTTACCGAGAACATTGATAAGGCCGGTGGCGAGGGAACAGGAGCGTTTACCTGCCGGGCAATCGAGGAATATTGTAGAAAGTAGAGGAACAGCGGTAATGGTAATTGTTTCATTTAGTGGTCGGAAAAACGGAAATTGCGAGCAAATTTCCCGATATATTGCAGAGCAAGTCGGTGGAGAAATTTTCAGTTTTGCGGATTTTTCCATAGAACCCTGTGGGAAATGTGAATATGAATGCTTCAAAGACCGGGAACGTTGCCCTCATATTGAGGACATGGAAGTGAAACTGTTGGAAGCTATTACCGAGAGCGATGTGGCGTACTTCGTAATACCCAATTATTGCGATTATCCCAATGCGAACTTTTTTATTTTCAATGAGCGGAGCCAGTGCTATTTTCAAGGCCGCCCGGAGATATTGGAAAAATACTTAAGGGTGTCCAAGAAAGTAGTGGTTATCAGCAACACCGGCGAGGAAAACTTTCGGAAAGCCATGGAATACCAGGCGGAAGAGGAACCGAAGTTTTTGTTTTTGGTAGCAAAGGAGTTTGGAAAGAAAAGCATTGATGGGGACTTGATGAGTTCCGAGGCGGTGCGGGAAAGAATTAAGAATTTTATAAATGGTTAAAAAGAAAAGGCAGCCCATTAGCAGGCTGCCTTTTCCTAAAAAATTCTTGACAGAGAATAAAACTTGCGTTATAGTGTTTCCAATGATTGAAAGGAGACGAAACAATGTCTACACGTAAACAGAACTACGCAATTTGTTGTTGTTGTACTATTCCCGGGCATACTATATGGCTGGGGCGTTTGCGTGCTAAGCTTTACGTCTCATAAGAAAATGTACAACAGATAAACAAGCATTTTCCAGTCATATCAGGTAACCGGCCCGGGAGCGAATAGCCCCGGGCTTTTTAATGTTTAAAGGAGGAAAAGAAATGAGCAAGATTTACAAGGGAGCAGTAGAGTTAATTGGAAACACACCACTTTTAGAGGTGACAAACATTGAGAAGGAACTGGAGTTGAAAGCAAAGGTTCTGGTGAAACTGGAGTATTTTAATCCCGCGGGAAGCGTGAAGGATCGGGTGGCAAAAGCCATGATTGAAGATGCGGAAGATAAGGGACTGTTGAAGGAAGGCTCTGTGATTATCGAGCCCACATCCGGCAATACCGGTATTGGTCTGGCGGCCATTGCGGCGGCAAAGGGCTATCGAACCATCCTTACCATGCCGGAAACCATGAGTGAAGAACGACGCAGAATTTTGAAGTTTTATGGTGCAGAGCTGGTGCTTACAGAAGGTGCAAAGGGCATGAAGGGAGCAATTGCAAAAGCGGAGGAATTGGCAAAAGAAATAGACGGCGCCTTTTTACCGGGACAATTTGTAAATCCGGCAAATCCTGCAATTCACAGAGAAACCACAGGGCCGGAAATTTGGAGAGATACAGATGGGAAAGTGGATATCTTTATTGCAGGCGTGGGCACCGGTGGAACAGTGACGGGAACAGGAGAATATTTAAAAGGGCAGAATTCGAATGTGAAAGTGGTGGCACTGGAGCCGGAGGACTCACCGGTGCTTTCCGAAGGGAAGGCTGGAGCCCACAAGATTCAGGGAATTGGAGCCGGTTTTGTGCCGGATATTTTAAACACCGGAATCTACGATGAAATATTCAAAGCCCCCTTTGAGGAATCACTGAAAGCAGCCAGATTGCTTGCAAAAAAAGAAGGAATCTCCGTAGGTATTTCTTCCGGTGCCGCTCTTCATGGAGCGATAGAACTTGCAAAACGGCCGGAAAATGAGGGGAAGGTAATTGTGGCGCTATTGCCGGACAGTGGAGACCGTTACTATTCGACGGCGCTTTTTACAGAGTAAGGAAAAGGGGAAACGGATGATTGATGCAAGGCAGATTGATGAAATCGTGCAGAACATTTTAGCGGATTTGAACGGGAACAAGCATATTGACAGGATGAATGTTTACAATCGCTTGGATAAAGCTGAGGTTCACCGACTTTTACAACATTTATTTCAGATTGTTTTCCCGGGATACTTCCGGGACGGAAAGGTAAAAATTTACAATCCGCAGAATAGCATGGCGGTAACATTAGAGGACATATTTTACCATCTGAATAAGCTGGTAACATTGACTTTGGATTTTGGAGAGGGTGTGGGCTCGGAGGAAGAGAAAAAAGAAAAGGGTTATGAAATCTGTAAAGAATTTATGGAAGCCATTCCCACAATCCGAAGTATGGTGGAGACGGATTTGCTGGCGATTTTTTACGGGGACCCGGCAGCGGGCTGTGTGGAGGAGGTGATTCTCGCCTATCCGGGAATAATGGCAATTACTGCTTACCGGCTGGCTCATCAGTTGTACCGCTTGGGGGTGCCGGTTATTCCCCGTCTTATGACGGAATATGCCCATGCGCAAACCGGTATTGATATTCACCCCGGAGCGACCATAGGAAGTTACTTTTTCATCGACCATGGAACCGGTGTTGTCATCGGAGAAACTGCCGTTATTGGTCAGCATGTAAAAATCTATCAGGGCGTCACAATCGGAGCTCTGTCCACCAGGGGAGGGCGGCAGCTTTACGGAAGAAAGCGCCACCCCACTATCGGAGACTATGTAACTGTTTATGCCGGTGCCTCCATCCTGGGTGGGGACACAGTAATAGGAAATCATTCTATCATAGGAAGCAACACTTTTCTTACCACCTCCGTGCCGGAAAACTCGCGGGTGGTGGTGGAAAATCGGGTCGCTGAAAAGTGCCTTTTGGAATGTTGACAATTCCCTCTTCTTTTGTTAAAATGTCAAAATATTATAGGGACAAAACAAAGGAAGAGGGAAAATTATGCTTTTAGAAGAATTTGAATCAGAACGTAATGCAGTCATTAATCCGGAGCGGGTAGTAGAGCCTATTGAGAATTTTCCGGAGGTGACGATTTCCTGTTTTTCATGGAAATTATTCGATGCAGTTCTTGCAACGTTCCCGGATGCAAAACAAATTGGAGAACTTCATTCTTCCACCGGGCTTATTCCGGTTTACGAGGTGGTATACAAGGGGAAGCGGTTCGCACTGTTTCACTCCTTCGTCGGAGAACCCATTTGTGTGGGAAACTACGAAGAGTTAATGGCAATGGGAAGTAAGCGCCTCATTATTCTTGGAACCTGCGGGGTGTTGGATAAGTCCATTGAATCTTGCGGTATCATTATTCCAACGAAGGCAATCCGGGATGAAGGAACAAGTTATCATTATGCGCCACCATCGGATACCATTGATGTGAATAAGAAATACATACCGGAATTTAAGGAAGTGCTGGAGGAATGTGGTTACCCTTATGTGGAAGGAACTACCTGGACAACGGATGCAATCTATCGAGAAACCAGAGAGCGGGTGAACCGGAGAAAAGAGATGGGAGCCATTTGTGTGGAGATGGAGTGCGCCGGAATGCAGGCGGTCTGCGATTTCCGGGGAACGGAGTTTTTCCAGTTTTTCTATGCGGCGGACAATCTGGATCATTCCAGCTGGCAGCCCCGATCCTTAGCGGGAGAGGTGCAGTTGGATGAGAAAACGAAAATCATGTTTCTGGCATTTGAGCTGGGGGTAAAAATTCTTGAGGGAGGATGTTAAGATGATTTTATTTGTGGATGCATGTGTCCGGAAGGACTCGCGGACAAAAAGACTGGCAGAGTATCTTTTGACTAAGCTGGAGGGTGAGGTTACGCATCTGGTGCTGCCTGAGGAAAATCTGCCTACAGTTGATGAAACGTTTTTGGCAAAACGGGACGGGCTGGCTGATGAAACCATTGCCTATGCCAGACAGTTTGCAGAGGCAGATACCATAGTGATTGCGGCACCGTTTTGGGATCTTTCTTTTCCCGCAATTTTAAAACAGTATTTGGAGTTAGTTAACGTGGTCGGTGTAACCTTTCGTTATAACGAGCAGGGAATTCCGGAAGGCATGTGCAAGGCGAAGACGCTTTATTATGTCACAACCGCCGGAGGAGATTTCTTCCCGGAAGAATTCGGTTTTGGCTATGTGAAAGCATTGGCGCAGAATTTCTACGGCATCCCGGAGGTGAAGCTTTTTAAGGCTACGGGATTGGATATGGTAGGCGCAGATGTGGAGGAGATTCTTCAGGAGGCGAAAATTCGGGAGTTTTGCAGCGTGATTGCCGGGGGAAGTGCCGAGAAAGTATGAGTTTGTATTTTTTGTCAGCCATATTGTAGAATCTCATTCATTTGGCTTGTCGTTGATTTTATGAAAGTCCTAAAAGTGCAAGCCAACAACCGAAAATGAATGATTTAGGCTGACAGCAAAAAATATGAAATTCCCAAATGCGAAGGCCAAGGTTGAAGAATAGCGTTGTTTGGCTGATGGAAAGGAGCTTTTCGTGGAGAGATTTTTCTTTGGAAGTGCATATGACGTCAGCCATAATCAAGGGGTTACTCACTTTGGCTTTCAGAAAATGAATAATCATGTTTGAGCGTGTCAGCCAAAGCGGGGGGAAAATCAAAACTGGCTTACGGATTTGGAAATTTCATAAAAAGGATGACAAGCCAAAACCATAGAAGTACAGAAGATGGCTGACACTATGGAGGGTAAGTAGTAAATGGACTATAGAAAATATGATCCGGAAACCGGAACGGGCTCTGGGCGTTTGAATGAAATGAGGCTCTGATATGTTAAGGACGATAATGATATTTCCGCAGTTTGAGAATATCGAGATTATAGATGCTATCAGGGAAAAATATGATCCGCTGGCAAAGCTTGTCAGACCACACATTACACTTGTTTTTCCCTTCGATTCTGAAATTACAAACGAAGAATTAGAAAAGGTGCTGGAAAGTTGCTTGGATGACATCAAATCGTTTCCAATAGCTCTATGTGGATTTAGCAAAGAGGAGGATCAATTTGGAAGATACCTTTTTTGGATATGATAAAAGGAAAGGATGTCATTGAACTAATACATAATAAGTTATACGCACAGAAATTCAAAGCATTCGATCTGGGCGTGCAGTATGTCCCACACATCACGGTAGGGAAGTTTGAAGAGGAAGAAGAACTAAATAGGGCGTATGAGCATGTAAAAAGTATTACCGACCGGTTTGAAACAATCGTAAATAGGATATCGGTCGAGATGATAGGAGAAAAAGGAGAATCCATTATTGTTATAGAAAAGGAGTTGGGATGATGGACATCTGGGAAAAAATGTATGAAAAAGCAAAAGAGCAGTATCATCCGGAGGAAGTTACGCCTTTTGTTTATGCGCATAACGTAGTTTGTGCCTTAGAGGCCGAGAATGGTGAGATATTTGTGGGATTCTGCATAGAGAGTTGCAGCGGTGTTATGAATCTGTGCGCAGAACGTGTTGCTGCATTGAATATGTATGTAAACAGCGGGCAGACAAAGATAAAACGGCTTATTGCATTCCGGGATAGCGCACCTGCCGGTGGCGGTAGTGGTCCCTGCGGAGCATGTCGGGAATTTCTTTATCAGTTTAATGAAGAAAATGAAGATATGGAGATCATGGTGGATTTTGAAAAAAGACAGACCGTTACGTTAAAAGAGTTGATGCCGAACTGGTGGGGAAAAGAACGCTACGCGGAGGAAAAAAGCGAATGAGAAAAATGACAGCGGAAGATAAACCTTATGTAATTGAAATGATGCGAAAGTTTTATCATTCCGATGCGGTAATGACAGATGGCTCAGAGGAAATCTACGAAAGCAATGTAGAGGAATGTGTTTCGGGCTCTCCATATTTGGAAGGCTTCGTTTTTCCTGATAAAGATGGAAAAGTAAAGGGATATGCAATGATTGCTCATAGCTATAGTACGGAATTCGGCAAGCATTGTATCTGGATAGAAGATATCTATCTTGAAGAAGAATTGAGGGGAAATGGAATTGCCACAGAATTTTTCCAGTGGTTAAAAGAGCAATATCCGGACTCCATAAACCGATTGGAAGTGGAGAGAGAAAACGAAAGAGCGATGAAAACATATGGTAAAAATGGGTTTGAGGAAATGCCGTATCTTGAGATGATAAGGAGAAAAAGGGATGGAAATTAGAGAATATACAAAATATAATGAAGAGGAAATACGTCGCCTTTACACGGCGGTGGGCTGGACTGCCTATACGGAGAACATGTCTGTTTTACAAGAAGGATATAAAAATTCCATGCTGACTTTAGCGGCCTACGAAGGGGAAGAACTTCTCGGTATTATAAGGGCTGTTGGTGATGGAGCAACAATCGTTTTTGTACAAGACATTCTTGTTTTTCCGGATAAACAAAGACAGGGAATCGGAACTGCTTTGCTGAAGGCGGTCGTGGAGCGTTATAGCAATGTTCGCCAGATTGAGCTGGCAACTGACAATACGCCTAAAACTGTGGCTTTCTACAAATCCATGGGCTTTTCGGAAATGTCGGAAATCGGATGCTGCGGATTTATGAAATTCAGAGGATGAATATGAAAGGTGGAAACGAAACATGATTTTATTAGTCATCGACATTCAAAAAGGAATTACCGACAACCGGTTATACAATTTTGAATCTTTTATAAAGGAAACGAAAAGAGTTATTTCAGCGGCAAGGGATAATCATGTTGAAGTGATCTATGTTCAGCATGATGATGGTCCGGGAACCGGGTTCTCTGTTGGAGATGAGGACTTTGAAATTGCGGAGCAGGTTGCACCAAAGAATTCGGAGAAAATCTTTGTTAAGACAATCTGTAGTTGCTTTGGCAATAAGGAGTTAGCCGAGTACTTGCAGCAGCAGGAAGATAAGAGACTGATGATTATTGGCTTACAGACCAATTTCTGTATAGATGCAACCATTAAGTCTGCTTTTGAAAAGGGATTCAAGGTTATCGTCCCGGAAGGTGCAAATTCCACATTTGACAATGATTACATGAACGCGGAAACAACCTACCGGTATTACAACGAAATGATGTGGCCGGAACGGTTTGCGCAGTGTATTTCTGTGGAAGAAGCAATTTCTATGATGAAGTAGCAGTAAGGAGCAGACAAGAATGAATAGAGAAGTAAGAAAAGCGGAAAAAGCGGATTTTGAAGCAGTTCGTAAAATTATGAATCAGGTGCAGGAAATGCACGTGGAATGGCGACCGGACATTTACAAATCCAATGAAAATCTTATATCGGAAGAAATTTTTGATTTGATGTGCAAAAGCGGTAACCTGTATGTGGCGGAAGCTGACGGAAAGGTTGTCGGAGTGCTGGAAATTGACTATAAACACATTGAAAGCCCTGCTCATGTGACGAGAGATGTAATATTTATTGTGAGTATGGCGGTTGAGGAGAGCTATCGAGGACAGGGAATCGGACATTTGTTTTTTGAAAAAGTGAAAGAATTAAAGACTATTGCAGGCGCCGATGCCATCGAACTTCAGGTAAATGCAAAGAACCGGGCGGCGTATGAGATGTACAGGAAATGCGGTTTTACGGAAAAATCCATTAACATGGAATTAAAGTAATGATAAAATGAGAGGTGATTTGCGGATGTTTGAGAGGTTAGAAGGTGAGCACATTCTTCTTCGCAAGGCAAAAGAAAGCGACTACAAATCCATGCTTCGAAATGTCTGGGGTGCCCCAGAGGTGTACCAATGGATGTTGTTTTAGCCGACTTTGACGGAGGAAGATGCTATAGAGCGATGCCAACGAACCATAGAATTCCAAAAAGACCATTACGCCTACTTTGTTGCGGAAAAAGAAACAGATGAGGCCATTGGCTTTTGCGGAATCAAAGAAATATCTCCCGGACATTTTGAGGAATCCGGTATTGGAATCGGCACGAAATGTCAGGGCAAGGGATATGGCAAGGAAGTCGTGGCGCTCTTATTAGACCTTGCATTTCGGAAACTTGGGGCAGTCGATTTTACATACGGATATTTTCAGGACAATACAAAATCCCGGAAAGTCGCAGAACACTTCGGTTTTGCGTATGACCACACTTATGAAATGACCAGACCATGGGATGGCGCGGAAAAAATCGTTGATTCCTGCATACTGACGCGGGAAAAATACCTGCAAATGGAGAAGGATTTCTGGAACCATTCCGGTGATGAGGAGAGGTTGAAATGATTATTATACATACCGTCTCGTGGCTCCGAATTTTAAAGATGATGAAAGCGAGAGGGTGCCTAATAAAGAGTTGAAACAATATGCTAATCAATAAAGCGAAGGAGAAAGGAATTGGGAAAAATGAAACGTATCATGGTTATCGGCAGTCCCGGAGCAGGAAAAAGCACTTTTGCCAGAAAACTGCGGGATAAGACGGGGTTGCCGTTATATTATATGGATATGCTTTTTCATAAACCGGATAGAACGACCGTTACCCGGGAGGAGTTGGACCGGCGGTTGCAGGAGATTTTGCAGACGGATAGCTGGATTATTGATGGCAATTACCAGAGAACACTGCCAATGCGTTTTGAAGCATGTACCGATGCTTTTGTTCTGGATTATCCCATGGAGCAATGTTTGGAAGGTGCAGAAGCACGAATTGGTACGAAACGGGAAGATATGCCATGGATAGAGCAGGAGTTTGATCCTGAGTTTCGGCAATATATACTGGATTTCCCAAAGGAGCAGCTTCCGCGTATTTATGAATTGGTAGAGCAGTATCGGGAAAGCAAGAATATTACGATTTTTCGTTCCAGAGAGGAAGCAGATGCGTGGCTGCAGAAGGAGAAAATTGCGGATTACAGCGAGTATTGGGAAGCGTGCTGGAAAGCGGAAAAACCCGTAGAATTAAATACATATCTTGAAAAATATTATAAAATGGAAAGCCCGGAAATTAAATTTTTCAAGGAAAATAAGATTGTAAAAGTCTGTGATGCGGCGTGCGGATTTGGGGCATATTCCTTAGCTTTTGTATCAAATGGTTTTAAAGTAGATAGCTTTGATGTTTCTGAAACTGCGGTTGAATTAACAAGGAATGCATTGAAAAAATACGGCGCGGAGGAAAATAATGTTAAGATTGCATCTATTTTCGAGACACACTATGTATCAGAGTGCTTTGATGGTGTAATTGCACATGCGGTGTTAGACCATTTAACGGTAGAAGATGCTAAGAAGGCGTTACGGGAATTGCTTAGAATAACAAAAGAAGGCGGACTAATTCTGTTGTCTTTTGATATGGTGGAAGTGGATGATTTGAAAGAACCCCATCAGGTTTTGTGGGATGGGACGATGCGGTATACCGGTGAAAACCGCAATGGAATGCTATTTCATCCATATTCATGGGAAGAGGTAGAGACGTTTTTGGAGGGATATACAATTGTTTACAGAGCTGATAAAGAAGACCGAGAACATATTGTGATTTTTAGAAAGGGATAAGCAAGCTATGAAAGAGAAATATGAAACAATATTATTTGATTTAGACGGAACCCTTACGGATTCCGGTCCCGGCATTGTGAATGGCTTCGAATATGCCATTCAGAAGATGGGCGGAATAGTTTCCGATAAAAGTCAGCTAAGAAAATTTGTGGGGCCGCCTCTGGAGGATTCCTTTGGAAATGTACTGGGTTATACACAAGAAGAAACGGAAAAAGCAATTGTTTTCTACAAACAGTATTATTTGGAAAAAGGCGTCTATGAAAACGAAGTCTATCTGGGAATCAAAGAATTGCTTAAGGAGTTGAAAGACCAGGGAAAAAAACTGGCAGTTGCTACCTCAAAAAGCATTCGGGGAACAACCATCGTGCTGGAGCATTTCGGGTTGAGACAGTATTTTGATGTGGTGGCAACATCAAGCGAGGAACGCCCTACCAAACTGGATGTCATCCGTCATGCGCTAAGCGAATGTGGCGTAAGTGACTTGAGCCACATCTTGATGGTAGGTGACCGGAAGTATGATATTACTGCGGCAAAAGAAATTGGAATTGATTGCGCCGGTGTCCTTTGGGGATACGGTGATAGAGAAGAACTGGAAAATGCAGGAGCAACCTTCCTTGTGGAGAAGCCGGAAAACATTCTATTTTAGAAGAATGGTAATTGTGCTAAAATAGGCTATTGGTTTCTTGCCGGATGAAAATAGCTTGAGAGAATAAAAATAGTGGAGAAAAGTATATGAGTTTTTTATTTGTGGCACTGGGCGGTGCCTTGGGAGCATTGGGAAGGTATGTCATCAGCCTGATACCAATTCGGGCAGACTTTCCTATATTAACATTGGCAACCAATATTTTGGGTGCTATTTTAATCGGGTTTGTGGTAGGCTTTGCAGGTAGCCGGGAAGGCGTGTCGGAGAATGCCGTACTATTCTGGAAAGCCGGTGTATGCGGAGGTTTTACCACATTTTCCACGTTTTCGCTGGAAGCGTTCAACCTGCTGGAAAGCAAACGCTATCTGGCAGGGGGCGGCTATATTGCATTGAGTGTGTCATGCTGCATCGTAGGGATTGTTTGTGGTAAAAAGCTTGCCATGCTGATTTTGCAATAGCCTGTGTGAAAAATGATAATAGTGCTGTATTGACAAAATGATGTTAATTGCGTAATATAATAAGTGGAAACAGAATAATTGCAACAACATTTTCAGGGTGTGGTGAAATTCCCTACCGGCGGTAAAGCCCGCGAGCCGTAAGGCATGATTCGGTGTAATTCCGAAGCCGACAGTAAAGTCTGGATGGAAGAAAGTGTGTCGATGAAGATATTAGATGAGACGCAGGCTCTGGAGTTTTCGAATTCCGGAGCTTATTTTATAGAAAAGATGGACTCCCCTGAAAATTCAGGGGAGTTTTTTTGTGCAGAGCACTTAATGAATCACCCCCGAATTAGGGAGGGGTACCCGGTAAATTAGGAAAGAAGGGGGAAAAGCAATGAATTACGAAGATTACATGCGCCGGGCCATAGAGCTGGCGCAAAAAGGCGAGGGGCATACCAATCCCAACCCATTGGTGGGAGCGGTGATTGTTAAAAAGGGAAAAATTATAGGGGAAGGTTACCATGAAAAATACGGCGACCTTCATGCGGAGAGAAATGCCCTAAAGCATTGCAGCGAGAATCCCGGAGGCGCCACCATGTATGTGACCTTGGAGCCTTGTTGTCATCACGGGAAACAACCCCCTTGCACCGAGGCAATTATAGATGCCGGAATTGCAAAAGTGGTAATCGGCTCGAAGGACCCCAATCCGCTGGTGGCGGGAAAAGGAGTAAAGCAATTGAGGGATGCGGGAATTGAAGTGGAAGAAAATTTTTTGAAGGCAGACTGCGATGCCATCAATGACATATTCTTTCATTATATAGGAGAAAAGCGATCGCTGGTGGCGCTTAAGTATGCCATGACTGCAGATGGAAAGATTGCCGCATCCGATGGACAGTCCCAGTGGATAACCGGGGAAAAAGCGCGGGCCCATGTGCACAGACTGCGGAATCGATATGCCGCTATTCTGGTAGGAATGGGTACGGTGGAAAAAGACGACCCCATGCTGACCTGCCGCGGGGTGGAAAATCCAAACCACCCTTTGCGGATTGTGCTGGATACGAAAGGTCGTATCCCGGAGGACTGCAAGCTGGTCAAAAGCGCCGGAAGCCGGGAGCAAAACGGCATCCCCCTTTGGGTAGCCACCTGTGACATGGAACCGGAAAAGGAACAGCGGCTGGTTCAAAAAGGCGTAACGGTTGTGCGGTTGCCCAAGAAGGAAGGAAAGGTTAGCCTCCCGGCATTGATGGAAAAACTTTACGAAGCCGAAATTGATAGTCTTTTAGTAGAAGGCGGAGCAGAAGTAAATGGAAGCTTTTTATCAGAAGGGTTGGTGGATAAAGTATACACCTATATCGGTGGCAAACTTCTGGGAGGAGGCGGCAAAAGCCCCATCGGTGGAGCAGGGTTACCCCTGCCGGATGCGGTAATGCTACGACCGGTAGAAGTAACAAACTGGGACGAGGACATTCTCATTACATATAGAGTGTCGCGTGCGCCAAGTGCTGCCTATCCCGGAAGCATGGCATCTGGAGACGTCGGTACTTAGGCGTTGCGAAGCAATGCCTTATGTACCGCTACGTCGGAAGTTGAGCGGAAGCGTCCATGCGAGGGATAGACAGCGCTTGACGGACGAAAACAATCCATATAAAGAAAGACGAGGAGAAGTATGTTTACAGGAATTATAGAAGAAACCGGCACCCTGCTGGCGAATGCCCCGGGTAATCTCCGAATCCGGGCAAAAAAGGTGTTGGAAGGAACCAAAATCGGAGACAGCATTGCGGTAAACGGAGTTTGCCTGACAGTGACACATAAGGGTGCAGAGGATTTTACCGCAGACGTGATGCCCCAAACCCTGCGGATGACGGACTTGGGAGCATTAAAACCGGGAACCCCGGTGAATCTGGAGCGCGCCATGGCAGCAGACGGGCGGTTTGGCGGTCATATTGTCAGCGGACATATTGACGGTACCGGAGTAATCGGCGAAGTGAGGGAAGAGCAGAATGCGGTCTGGGTAGAAGTCAGAGCCGGAAAGGAAATTTTGGATGGGATCGTGGAAAAAGGCTCCATTGCCATTGACGGAGTAAGTCTCACCGTGGCAGAACTGGAGGACGAAGCCTTCCGTGTATCCCTGATTCCCCACACCCGAAAAGAGACCAACATGGAAACCTGGAAACGGGGACAAACCGTGAATCTGGAAAATGACATTCTTGGAAAATATGTAAAGCGCCTAATGGGCAAAGAGGAAGAAGAGAAAAAAGAGAAAAAGATTACCATGGATTTTCTGACGGAACATGGATACTTTTAATAGAAGAAGGAGAAGGAAAAATGGATACAATAAAGCAGGCATTGGATGATTTAAGAAAGGGAAAAATGATTCTGGTTACTGACGATGACGATCGGGAAAATGAAGGAGATTTGATTTGTGCCGCCCAAACCGTAACCGGAGAGCAGGTGAACTTCATGGCAAGTATGGGCAAGGGGCTGATTTGTATGCCTATGTCGGAAGAGATTGCAGAGCGGTTAAATATTCCGCCTATGGTGACGAAGAACACGGATAACCATGAAACCGCTTTTACCGTAAGCATCGATCACAGGGACACTACCACCGGAATTTCCGCATACGAAAGAGCCATGACCATGCGGCGGGCAGCAGAGCCGGATGCAAAACCGGAGGAATTCAGAAGACCGGGACATTGTTTTCCACTGATTGCAAAAAAAGGAGGTGTCCTCACACGAAACGGGCACACGGAAGCCACCGTAGACCTTATGCGTCTGGCAGGGCTGACAGAGTGTGGTCTTTGCTGCGAGATTATGGCAGAGGACGGACATATGATGCGTAAGCCGGAATTGGATAAGCTGGCAAAAGAGCATAACCTTACCTTTATCACTATTGCGGATTTGCAGGATTACATGCGGTTGCATGAAACCTTTGTAAAAAAAGAAGCGGTAGTAAAAATGCCTACGGATTTCGGGGAATTTAAGGCTTACGGTTTTATCAATACTTTAACCGGGGAGCACCACGTAGCTTTGGTAAAAGGAGAAATCGGGGACGGCATGGATCTTTTGTGCCGTGTACATTCCGAGTGCCTTACGGGTGACGTTTTTCATTCCATGCGCTGTGATTGCGGCAAGCAGTTAGAAGCCGCCATGCAGCAGATTGAAAAAGAAGGCAGGGGTGTGCTTTTGTACATGCGGCAGGAAGGCAGAGGCATTGGACTTATTAACAAATTAAAAGCATACGAACTGCAGGAGCAGGGCTTTGATACGGTGGAGGCTAATGTGAAGCTGGGCTTTGCTCCGGATTTGAGAGAATATTGGATTGGCGCTCAGATTTTGCGGGAGCTGGGAGCAAAAGAGCTTCGCCTGCTTACCAACAATCCGGAAAAAGTCTATGGCCTTAACGGTTATGGTATTTCCATTAAAGATCGGGTGCCGATTGAAATAAAAGCGCAGAAGTTTGATGCGTTCTATTTAAAAACCAAGAAAGAAAAGATGGGACACATTATGGCGGAAGAAACCTTCCGGATTGCCCAGTAGCAGCGCAGGTGTTTGGGATAAAAGCGCCGCGCACAGACCGGAGCAGTATAGAGAAACAAAATTTCGCAGGAGGAAACAAAAATGCAGATTTTATCAGGAAACGTAGTAGCAAAAGAGAATATGAAGGTGGGCATTGTGGCTGCCCGTTTTAATGAGTTTATCACATCCAAGCTGATTGGAGGCGCTGTGGACGGATTAACCCGTCACGGTGTAGAAGATGACAACATCGATTTGGCATGGGTGCCGGGAGCCTTTGAAATCCCGGTGGTAGCTAAGAAGATGGCAGAAAGTCGCAAGTACGATGCCATTATCTGTGTGGGCGCCGTGATCCGGGGCAGCACCAGCCATTATGATTATGTATGCAGTGAAGTGAGTAAAGGAATCGCACAGGTATCTTTAGCTAGTGGCATTCCGGTAATGTTCGGAGTTTTGACCACCGACAACATTGAGCAGGCAATCGAGCGGGCCGGAACGAAGGCGGGCAACAAGGGATATGATTGTGCCCTTGGCGCCATTGAGATGGCAAATGTTTTGGGTCAGGTGTAAAATCGAAGCACCGGCACGCGGGTCGGTGAGATGTTTCGCGTCAATTCTTAAATTTTCATAAAGTTGCACGAAAGTATTGCTTTTCTGTGAAAAAAGTTATACCTTTATACCATGGTTAAAAAAAGCTAAATTAGGAGGGACGTATGAATCAAACTATGGTGATGGACTACACGAACAAGATCGTGGGAAATGTCAGCAAAATTATTTATGGAAAAGAAGAGGTAATGAAGCAGGTTTTGGTATGTTTCCTTGGGGGAGGACACGTACTGTTGGAAGACGTACCGGGAACCGGAAAAACCATGCTGCTGCGTGCTTTTTCAAAAAGTATCGGAGGGGATTTTAAGCGTATCCAGTTTACACCGGACTTACTGCCATCCGATCTAACCGGTATTCATTTTTACAACCAGAAGGTAGGCGAGTTCGAGTTTCGTCAGGGGCCACTTTTTGCCAATATTGTGTTGGCAGACGAAATCAACCGTGCGACACCGAGAACTCAGGCGGCACTGTTGGAGACCATGGAAGAGAAGCAGATTTCCATCGACGGAACGACCTATCCGATGGAAGAGCCGTACATGGTAATGGCAACCCAGAACCCCATTGAATCCTACGGAACTTTCCCACTTCCGGAAGCTCAGATGGACCGTTTCTTTATGCGATTGTCCATGGGTTATATGGAAAAAGAGCAGGAAATTGAGGTCTTAAGAAGAAAAGAAACGGTTTCCTTATTGGAAGAACTTCAACCGGTGGTTTCAAAGGAAGAGCTTTTTGCCTGCAAAGAAGAAATTGCCAAGGTGAAGGTCAGTGATGAAGTGGTTGAATATATGATGAATATTATTACAGCAACCCGTGAAGATAAACATCTGGTATGCGGCGTTTCTACCCGTGGTGGTCTGGCGCTTTATAAAGCTTCTCAGATTGTGGCGGCTATGGAAGGCAGAGACTATGTCATTCCGGAGGATGTAAAAAGAGAAGCAATGTGCGTATTGCCTCATCGTATCCCCACAGGAAACACCAAGGATGCGGAAAACTATATGGAGGATTTGCTTACAAAAATTGCAGTACCGTTGGAGAGACTATAGACTATGATAATTGCTGTTGTATTGGTGCTGATTGCACTGGTGGTTTACTTAGAGCTCATCTGGTCGAAACGCTCTGTAGGGCATCTGCGCTACAAGTCCTCCTATGACCGTATTTTAGCGGAACCGGAGGAGGTTATTACCCAGACGACCTATGTGGCAAACACCTGGATTTTGCCTATGATGTATGTGCGTATTTTTGAAAATCTTCCGGCGGGAATCAAGATTGAGGAATCCCCGGAATGGATTGCGCAGAACACCAACGCATTGCTTTTTAACATGGCATCCAACTTTAAGCTATACGTGTTGCCTCACGGGAAAGCGAAGCTGCAAATGCATTTTTCCTTTGACAAGCGTGGCGAGTATGAGCAGAACGAATATAAGATAGAAATTGGTGACCTTTTGGGAATCCAGTCTTATGTGAAGAGTGGACAATCCCGGGAAAGGGTTGTAATTATGCCGAGAAACACGGAAGATCCGGTGGCATTGGAGGCGTTGGGCGGCTTCCTGGGAGATTTGTCCGTGCGGCGATTCATTTTTGAAGATCCGGTACTCACCATGGGGTTCCGTGAATATACGGGAAGAGAGCCTATGAAGAGTATTTCCTGGACCAAGACTGCACAGGCGGGACAGCTTTACGTCAAGCAGTACGACCATACCATGGAGGTAAAAGCGACGGTGGTTCTTAACACGGAGAACGGAACGGACAGCGATCTGGAAGAGTGCTTCAAGATTGTACGAACCGTGTGCGAGAAGCTGGAAAAAATGCATGTGGCCTATGAATTTTTTACCAATGGGGCATTACGGGGACCCTTGGGAGAGTTTAACTGGATGGAAGAAGGTCTTGGAAACAATCATTTCCGCACCCTGATGTACGCCCTGGGATGTGCGGAAACCAAGAGCATCGGAACCTTTGCTGATTTACAGGCACGTTGCCGCAAACGAAAAAAAAGCGGTACCAGTTATATTCTGGTGACACCGCCCCTTACGGCGCAGGATCAGCCTATTGTAGATTCCTTCCGGGAAATGTCGGAGCATGAGATTTGCATTTTAACCGGAGAAGGCAGGGAGGAGGAAAAATAGTGGCGGAAATGTTTGTTTTGCGAACCCTCACATGGCTTTGCCTGGTGATGGCTGCAACTATTCCAGTGAGCGATCTGACGAACGATTATCCGTTTTTTGCAGCTATCTATGGAGTGTGTGCGATTACGGCAGCGATTTCTTATCAGCTTAAGGAGCATGACCGACTTCGATTTTTGCCGGCAGTATTGCCGCTCCTGACGGTGCCTTTGGCACATGACGGAATACTTTGGGTGGCGCCGCTGATCATGACCGGATATTTTATATACATCGGAATCAGTGAGCGGTATGATACAATCTTTTGGGAATTTCAGAGGCTGTTTTTTAAAGGCTTGATATTATCTGTCATCATAACGTTATGCTACATGGTCATGGTAAACTTTTACATGCAGAAGAAGGTTTATGATGAATATCTGTTCTTGTTGGGCTTTGTGCTTCTGGGAAGTTATATTCTCAGGATATTGCGTTTGGGAACTACGATGAGTTGGAAGGTAAGGGTGCTGAATGGCGCAATGTTATTTGGAACTTTACTGCTTGCGACGGTTCTGGCCGGAGGGGTAACGTTTCTGGGACTGTTGGATTGGAGTATGATCGCGGAGATTCTGCTACTTCCACTGGGAATTATCCTGAATGCGTTCGCAAACCTAGTGGTGCTGATAACGAGAAAACCCGCAAAATTTTATGACAAGTACGACAAAATTGCCGATAAGTATGCGAAGAATTTGCCGGAGCAGAAGCCATGGGGAGAGCGTCGCTTTGAGGAAAAAGCACAACTTATTACGAAAGACCAGATGTATGCGAATAGGGTAATCGCCGTACTGGTGATTGTCGGGATTATTGCGCTGGTGGTAATTCTGTACTTTTTTATTCGCTATATCCGGGATCATCAACGTCCGAATTATTATATGGGTGATCAGGATACGCTTAGTTGTGAGTATGACTATTATTACGAGAAGGCGAGGAAAAAAGAACGCAGTGCAAGGGGACGACTCCGAAATATCTATAGGCAATATCTGCTCTACAATGTTGGACAGGGAATCAGGATACGACAATCGGATACCAGCGGTGATGTAATGGACAAGAACGAAGAGGCTTTTGGCCAACGTGCAGAGGAAAAGGAACTCCGGGAGTTGTATGTAAAAGTGCGTTACTCTGAGGATTACGAGCCTACCGGTTCGGAAGTTCGAAGAGCGAAGCAGTTGTTGAAACAATTAAAAGCAGGCAAGTAAGGAGGAGAAATCATGGCAGAAGTAATGGCATTCCGTGTTATGGGTGGCTTATGTCTCTGGGGTTCCGCCGTGTGTCTGACTGTGCCTGAGCGCAACGAATATGGTTATATTGCAGTGGTAATTTTGCTGGCAGGTGTAGCAATGGATCTCTCATACCGTTTGAGAGACTATCTCTTTCTACGCCTGCCGGCGTTGCTTTTACCGCTACTGGGGCTTATCTTTATATCCAATGACCAGTTTGCGGTACGCATAGCAGACCGTTATCAGCGAGATTATATTGTACAGCTGATTTTTATGAAGGAGCATTGGTTTGCCATCACGATTGTTCCGGTGATGATCTATCTGTTGGCGATTGTGTTTATCTCCAATTACGACCTGGTATATTGGAGCTACAAGCGAAACTTTATTGCGGGGCTGATACCGGGAATCGTGTTGATGTTTATCAATTTTTTCAGTTTGCACAAGGGCTTCGACACCTATTTTCTGGCGTTTTTGTATGTAATTATTGGCAGCTTCTGCCTGCGACAGCTTCGACTGGGGGCCCTTTCCGATAATCGGGTAAAAATCATAAACGGGGTGGCTATGGGAGCGCTGGCACTGGTCTGCGCCGGTTTGTCTAAGTTTTTGATGCAGTTTGAGCGTTTAGACTGGATTAATATCTATACGGGCATTTTTGTCGGCTTGGGATATCTCATGCAGTGGATGGCTGCCATAGCTGTGTATGTTACGGATAAGCTGCGGGATGCTTATGTGTATACTGACACGCTTTTTCACGGCAAGGATGCAAAATATTTTGATGATACTGAGCGGGTGGTGGATAAAACCACCAAAGGAGTTCAGGCTCCGCCGGTAAATGAGAAGGTGCTTCTGGTACTTCTGATAATTGCGGCAATTGTAGTAGTGGCTTTGCTACTGCGCTATATTATTCCGCGGATGGAAAGACGAAAGTTGGTTCGCCGGCATCGAAGATTATCGAAGCCTGCTTTTGTTATGGTTCATGAGAGCGGCGAAGGAGAGAAAAGGCAGCGCAAGGAAAAAGGCAACCGGGGAAAAATTCGGGCAACCTATCGACAATATTTGTTGCTGATATTAAAGCGGGGTGCTTTTTGGAACCCGGGGGATACCAGCAAAGATATTGGCAGGATGGCAATGTTTTATGGGGAACAGGAAAAAAGAGCGGAGGAACTGAGACAGATTTATATTAAAGTGCGTTACAGTCCGGAGTACGAACCGGATAACGAAGAAGTGCGAAAAGCAAAGGAATTAGTAAGGCAATTAAAAATGGATAAAGCGTGAATTAAATGCGTTTAAAACCTCTAAATACACTTGTATTAAAGTAAATACAAAAATAGTTTAAAAAAAGTGTTGACAAGTTTGCAAAACAAGAGTAGAATCCATCAAGGATCAAGAAAGAAAGTAAAGAATGTTTAGCAAACAAAGGAGAGTGTTTAGCATGTTAAGAGTAATGGAAAGTGATTTCACAGGTTTAAGTTTGAATCATGTAGCTTTTAGAAATGAGTACGACAACTGGTTTGAAACCGAAAAGGTTTACAACATGGAGGGTAACATGAACCCATTCCACTTAGAGCCACCAGTTGAAGAGAAGAAGATCAGACGTATTGCGGCAAGTGCAGCAAGCCAGCTTAGAAAAATAGCGGTATCCTTAAATGCACCGGAAGCAGCATTACGTGTAAGAAACGCTTAATTTCCCCAATTTTAATATTTTGTCACAAAAACCACTTCAGAAGGCAGAGCGAGAGGCTCTGCCTTCCCCTATTTTTGGGGTGAGTCTGAAATATAACAGACTTTACGGAAACTTTATAAAGAAAGTTTGAAAGAAAGTACATTTTTCTTGGGGATTTACATTGAAACTTTAAAATGTCTGTGCTAGAATTTCTCTTGGTGCCCTGAGGCATCAAGGAAACTAAAAAATTTAATAAAAAGAAGGGGAAGTGCAATGATTAACGTAGGAATCAATGGCTTTGGACGAATTGGCGGGGTGATTTTCCGTCTCATTATGGAGAGAAGTGACGAATTTAATCTCTGTGGAATTAATTTGAGAAATGCAGATATTCCACATATGGTTTACATGATTCGTTACGACAGTGTTCATGGAAGATTTCCGGGAACTGTAGAAGAAGGAGATGGATGCATCATTGTAAACGGCAAAAAGATTAAGGTATTCAGCGAAAGCGAAATCGAGAAAATCGATTGGAAGAGCTGCGGAGCAGAATACATTATCGAATCCACCGGCGCGTTCAATACAGTAGAGCAGGCAAGTGCACATCTGAAATCCGGTGCAAAGAAGGTTGTTATTACAGCACCATCTAAGGATTCTGTAATGCCGACATTTGTTATGGGAGTTAACCATGACACATACAAGCCGGAATATGATGTAGTCAGCAATGCATCCTGTACAACCAACTGCCTTGCGCCACTGGTTAAGATTATTAACGATGCGTATGGTATTGAAGAGGGATTGATGTCTACCATTCATGCAGCGACCGCAAAGCAGAAGGCAGTAGATGCCAGAGCAGGTCGTGACTGGAGAACCGGTCGTTCCGTATTTAATAATATTATTCCTTCCACCACCGGTGCGGCAAAGGCCTGCGGCCTGGTTATTCCGGAGGTAAAAGGAAAATTAACCGGTATGTCTTTCCGTGTACCGACCAACGATGTTTCCATCGTAGACTTAACGGTACGTTTAAAGACACCAACCGATTACGAATCAATTTGTAAGAAAGTGAAAGAAGCATCCTTAAACGAAATGAAGGGTATTGTGGGTTACGTAAATGAGGATGTGGTTTCACAGGATTTGAAGGGATGTACAGAAACATGTCTTTTCGATGAGACATCCGGAATCATGTTGAATGATCACTTTGTAAAACTGTTAGCATGGTATGATAATGAGTGGGGTTACAGCAGCAAGGTACTTGACCTGGTAAGCCACATCTATCACACCTGTGAAGGAAAATAGATAATATAAAAGCCGGGGTTAGCGCCCCGGCTTTCATTATGCGATGAATTCATCGATAATAAAAATATTTAATTTGCGGATGGTTTGTAAATCTTCCTTCGTAAAAACCAGATACTCCATTAACTCTTCCTCGGATAAGAGTTGCGGACTTAAAACAACCTTTCGTACTGCAGGTAACAGGGTGGAATTTAAAAGACCTGCTAAAAAGCCTATCTGCATACGGTTCTGAGAAAGGCCACCAATGCAGCTTAACCAAATCTGCTCAATAGGATGGCGGGCGTTCTCTAAGGAGTAATTTTCCAGAACCTCGTATTTGGAACTGAATCCCTGGTAGAGACAAACGCAATCCCCAAGTTCCTTCTTGGAAGGAACATCATAAAAAAGCTGAATGGAAAAGCGATTGCTTTCATCGGTTTGATACCGTTCAATAACACTCTTGATAATACGCTTTCCTTTGCCGTCGTAAGAGAACATGTAGGTTTCTTCCAAAAGACCTTCGGTCAGAGGAATCCGCTTGTCCGGTGCGGAAGTCATCAAAAGCTGGGCAGGATGAACATCCAGTGCCAGAGCAATTTCTTCCAGGGTAGCAATATCAATGGCAATGGTACCTTTTTCATATTTGGAAATGGTGGATTTGCTTTTATAAACCTTTGCTGCCACATCTTCCAGAGAAAGACCGTGGGCTAAGCGGAATTTACGGATATTTTCCCCAACATACTGTTGGATATTTAATGCTTCACTCATATTTCGTTTCCTTAAAATCAACAAATGACTAAAAAATGGCAGGTTAGGAATACCGAACACGCCATAAACCGCCATTATCAATTTAAAAGTTTCTTTTAATGATTATATCCCACAAAAAGTTTCCTGTCAAGACACGTATATAACTTTGAGAAAATTGAACGATTATATTATAGTATTAAAGGTTTTTGAAGGAAGACACAAAATTTTAAAGTAAAACAAAGGAGAAAAGGTTTTATTATGTCAAACGAAAAGAAAAAACTTTCTTTAGTGGCATTGATCTTAATGATCTTCACTTCCGTATACGGATTCAATAACATGCCACGATCATTCTACTTAATGGGATACGGAGCAATTCCATTTTATGTAATTTCTGCTATCGTATTCTTTGTACCATTCGCTTTCATGATCGCTGAGTATGGTTCAGCATTCAAAGATGAAAAGGGTGGAATCTTCTCTTGGATGGAGAAGAGTGTAAACACCAAATATGCATTCGTTGCTACTTTCATGTGGTATACATCTTATGTAATTTGGCTTGTTAATATTTCATCCGGTATCATGGTTCCGGTTTCTAACGCAATCTTCGGACAGGATACCACAGGAACATGGTCCTTATTCGGATTAAATGCTCCTCAGACACTTGGTATTTTAGGAGTTGTATTCATTTTAGTAGTTACCTTCTTCAGTAGTAAGGGACTTGATAAAATTAAAGTAGTATCTACCGTTGGTGGTATTGCTTGTATGGCTTTAAACGTATTATTAATCGGTGGTGCGTTAATCGTTTGGATCGGTAATGGCGGAAGCTTATTACAGGAAATGCCTAGCATGTCCAAGATTTTCGTTTCTCCAAACCCGGGCTTATTAGCACCGATTTCCGTACTTGGTTTCCTTGTATATGCATTATTCGCATTCGGTGGAACCGAGGCAGTTGGTGGTCTTGTAGACCAGACAGAAAATCCTGAGAAGAACTTCGGTAAGGGTCTTACCATTGCAGCATTCATCATTGCTATCGGATATGCAATCGGTATCTTTGCTGTAGGTATCTTCACAAACTGGGATGCTACTCTTTCTTCAGAAGCAGTACACAAGGGAAATGCTTCCTACGTAATTATGAATAACTTAGGTTTCCAGTTAGGAAAAGTATTCGGTTTAAACAAAGCAGGTTGTGTTGCATTTGGTAACGGAATCGCTCGTTTCATGGGTATCTCCATTCTCTGCTCTTTAGCAGGTGCTGTATTTACTTTAATCTACGCACCACTTAAGCAGTTAATCGAAGGAAGCCCGAAGGGATTATTACCGGACTTCTTCTGCAAAATGGATGACGGAATGCCTAAGAACGCTATGAGAATTCAGTGCGGCGTTGTAGTAGTTATGGACCTCTTAATCGCTATGGGTGGAGACGCTATGGCTCAGTTCTTCAACGTATTGGTATCTATGACCAACGTTGCTATGACTTTACCATACTTATTCATCTCCGGTGCATTCATTGCATTCAAGAGAAACCAGAACATCCAGAAGTCCTTCGTAGTATTTAAGAATGATGCAGTAACCATCATCTTTACAATCCTTGTAACTGCAACTGTTGCATTTGCAAACATCTTTACAATCATTGAGCCGGCTATGAACGGTGATATGCAGACTACAATCTGGAGTATCGTAGGACCTGTTCTCTTCACTGTTATCGCACTTGTATTAAATGCAAGATACGAGAAGAAGATCGCAGCTGGACAGATCAAAGTAGGACAGAACTAATCGAAGATTCGTTACTTCGCTTATATATTACAATTACAGCAAAAAAAGCTTCGCCCATGGGCGGAGCTTTTTGCTGTAAATATGAAAAAACGCAAAAAGAAAGAACTCTGGGCCTCCCGTTATACACAGCAGGTCGAGTCCTTCTTTATAGAAATATCATAGCATATTGTAAGAGATGCCAAGGGGGAGTAATTATAGATAACAACGCGAAAGGGTGTAAAACGCCGCTTTAAAACACTATTAGCGGCACGGCGATGACGCGACTAGGTCTTGAAATATAAGGGTGGGTGAATTATACCGAGTAATAGGATCTCTCTTGCCAAAAGAGTAATATCATACCGAGGGAATCGGGAAAATCACAGAGATTTTTTCTTTTTTTGAAAGAAAATGGGATTTAAAAGCAGCGAAAGATGCTTCTTGTACCGAGAATTTGCTCTCTGAAAGTGCCTTTGAGAAAATAATAGGAACCGGGAAGTATAAATATTTTACATTATACCGAGCAACAGGAACTATAATAGCGAAAAGCACAAGCTTATACCGAGCAAAGAAAAAATGGGTGAGAGCGGTCAACGACCATAAACGAGCACTTTGCGCTCGTTTGGTTCGTGCTTTTGTGGTATAACAGACGTTCGTCTGTTATCGTGCAGTAAGTAGTTTACCTAAGTCACTAATTGTGGTATAACAGCCGCGGGGGGCTGTTATCGCGTAGCGTCGCCGAATGAGCGCAATGCCCAAATACAATCTCAGGGAGATAACCCGCGAGGCGGGCCATGTACGGATTAAGAAGCCGCAATAAGTGCGAGCACAATTCCGGCTTCTCAATCCGAAACTGACAGTCGTAGCCGACTGTCACTCCCTTCGAGAGTATTTGTTTTAAATGCTCGTTTGGCTCCTGCTTTCGTGGTATAACAAGCACAAGTGCTTGTTATCACTTGCGGTCGTCGAATACAAATAAATTTGTATTCTCCTCGTCGCTATTATGGTATAATAATCCTTGTGTGAAAGAAGGGAAACAAATGGAAGAATTAGCAGAAAAAGCGTATTGGGAGTTGGCGGATTACACAAAGTTTCTTCGGGAACTACATGGAGTCAAGGCAGAAGATTTGTGTATAGGCTTGTGCTCCGAAAGTATGCTTACATATTATGAACAACAGAAAAAAGAATTACCCCTGGGAGTGTGCCATCGATTACTGGAGAGACTTGGTGTTGGTGCGGAGTATTTTCAGACCTATTTGCCGGTGGAGGAGTACGAATGCTGGCAGTGTAAAATACAGATAATTTATGGCCTGATTAAAAGAGATTATGCTACGGTAGAGGAACAGCTTGCTGTCTTTGAAGAAAAATACCAAGAAAGGCACCAATTGGAGAAGCAGTTCTTTTTAAGAATGCGGGCCATGCTGGCAGCATGGCGCGGTGGTGAACGAGATGCAATCCGAAAGGATTTAGAAGAAAGCCTTCATTGCACGCTACCAGAGTTGTCCATGGAGTATTTGAAGGCGAAGCCTCTTTCTATAGAAGAAATGGATACGCTGATTGAATACTACAACTACCTGCCGGAGAAAAATTATGAGAATCTGGAAGCCACACTTTCTTACGTTCGTAGCCGAAATCTAGATACCAGGGGAACGTGTAAAGTATTGCCTAAGCTAGGGGTATATTTGTATCGACAGAAAGAAAAGCAGAAGCAGTTGAAGGAATGGGATGATAGAGAGTTATCCAAGATGGAAGATCTTCTCTTTGAAGCGTTGGATAGTTTGCGGGATTGTTATTACATGGGTTATCTATGGGAAATATTGGATTGCCGCAAAAAATTGTTGTCTGAGCTTTGTGAAAGAAATCCGGGATATCTATTGCTGCAGGATAAGAAGAACGAAAACCAGCGGTGGCTAACGGCAGTAGAGTGGATGTATGAGCAGATTGGTGTAGAAAAAGAAACCATCGAGACTGCCATTGTCTATGCTCTGCGAAATGTAGAATGTACCAATGATGTGATTCGGCGCCGTCGTTTGATGCTAGGGATGACAGGAAAAGAATTGGCGGAAGGAATCTGTGATGAAAAAACCATCCGACGAATAGAAAACAATCATGTTAATCCGCGGAAATCTGTGGCAGTGGACTTGTTTGAACGATTGCATTTGCCAAGAACTTTTTTTAAGGGAGATTATGTAGGAACTACACCGGAAGTGAAATTGGAAATAGTGGAGATTTCTCGTTTGATAAATCGATTGGAGTATGAACAAGCAAAAGAACGCTTTGATAAAATAAAGGCGGAAATTCCGATGGAGATTGAATATAATCGCAGGTGTCTGGAACAGGAAGAAAGTGCCATGCAGTATCATTTGGGCAAAGTTACACAGCAGGAACATGCACAAAAAATGCGGGAAACTATCGAAACAAGTATACCGGTGGAGATGATCTGGGCAGAAAGGAAGGCACAGTATTTCGAATGGGATGAAATCGCATCTTATGTGTTGTATCTTATGGTAATGGCGGATGAACAAGATGAAAAAGAAAAGATTATGCAGGGAATAGAAGCATATTATAGGGAGTGTATTGGAACCGCGCAGGAACTTAACCGTGTAATATATATTACATATGCATGGCAGTATGTACAAAGCTATTATGGAAATCATGAGAACTTTGAAAAGTCAAATCAAATGTGTAGAGAAATGCTATGGATGGGATATTGTGATGAAGATGTCTATTATATCGCCCGTTCATTATACGCATTATGGTGGAATAAAAATGAGCAATCGGAAACTACAGATGTTGAGCCGTTGAATCCGATTGCTGCATTATATAATCTTATAAAAGACTATAAACGGGAAAGAACAAAACTGGAAAAAATTGAAAAGAGCAAATCTATCTTTTAGTTGTTCCAGAGGAGTCTTCATCATCCATTGTAGATACATGAGACGTTTTTAGCATATCCTCCGAGAGTGTAGAACCATTAGCTAAATCTGCAATGTTTACGGTTTGTGTACTTAATGTAAGTACCAGTAATGTAAGGGCAAGTAATGTTTTTCTCTTTTTCATAATGTACCTCCGGAATGGTGCAGACGTTTGCGCGTCTTGCGTGTATGCGTTTATTGTAGCTAGGAATCTGAGCGGAAGCAAGGGACAAGTTGGTCAAGTACTACTTGACTAATATGTCCCTTGTTTCTCCGAGTGTTACATGGTAATGTTGAGGTGTCAGGAAACAACGGCAACAATTCAGGAGGTTAGGGATGAATACAGATGACTTGTTTGTGATGCGAGCATCAAAAGGGATTGTGATTATCAATCCGAAGAATGCAGAGATGTTGGCAGTTGATAAAAGGGATGTGAGGGAAGCGATTCATACATTAAAAAATGATTGTGAGAATGCTTCCTGTGAACAGTTCCGGGCGCCACTTACGGAAGAAAACTATATAGAAACGACAGTGGCGGCAGCAGAGACAATTGGAATTTTACCGACGTTTAAATGTAACTTTCAATGTGAATACTGTTTTGAGAGACATTTCAAAAAAGATGAGATGTCCCCAGAGATGTTACACTATATTAAGCCATTTTTGAAACAGTGGGATAAGGAAATGCATTGTAATTCAACACTGAAAAGAATTGGCCTGATGGGAGGTGAAATCTTCCGGAGCAATGACAGAAAATTAATAGAGGAGATTTTTCAAGAGTTTGGCAATCTTGAATATGAAATCACAACAAACGGAGCAGAATTACTTCTCTATAAAGATTTAATTCAGAAATATCGACCTAAAGTAACGGTTTCTCTTGATGGAACCGAGCGAATGCAGCTTAGCAAAAGAAAAACGGGGATAGAAAATGTTTACCAGAAGATTATCGAGGGTGTTGATTTTCTGGTCAAGGAAGGAATAAATACAACTATCGGAACGGTGTTTAGTCCGGATTATTCAATAGAAGAGTATATCGAGTTTATGGATATATTAGAAGAATTGGGATGGTTGAAAGAAGACAACATTAATGTAAACATTAATGTAGAAATGGATGAGGGAATTCAGGGATGTTCTTCAAAACGACAACTAATGACGATAGAACACCTTAGGAAGCTGATTAATGCTGATAAAAGAGCAAGATATATCGGTCGCGGGATTATCCCAGGATTAACAGGAATGTTTTATTCCTTAAAGGATAAGCTGCAGAACGGGAAGATAGATCGGATACGATGTTCGGCGAATATGTCAGAAGGTCTGGTATTTGCCCCAGATGGATATGTATATAATTGTAATCTGGTAAAGGATAAGAATAACTGTGTAGGTCAGTTTTATCCACAAACGGTCGTATACAAGGATATCGTTGAAAAGTTTAGAACAAGAGATACATCAACACTGGAAGAATGCAAAGAGTGCAAGATGGCACTGTTTTGTAAAGGAGGTTGTCCGGCGTCAGCAATTTCGACGCATGGAACCATTGACAGAGGGTTCTGCGGAATCTGGAAAGAAGCGGAGATTTTAAAGGAAATTGATCTGGTAATGGATGCAGATCATCTGTTTAACGAGGCAAGAAAATTTATTGCCTAACTGGGAATGGTTATCACGTCGCGACGATAACATATAAAAAAGTACATAAGAAAAGGAGAAGAAAAATGGACACATTAACACTTTGGGTAGATGAAGTAGAAACATCTACATTAACGGAAGAAGAACTGGGAGAATCAAAAAAGGTAGTGCCGGTAGCCGGAGGGAGCTGCGGAACTAGTGGTGGTGGCGGTGGGGGTTATGACCCTGCTCCTAGCCAGTTCCAGGGCTACAAATTTAGATGCTAGGTGCAGTAAAAGGTGGAGTGCGATAGAAGACTATTGCACTCTACCGATAAGAAGATGAGATGGCTAAGAGTCAACAACAAAAAGGAGTCGCTATAACATGAAAAGAAAAATTCGGATATTGCAGGCAACATTAAGCATGGTGACGTTATTGGCAATGGGAAGCCTGTTGTTTACAGCTTGTGGAAAAACTGAGACTGCGAAGGGCGAAGTACTGAACATGAAATGGGAAAGTCGCAAGGAAAAGGTGAGCGGAAAAGCCGCTGACTGTGAGTGTACGACACAAAATGGAGTTCGCTTTGTTGCTAATAAAAGCGGGTTTGAGGAAAAGCAGGCAGATAAAATGGTTGGAGACCTGATACAATTTCTGGAGTATGGGGAAACCATTTTCCCAGGTGGTAAAGCAGAAGGAACCATCTACCTTGGTTTTTCCATCGGAGAGCAGCAGATTCCGCTAGATAAAGAACTGACAGCGGAAAGCGTTTTCAGCGCAATGGAAAGCGTATATCCCGTAAACTGTGCAGAGCAATATGGATTATTCTACCGTTATGGCGTGAAAAATGGCTTGCTTGCAGCAGAAGATGTCGACGTGGATGCCATTAAAAAGGACTTTGATGATAAAGATAATCTGTATTTATTAGATTTTACAAGTCCGATGGTGGAAACCTTTTATGTGGAAGAAGAACAGGCAAAACTTTGTCGCAGCGCTGCCAAGCTTTTTGCTGAGTGGTACGAAAATACTTATTCTTTTGAGGAATACGAGGCACTTTGCCGTGATATCGAAAGCTATGATAGTAAAAAGCTGGTGCAGGCGAAGAATGATTGGCTGAAGTCTATTGGTTGCAAGAACAAATATGAGGAGTTTGGTAAGCTTTTCTTTCAACAGTGTCACTTTGAGTGGGAATTTTTTACGGGAAGGTATGAATTGCCGGAAGCGGATATAATTTGGGCATGGGAGAACCGGGATGTCAAATCCATTGGTTATAAAGAAATGGTCAGAAGGTATCAGGAAATTGAACCGCTTCGGCGGGAGGACTTTGCTGAGGCGAGAGCATATTTAAAAGACTACATTCCAGAGGATGTGGGAAGACCATACGTGGTTACTCGTTTTGAACAAACAAAAGATGACACCGGTCCGGAGGATACTTATGGATTCATCTATTATGAAGAGAAATTCATTGAAATGCGAGTGAATTGGGATTCGGTAGCGCATTCTTTGCTCCATGAATATGTCCATTATTTGACAGTTGGTGACGGAAAACTCATAACAATACATTCACCTAACTATATGGATGAACCTATAGCAGAGTGGATTGCAGGGATAGAACTGTCCAATAGGATGTATGGTTACTGGGTAGACAAAAATGCATTATCAGAAGAAGGAAAGAAAATTTGGCAGGAAAAGGGACTTTGGGATGCGGAAAAGAAACTTGCAGATGGAGCATTTGTTCAGTTTTCCGGTGCTACGACGCGCTACGAACAGCGGATGGTCACAAAGAATATGGACTGGGAGGATATGGATAATACTTTGCAGAATTATCCTGTCAGAGCAAGCATCGCAAAGTATGTCTACGATACTTACGGCATGGATAAGCTAATCGAATGGATACAGGCAGAAGGAGTGCCGGATGAGGTACTAGGCATTTCGTTCCCGGAATTGCATGAGAAGGTAGAAGCTTTTGTTAATGAAGAAGCTGAGAAAATGTGGAATGGGAAGTAAAACAGGAAACGAAAAGAAAATGGAGGAAAAACAAATGGATACATTAACACTTTGGGTAGATGAATTAGAAACAGAAGATTTCGAAGAAGGAGTACTTGGAGAGTCAAAGGTAGCAGTTCCCATAGCTGGAAACGGCGACGGTGCAATTAGAGATCCGCTTCCTTACCAGACTTTTGTTGGATGGAAAAAAATTAAATGCTAGGAGAGCCATAAATGAAACAGATAAAACGTATAGCACTCATACTACTTCTGGTGATAGTATTCACTGCCTGTGGAAAAGAAGAACATGAACAGGCACAGACTGTAGAAGTCAAGTGGACAAATCATCGAGAGGAAATTAACGGTAGAAACCAACCCTGTTATTTCACGGAACTGGATGGTGTACGTTACGTCGTTCAGGCAGGAACTTTTGATGAAAGTGAAGCTACAAAGCGTGTTAATGCCTTGAATCAGATGATT
>Ga0129306_1000491_pt1 | contig 62076 bp, 52 predicted proteins | sample P827metagenome_FD_94438 | JGI IMG/M metagenome (GOLD analysis project Ga0129306, IMG submission 94438) | Capybara group fecal microbial communities from Wisconsin, USA - P827 metagenome | ecosystem: Host-associated > Mammals > Digestive system > Large intestine > Fecal | place: USA: Wisconsin... | reverse complement strand
GAGGCTGCCGACCTGAAGAAGAAATATTTCGGACCCGAGGGTGAACTTTTCAAGAAGCGTACGGCCCTGATGACACCCATTCAGGATGAAATCTATAATGCCGTCAAGGACATCGCCGAGACCCGCGGCTACCAGCTCATACTCGACCGTGCCAGTGATACGGGTATCATCTTTGGCTCCCCCAAAATAGATATCAGTTCAGAAGTCTTGAGAAAACTCGGATACTAAATACATTAAACATTAAAGATTAAACATTAAATATTAATAAGAAAATGAAGAAATTAATTATCTGCGCTATTTGCGCTATCTGCGGTTTCACCACCGCCAACGCCCAGAAGTTCGGACACGTTGACACCCAGGAGATCATCCAGGCCATGCCTGAGTATAACAAGGCCAAGACGGAGATCGATGCCCTCCAGCAGCAGTACGAGGCTGACCTGAAGTCAATGCAGGATGAGCTCCAGAAGAAAGCCGAGGCTTTCGATAAGGAGCAGGCTACTCTGCCTGAGAATATCAAGCAGCGTCGTCAGACCGAACTGCAGGACATGTACACTAAGATCCAACAGAGCTATCAGGACAACCAGCAGGCTCTTCAGAAGGCTTCTCAGGAGAAGATGCAGGCCATCAGCGCTAAGGTGCTCGATGCCATCAAGGCCGTTGGTCAGGAAGGTGGCTATGTCATCATCAACGAGATCAACGCTGGTATTCCATACATCAGTACGACACTCTCTACCGACGTGACCGCTGCTGTTAAGACCAAACTCGGCCTGAAGTAATATGAAGCGATTCGTCTTCACCCTACTTATAATGTGCGTTTTCCTGGGCTCATTTGCCCAGGAAAACAGCACGTTCCGCTTCGGCTTCCTTAGTTACGAGGCCGCCCTCCAGTCGATGCCCGACTATGCCAAGGCACAGAAGAAACTCACAGACCTAAGAGCACAATATCAGGCCGAGACACGACGAGTGGAAGACGAGTTCAACCGCAAGTATGAGGAGTTCCTCGACGGTCAGCACGATTTCCCCAAGACTATTCTCCAGAAGCGTCAGACAGAACTCCAGGAACTGATGGAGCGCAACATCGCCTTCAAGGAGAAGAGCCGCGAGGAACTGGTGCAGATCGAGAAAGAGACATTAGCGCCCCTGAAAATCCGTCTTATCGAAATACTCGCCAAGATAGGTCAAGAGCGCGGTTATGCCTTTATCTATGACACTGATACAAAGGCACTGCCTTTCATCAACCTCACCTCTGGAGAAGACATCAATCAACTGGTGAAGAATGCTCTCAAGTAGCCCTGGCCCCATCGGCGTCTTCGATAGCGGCTACGGCGGACTCACCATTCTTCACGGTATCCGCCAGCAGCTTCCCCAATACGATTACCTTTATTTGGGCGATAATGCCCGGGCTCCCTACGGACCACGCTCCTTCGACGTGGTCTATGAGTTCACGCGCCAAGCCGTGCTGAAACTTTTCGAGATGGGCTGCCATCTCGTCATCCTCGGCTGTAATACCGCCAGTGCCAAGGCTCTGCGCACCATCCAGCAGCATGACCTGCCTCAGTGGGATCCCGAGCGCCGCGTGCTTGGCATCATCCGTCCCACGGCCGAAGTCATCGGCAGCCTCACCGAGAGCCGTCATGTCGGTGTGTTGGCCACTGAGGGCACCATCAAGAGCGAGAGTTATAACCTCGAGATCCAGAAACTGCACCCCGACATTCAGGTGTCGGGTGTGGCCTGCCCCTTCTGGGTACCCCTTGTCGAGTACAACGAAGCCAACTCCCCCGGTGCCGACTATTTCGTGAAGAAGCGCATCGACCAAATTATGCAGAAGGATCCCCACATCGATGCACTTATCCTCGGCTGCACGCATTATCCTTTGCTCATGCCGAAGATTCTCAAGTACCTGCCCACAGGCGTACGCATCATCTCCCAGGGCGATTACGTCGCCTCAAGCCTGAAAAACTACCTTGAACGCCATCCGCAGATCGAGCAGCGCTGTTCTCAGGGCGCTTCCGTCCATTATCTCACCACTGAGAACCCCGACAAGTTCAAGGAGTCAGCCCAGATCTTCCTCCACGAAGACATCACCGTGGAAAACATTACTTTAGGATAGTCCGTTTGAGGTTTCAAAAGTACCATTTTACAATTCTAAAGGGTTACTTTTCGCGCAATAAGGGCCACCAAATTTTCCTACGGGGCCACCAAATTTTCCTACGGGGCCACGAATTGGATGAATTCTCTCGAGAATTGGAAGCTCTTTTACGCGCGCGCAGGTATATAGTAGCCTTACCCACTATTTATGTGTCCCATCTGTCCCATGTGTCCCTTTACCACGAAACGATAGGGACACATGGGACAGATGGGACACTTGTTTTTGGTTTAAGACAACTACCCCGATTCTTTAATCCAGATAGCCCTTGTAGTAATTCTCGAGATATTCCTTCAGGGCGACGTGCCAGTCGCGCATGGCACTGACGCCTCGGAGGTTGAGCTTGCGCGTCCAGAGGCGCTCTGAGGCGGGACGGTCGGCGAAGTACTCCTTGGCGAAGTAGTCGGAGGTAACGATGTTGATCTTGATCTCGTTCTCCAGTCCAAGGATCTTCAGCATCTCCTGGCAGACCTCCAGACGACTGGTCTGACCACCGCAGACGCAGTTGTAAAGTCCCCAGTATTCCTTCTGGATGAGGTTCTTCACCGTGCGAGCGAAGTCCTGCGTGTAGGTGGGCGTACCATCCTTGTCGTTGACGATGAAGAGTTCTTTCTTACCGTCTTTGAGTTGCTTCATGATCTTCTGGATGAACTTCTTGTCCTTCGAGGGGCCTGAGCCCATCATCCAACCTGCACGGCAGACGAGATAGCGGAAGGCATTCTCCACTACAAAACGCTCACCCATGTACTTCGAGCGGGCATAGACACCCAGGGGATTAGGCTGATCCCAGTCGTCGTAAAGCGGTTTCTTACCGTCGAAGATGCCAGCGGTGCTGATATACAGCAGGGGGATATTCAGCGCGTTGGCGATATAGACGGCATTCTCCACGCAGAGGGTGTTGGTAAAATAGGTCTCATCGGCATTCTGCTCGCACCACTCCAGATCGGTATAGGCACCGAGGTGGAAGAGATAGTCGGGATGGAAGTCCTCTACATCCTTGCGATAGGCATCGAAATCGCGGAAATCGAGGAACGACAGCCAGTCGGCGTTCACATCCTTATCCGTACACTTGATGATGTAATCATCCTTGAATTGCTCGTGGAAGGCTTCTCCGAGCATGCCGCCACAACCGGCGATATAAATCTTTTTCTTTTCCATATCTTTATTTTGTTTTCTATTCTTACAAGGCTACGCCAGCAGACGCTTGGCGAAATAGCGGACGGGGTACCAGACAGCGAGGAATCCGACGACGAGGACGGTGACGAAGATGATCACGATGTCCTCGGGATGGACGCTGACGGGATAGGCATTGATGATGAACGAACCGCTGCTGGGGCCCAAGGCCACGAGACCGAACTGCTGTTGCAGTCCGCAGAGCAACAGTCCAAGCAGGATGCCGAGTACGGCTCCGATGGCTGAGATCATACGACCCTCAAAGAGGAAGATGCGGACAATCTGCTTGTCGCTGGCACCGAGATTACGGAGCGTTACCACATCGTCCTTCTTGTCAATGATCAGCATCGACAACGAACCGATGATGTTGAAACAGGCCACCATGAGGATAAACGTCAGGAAGATGTAAGCGATGAACTTCTCGATCTTCATGATCTTAAAGGTATCATCTTGCTGTTCGAAGCGGTCCTTGACGGCAAACTTGTCGCCACACAACTTCTTGATCTCCGACTTCACCGACTCGAAGTTACTGCCGGACTTCAGCCTCAACTCCAACGAGGAGAGCATGCCCTGCTGGCCGAAGATACGACGGGCAAAGGCGATGCTGGTGACTATATAACTCTTGTCGTACTTACCCTGTTTCACGTTGAAGACGACACCGGGCGAGTAGAGTTCCTCTTCCTCAAAGGCATCGGTGGGATTGGCCATGTCGAACTGTCCCTCGCGACGGGGCGCATAGATCTTCAGCGGGTGCTCGTAGGTCAGACCCGTAGCCAACTGTTCCGCCAGCCGTACACCCAGGATGCCATAGTCCATATCAGCGGCATGCAGGCTGAACTCCCCGTCGCCCATCAGGATCTCATTGATATGGGTCAGTTGGTCGAAATTGTCATCGACACCCTTAATGACGACCATCGCCTGATGGCCGTTATAGATGGCCAGTGCCTGATCCTCGACACACTCCGTCGCCACCTCAATCTGCGGCAACTGACGGATCTGTGTAAGCACGGGATCGTCGGCAGCCACCGTCTTACCCTTCAGAGGCGTGACCTTCAACTGCGGATCGAAAGAGGTGAAGAAGTGGGCCACCAGATCGTGGAAGCCGTTGAACACGCTCAGTGTTACCACCAGGGCCATCGTGGCAACGGCCACCCCGATGACGGAGATGCCGCTGATGACATTGATGGCGTGCGTGGATTTCTTCGAGAAGAGATAACGCCGGGCGATGTAGAACGGGAAGTTCATTTCTTCAACAGTTCGTCGATGTGTTCGATGTAGTCCAGACTGTCGTCGATGAAGAAGCGCAACTCGGGAATGATGCGTAACTGATTACGCACGCGCGTACCTAACTCATATCTTATAGCCTTATTGGTGGCATTGATATTCGCCAGGATCTCCTCTCCCTTTTCAGAGGGGAAGATGCTCAGATAGGCGGTGCAGATACTCAGGTCGGGCGACACCTTGGCACGGGTGACACTGACCATCGTACCGTGCATGGCACGCGTCTGCTGCTGGAAGATCAGCGAGAGCTCCTTCTGGAGCAGTCTGGCTATTTTATTCTGTCTTGTCTCTTGCATTTTAAAGATTAAACATAAAAATTAAACATTAAACTCTTTCTTACGGATCAGCGTGAGACCGTCGCGAAGGGGAAGGATCACCTGCTCTACCCGAGGGTCGGCGGCGATATAGTCGTTGAAGTCCGAGATGCCCTTCGTCTGGTGGTCGTGGTCGTAGGCGTGATCAACGACGTGACCGTCCCACAGCGTATTGTCGGCCAGAATGAATCCTCCAGGCCTGAGGATGCCCATCACCATCTCGAAGGTCTCGCGGTACGCCCGTTTGTCACCGTCGATAAAGGCCATGTCGAACATGATGCCAAGTTTCGGAGCCTCCACGAGTGCGTCGCCGATAATAAACGTGGTCTTGTCGGCAACCGCAGAACCTTCTATCCAAGGACGGGTGAAGTCCTCCATCTCATCATTGATCTCAAAGGTATAGAGCCGTCCACCGTCGGGCAGTCCCTCAGCCATAGAGATGGCACTGTAACCACTAAACGTGCCGACTTCGAGAATCGTCTGGGGTTGGATCATCTCCACAAGCATCTTCAATAGCCGTCCCTGCAGGTGCCCACTGGCCATACGGCCATGAATCGTACGAATGTTCGTTGCCCGCCAGAGTCGGTAAAGGTAGTCGGGCTCAGGCTCCGAGTGCTGCAGGATGTACTCCTCGAGTGTCATCCTTTCTGGGCGATGATAGCCTCAACGGCCAGACGGTAACTATCGAGCCCAAAACCGCAGATCACACCCTTACAGGCACAGGAGATCATCGACTTATGGCGGAACTCCTCACGCTGATGGACATTGGAGATATGCACCTCGATGACCGGACATTTCAGGGAACGGATGCAGTCCTGCAGGGCCACACTGGTATGGGTATAGGCGCCAGCATTGAGTACGATGCCGTCGTAACCGCCGAAAAAGCCCGTCTCCTGCATCTTATTGATCAGTTCACCCTCGACATTACTTTGATAGTAGTCGATCTGGACATCAGGATAGCGCTTCTGCAATTCCGGCAGATAACTCTCAAACGATGCCGAGCCGTAGATGCCCGGCTCTCGCTGCCCCAACAGGTTGAGGTTCGGTCCGTTGATAATCTGTATCTTCATACCTTATTAATTATTAACGGCTGCAAAGTTACGACATTTTTTTGATATTCAAAAAAAAAGTACTAACTTTGCCACATTATTCACGAAAACGATGACAAAGGATCTGGTAAAGGGCTATGTACGCTACCTGAAACTGCAGCGTAACATGTCGGGCAACACGCTCGACGCCTATCAGCGCGACCTCAGGAAACTGCTCGACTATCTGGAGCGGGAAGAGAAAGATGTGCTGGAGGTGACCCTTGAAGACTTGGAGCACTTCTCGGCAGGACTGCACGACATCGGCATCCATCCCCGTTCGCAATGCCGCATCCTAAGCGGTGTGCGCTCCTTTTTCCGCTTCCTGCAACTTGACGGCTACCGCGAGGATGACCCGACGGAACTGTTGGAGTCGCCACAGATCGGTGAACATCTGCCCGAGGTACTGTCGCTTCAGGAGATCGACCGTCTGGAGGCCAGCATCGACCTCTCGAAATGGGAGGGGCACCGTAACCGCGCCATCATCGAAGTGCTGTTCTCCTGTGGGCTGCGCGTCAGTGAATTGGTGAACCTGAAACTGTCGGACCTCTATCTTGACGAAGAGTATGTGCGCGTGTTCGGCAAGGGGTCGAAGGAGCGGCTGGTACCGATCTCCAAACGGGCCATCCAGGAACTGCAGTTCTGGTTCGACGACCGCTGCCACATGACAATCAAGCCCGGTGAAGAGGACTATGTATTCCTGAACCGCTATGGCAAACACCTGACGCGCACCATGATCCTCATCATGATCAAGCGTCAGGCAGACATGGCGGGTATCCAGAAGACCATCTCGCCCCACACGCTGCGCCACTCGTTTGCCACAGCCTTGTTAGAGGGTGGTGCCGACCTGCGCATCATTCAGGCATTGCTCGGTCATGAGAGCATCGGCACGACGGAGATCTATACCCATATCGACACGTCAATGCTAAGAAAGGAGATTTTGGAGCACCACCCCAGAAATATGAAGAAATAAGGAATAAATTTGGTATTTTGCTCACTTATTCGTAACTTTGCAGCCAAAATTCAAGATTATGTCATATTTCTTTTCATCAGAATCAGTATCAGAAGGTCATCCCGACAAAGTGGCTGACCAGATTTCAGACGCTATCCTCGACCAGTTCTTAGCTTACGACGAGAAGGCACGCGTGGCTTGTGAAACATTTGTGACGACCGGTCAGGTGGTCATTATGGGCGAGGTGCGCAGTAATGTATATATCGATTTGCAGACTATTGCACGAAACACCGTCAAGCGCATCGGTTACACGAAGGCCGAGTATCAGTTTGACGGCAACTCCTGCGGTATTTTAAGCGCCATCCACGAGCAGAGTGCAGACATCAACCGTGGTGTGGATAATGGTAACGAGGACGAACAGGGTGCTGGCGACCAGGGCATGATGTTCGGTTACGCCACCAACGAGACGGAGAACTATATGCCTGTGAGCCTTGATCTGGCACACCTGATCATGCGCACACTGGCCGACATCCGTAAGGAGAGCAAGGAGATGCTCTATCTGCGTCCTGATGCCAAGAGTCAGGTGACTATCCAATACAGTGACGAGGGCATTCCTGAGCGCATCGACACCATCGTTGTCTCCACCCAGCACGACGAGTTCGATCCCGATGACGAGAAAATGCTTGCCAAAATTAAGGACGACGTGATTAATATCCTCATCCCGAGGGTGAAACAGCAGATACACTCACAGAAGGTGCTCGACCTCTTTGGCCCCGACATCAAGTACTACGTGAACCCCACGGGTAAGTTCGTTATTGGCGGTCCTCATGGTGACACAGGTCTGACAGGCCGTAAGATCATTGTTGACACCTACGGTGGCAAAGGTGCTCATGGTGGTGGTGCTTTCTCTGGCAAGGACTCCTCGAAGGTCGATCGCAGTGCCGCCTACGCTGCCCGTCATATCGCCAAGAACATGGTTGCAGCAGGTGTGGCCGACGAGATGCTCGTACAGGTTAGCTACGCCATCGGTGTGGCCAAGCCCATGAACATCTACGTGAACACCTACGGCCGTAGCAGGGTTCAGATGAGCGACAGTGAGATCGCCAAGAAGATCGAGACCCTGTTCGACCTTCGTCCGAAGGCCATCGAGCGTACCTTGAAACTGCGCCAGCCCATCTACAGTGAAACGGCTGCCTACGGTCATATGGGCCGCCAGCCGGAAATCATCAAGAAGACCTTCACCAGCCACTATCATCCGACAAAGATTATGGAGGTGGAACTTTTCACGTGGGAGAAGCTTGACCGCGTGGAGGATATCCGCAAGGCGTTTGGTCTGGCATAAAGCATGACCGTACAGGACAGCATCATATTCAATCTACCTGCTGCGTTCAGCAACCTTGATTCCGTGGCAAGGATATCGGCAAGACCGCAGACACCCTATCAGGTGCTGCGGTTATTGCCTAAAGATGCGACCCCTGCCCAGCAAGACTCCGCCATACAGGCCTGGCTGAAAGACGTTGAGATCCGTTACAGTGAACAGCCCGACACACTCCACCTGCCAGGGGAAGGTATTCCCCGCGACATGACGGAAGCAGACCTCCCCCTATACTACCGTGAAAACTTCTTTTCCAAAGACACGATGTATCATGAGGAACTGCAAGCCGGTGGCTCTGGTGTGGCAGGCGACCCCGTTCCTGAAACACTCAGCAACGACAATGTCATCACGGGACTGCTTATCATCTGTTTCCTGTTCATCGCCTTTACCTTATCAAAGATTTCCGGCTTTATCGTCAAACAGTTGAAGAACTTCTTCTATGTCCAAAGGACTGATAGAGACGTCACCGAGACAGGCAATGAGGTGAAGTTCCTGTTTGTGTTTGTGGGGCTGACTTGTCTGGTGTACGGACTGTTGTATTACCTGTATGCCACAGCCTATATCGCAGACACCTTCACCCTTTCGTCAGAATATACCATTCTGGCCATCTTCATTGGAGTGTTCTTGCTGTACTTCCTACTACGCTTCATCCTATACAATGGCGTCAATATGCTCTTCTTCGACAAGAGGAAAAATGGAAAATTTTTAACATCCCTTCTCTTCCTCACTGCAATGGAGGGAGCCGTGCTATTCCCTATTCTCCTACTATTAGCATATCTGCATTTTTCACCTGTTTATGCTGCGATTTATGTTGCGACGGTGGTTATTTTGGTTAAAATACTGACATTTTACAAGTCTTATGTTATCTTTTTTAAGCAAAATGGAGTTTTTCTACAAATATTTTTGTACTTTTGTGCCCTCGAAATGGTACCGTTGTTCGCATTATGGGGCGGCCTATCGGTTATCGTGGATATTTTTAAAATAAAAATTTAGGACACAAATGATTAAGAAGATCCTGGTTTCACAACCCAGACCAAACAGTGAGAAGTCGCCATATTTCGATATCGCGAACAGATTCGGAGTAGAATTGGTGTTCCGTCCCTTCATCAAAGTGGAGAGTATTACCGCCAAGGAGTTCCGTGCTCAAAAAGTTAGTATCCTCGACTATACCGCCATTGTGTTTACCTCAAGGCACGCCATCGACCATTTCTTCAACATGGCCAAGGAACTGAGAGTTACTATTCCGGAAGACATGAAATACTTCTGTGTGACGGAAACCATCGCACTCTATATCCAGAAATACGTACAGTACCGTAAACGCAAGGTCTTCTTTGGTGAGACGGGCCGCGTTGATGATCTGGTACCCACCATGGTCAAGCACAAGACTGAGAAATATCTGGTACCGATGAGCGACGTGCATAACGACAGTCTCACGCTCCTGCTCGACTCTAAGAAACTGCAGCATCGTGAGTGTGTGATGTATAAGACGGTCAGCAATGACTTCACACCAGAGGAGGTCAAGACCTTCGACTATGACATGCTGATTTTCTTCAGTCCTGCAGGTATTGAGTCACTGACAAAGAACTTCCCCAATTTCAAACAGGAAGAGATTGCCATTGCCACCTTCGGTCCGACGACAGCCAAGGCAGCTAAGGATGCCGGTCTGCGACTCGACATCGAAGCTCCCTCAGAGAAATATCCCTCGATGACCAGTGCTCTCCAGCACTACCTGATAGAAAACCAAGAATAATCCTCAAGAAGATGGCGGCTCCTACATTCAGGAAACAGGAGCGCATCGTCAGCACCCGTCTGATTGAGATGCTCTTTGGTAAAGGAAACAGTCAGTCACTGTCAGCCTTTCCGCTAAGGGCAGTTTTCGTCCAGACAGCGCGTCAGTCCTCCTGTGCGCCAGTACAGATACTGATCAGCGTACCGAAGAAACGGTTCAAGCATGCTGTCGATAGGAACAGGGTGAAACGACAGATACGGGAGGCCTACCGTCATCACAAGCAGTTGCTCGAAGGAGTCGTTGCTGAGGACAAACAATTATTGATTGCCTTCATCTGGCTCTCAGACAGACACTACCAGACCAATGAGGTGGAGAAAAGGGTTATCGGTCTCTTAGAACGAATAGCGGCAAAATCATGAAATGGCTGTCTGATATCATAAAATGGCTTCTGGTATTGCCAATCCGCTTCTACCAGTTATGCATTTCCCCGCTGCTGGGACCCTCCTGCCGCTTCACGCCAACCTGCAGTGAATATGCCAAACAGGCCATTATGAAGCACGGTCCCATCAAAGGTCTTGGACTGGCCATCTGGCGGATATTAAGATGTAACCCTTGGGGTGGCTCGGGCTATGACCCAGTACCCTGAAAAGGTAAAAAGGTGAGAAAGTAAAAAGGTAAAAAAGATATATGAAGAAGAACTTTGTAGAAGAACTGAAATGGCGCGGTATGCTGGCACAGATGATGCCCGGCACAGAAGAACTGCTCCAGAAAGAGATGGTTACCGCCTATTTAGGTACTGACCCGACGGCAGACTCCCTGCACATCGGACACCTGTGCGGTATCATGATGCTACGCCACTTGCAGCGTTGCGGTCATCGTCCCATCATCCTTGTGGGTGGTGCCACAGGTATGATTGGTGACCCCTCTGGTAAAAGCCAGGAACGTAATCTGCTGAATAACGAGACACTTTATCATAATCAGGAGTGCATCAAGAAACAAGTAGCCAAGTTCCTCGATTTTGAGTCGAAGGAGCCAAATGCCGCTATCATGGTGAACAACTACGACTGGATGAAAGACTTCACCTTTCTCGACTTCGCCCGTGAGGTGGGTAAGCACATCACCGTTAACTATATGATGGCCAAGGAGAGTGTGCAGCAGCGTCTGAACGGTACGGCCCGCGATGGTCTGTCGTTCACCGAGTTCACCTATCAACTGCTGCAGGGTTACGACTTCCTGTACCTCTACCAGCACTATGGTGTCAAACTGCAGTTAGGCGGAAACGACCAGTGGGGCAACATGACCACTGGTACTGAACTGATCCGCCGTACCCTTGGCAACGAGGTGGAGACATTTGCCCTCACCTGTCCGCTCATCACCAAGAGCGATGGCAAGAAGTTCGGCAAGACAGAAAGCGGCAACATCTGGCTCGATCCTGTCCGCACGACTCCATATAAATTCTATCAGTTCTGGCTCAACGTGAGCGACGACGATGCAGAGCGCTATATCAAGATTTTCACTTCACTCGAAAAGGATGTGATCGATGCGCTCGTCGAGGAGCACAAGCAGGATCCGGGTCGCCGCATCCTCCAGAAGCGCCTGGCTGAAGAGGTGACGGTAATGGTACACTCCCAGGAAGCACTCGACACAGCCATCGAGGCCAGCAATATCCTCTTCGGCAAATCGACAAAGGAAGGGTTGGAGAAACTTGACGAACAGACGTTGCTCGACGTGTTCGACGGTGTACCACAGTTTGAGATAACGAAGGACCAACTCGGACAGCCTGCCATTGAACTGTTGACCACTGTTGCCCCTGTCTTCCCCTCGAAGGGTGAAATGCGAAAGATGGTACAGGGTGGCGGTGTCTCACTGAACAAGGAAAAGCTGACTGATCAGAACCGTCCTATCACCGCAGAAGACCTCATCGACGGCAAGTATCTGCTGGCTCAGAAAGGTAAGAAGAACTATTACCTGCTGATCGTAAAATAAGATAAGGTGGTAAAAATTTGGCGGTATGCCAGATTTTTACTACCTTTGCACCCGCATTGGACGATGGTGTAATGGTAACACTACAGGTTTTGGTTCTGTCATTCCCGGTTCGAATCCGAGTCGTCCAACTCTCAAAATAATACCAAAAAGAAAGGGGATCCGTTGGAATCCCCTTTGATTTTTATTTACAAATGGCTTACTTGATTGCATCAGCAAGTTCAGCACCAGCCTTGAACTTAGCCACCTTCTTGGCAGCAATCTTGATCTTCTGCTTGGTTGCGGGGTTGATACCCTCACGAGCCGGGCGCTTGTTTACGCTGAATGTACCGAAACCAACGAGGGCAATCTTGTCACCTGCTACGAGAGCATCCTTAATAGCTGCAACTGTTGCATCAAGAGCTTTCTTAGCGTCAACCTTTGAGAGACCAGCACCTGCTGCAATCTTCTCTACCAATTCTGATTTGTTCATAATGTCTGTAATTTTAATGAATTATTAATAGTAATAACTGTGGTTTTATTGATTTCGTTGGCAAATATAATGCAAAGTATTCAAAGAAACAACAAAAAATCGGAAAAAATGAGTTTTTTCATGAAAATTTCTTGTATTAGAGCACTTTTCAGCATAAAAAAGAGATATTTTTCGTATTTTTGCACCCAAAAAGAGAAAAAGATGATGTTCCGTATTCCTACCGTCACGAAAAACCTGCTGATCATCAATCTGCTTGCGTTCATTGCCACCTACATACTTCAGATGCGTGGCATTGATCTTGCAGACATCGGTGGCCTGCATTTTTTCATGGCGAGCCATTTCCACTTCTATCAGTTGGTTACCTATCTGTTCCTTCATGCCAGTTTCATGCATATCCTGAGCAATATGTTCGGCTTATGGATGTTCGGTTGTGTGATTGAGAACGTGTGGGGTCCGAAGAAATTCCTTTTTTATTACATTACGTGCGGTATCGGTGCTGGTCTGCTTCAGGAGATTGCCCAGTTCGGCTCGTTCTATATGACCGTTGCCGAACAGGTACCAGAGACCACTCTCGGCACCGTCATGGAGTACGGCACGCATTATGCCAATGTCCTCAACAGTTGGACGACCATCGGTGCCTCGGGTGCCGTCTATGCCGTGATCCTCGCTTTCGGTATGACCTTCCCCAACGAGCGGCTCTTTATCATCCCGTTCCCCTTCCCCATCAAGGCGAAATGGTTCGTGCTGGGTTATGTGGCCATCGAGTTCTTCTCTGCCCTCGCCTCCTCTGGCGACGGTGTGGCTCATACGGCCCACCTGGGCGGTATGCTCTTTGGCTACCTGATGATCCGCTATTGGAACCGCCATCCCAGTTCCGGCTATGACCGTAGCAGGGGACAGCAGTTCTTCGAAAACCTTAAGCGCAACTTTGAGCAGCGCCAACAGAACAGTCAACGACACCATAATGCAGACATGCATGTAGAACGTGGCAGCAAGGAGGCAGACAGGGAATACAATGCCCGTAAGCGCCAAAATCAGGAGGAGATCGACGCCATCCTCGACAAGATCCGTCAAAGTGGTTATGACAGTCTGACCAAGGAAGAGAAGAAGAAACTCTTTGATGCCAGCAACCAGCGATGATCAAGCAACTGAAGATACTCACCATCAATATCGTGGCCGGAGCCAATCTGGCCACTGTCCTGTTGATGCTGGCAGCAGGCTATGCCGACCATATCAACCCGAGTGCACACCAGATGCTCTCCAACTTAGGGATGCTCTTCCCGTTCTTCCTTGTGGCTAATCTGCTGTTTGTTTTCTTCTGGCTGACCTTCAAGTGGAAAAGATTATGGATCCCCCTTCTCGGCTACGCGCTGGTGTATCCGCCATTGACCGTCTATCTGCCCCTGAACGGGTCACAGGACGTGCCGGAAGGCACCATCAAGGTAATCTCGTACAACGTCTGCCAGTATGGTGGCAACTGGAAGTACGAGCAGGGCTTCGACACCATCGCCAACTATCTGCAGCGCGAGAATCCCGATATCGTCTGCCTACAGGAAGACGTTGACGAATGGCGCCGTTATGTCTTTCAGAAATACCAGAAGACATTCCCCTATAACGACACGATCTATTTCTGGAGGACACGTTACGGCGTGAACGGTGTTGGCATTCACTCCAAGTTCCCCATTGTGAGGAAAGAGCGCATCGAGTACCCCTCGAAGGCTCACGGATCGATGGCCTATTACCTGTTAGTAAACGGCGATACCATCCTCGTGATCAACAACCATCTGGAGGGCACCCATCTGTCAAAGGAAGACCGCATCCAATACAAGAAGATGGTTTCTGGAAAACTGCTGCGCGACACCGCCAAGAGTGAGTCGATGCTGCTGCTCAACAAGTTAGGGCAAGCAGCCTCCTTGCGGGCCACTGGAGCCAACGCCGTACACCGATACATTGAGGAGCACCGCCAGTACCCCATCATCGTCTGCGGTGATTTCAACGACAACCCCATCTCCTACTCCCGCCGTACCATTTCCAAGGGGCTGAAAGACTGTTTTGTGGAGACAGGAAGAGGACTCGGTTTGTCATATAATGAGAAAGGATTTTACTTCCGTATTGACCATATCCTGTGCTCTGATCATTTCGAGCCATATAACTGCAAAGTGGACGACAAAATGGACGCAAGTGACCATTATCCTATCTCTTGTAGGCTAAAATTAGTACATAAACCTTAAAAATTGAACGAAAATCGCTCATAAATTTTCCCTTTTCTAAAAAAATGTCTATATTTGCACGCTAAAATTGTACGCAAACAGAATATAATAACAAAAATAACATCAAAAATCAAAATGCAAAACAAAGGAATTGTAAAATTTATCGCAGTGCTTCTGATTCTCGTGTGCTGCTTCTACCTTTCCTTCTCCTTCGTGACGCGCCACTACGAGAGTAAGGCCGCCGCTATGGGTGAGGAAGCTGGTGCGGAGTACCTCGACTCAATCAACAACGAGAAGGTGTATATGGGCATCTACTCGCTGAAGCAGTGCCGTGAGATGGAAATCGGCCTGGGTCTTGACCTGAAAGGCGGTATGAACGTGATTCTTGAGGTGTCTGTGCCTGATGTCGTCGATGTACTCGCCGACCACAAGACCGATGCAGCCTACAAGAAGGCCATGGAACTCGCCAAGAAGGAAGAGGAGACCAGTCAGGCTGACTTCGTTTCTCTGTTCGTGAAGTATTGGAAACAAGAGGGCAACGGTCGTCCCCTCGCCGCCATCTTTGCTACCCAGCAGATGAAGGGCAAGGTGAGCACCCAGTCGAGCGACTCCGAGGTGGAGAGCGCCATCCGTGCAGAGGTGCAGAGTGCCGTTGACAACTCTTTCAACGTCGTCCGTAACCGTATCGACAAATTCGGTGTCGTACAGCCGAACATCCAGAAGCTCGAAGGTCAGAGCGGCCGTATCATGGTCGAGATGCCTGGTATCAAGGAGCCTGAGCGTGTGCGTAAGCTCCTTCAGGGTTCTGCCAACCTCGAGTTCTGGGAGACCTATAACAGCAACGAGATCACCCCACTGTTCTCTCAGTTGAACCAGCGCTATGCTGCTCAGGGCGGTGAGCCCGTAGAGGCTGACACTGCTGCTATAGTTGAGACCGTCGAGGCCGATGCCGACACAGTGAAGGCTACTGCCGGCGACCTCGCCACCAAACTGGCAAAGAAGGACAACAAGGCTGCTGACGACAAAGCCCTTGAGGCTGCCAAGAAGCAGAACCCGCTGTTCTCGATCTTCCAGCCCACACAGGGTAACACGCTGGCCGTTGTCGGTTATGCCAACGCCCGCGATACCGCTGAGGTCAACAAGATCATCTACTCTGACCTCGCTAACCAGATCTTCCCCGCTGAGTTGAAACTCCGCTGGGGTGCCAAGCCCGAGGACTTCGGAGGTCAGAACACCAAGGGCGACATCTTCGAGCTCTATGCCCTGAAGATCACAGAGCCCTCAGGTCGTGCACCGCTGGAGGGTGATGTCATCACCAGTTCCAAGGACGACTTCGAGCCCAACACCGGCCGTCCCTGCGTATCGATGCAGATGAACTCTGACGGTGCCCGCCGCTGGAGCCAGATCACCAAGCAGAACATCGGCAAGGCCGTGGCCATCGTGCTCGACGACGCCGTCTATACTGCTCCCCGCATCCTTTCTCAGATCGACGGTGGTAACTCTCAGATCACTGGTAACTTCACCATTGAGGACACCAAGGACCTGGCTAACACACTGAACTCCGGTAAGATGCCGGCTCCTACCCGCATCGTACAGGAAGAGGTCGTTGGTCCGTCACTGGGTGCACAGTCCATCCAGCAGGGTATCATCTCCTTCATCGTGGCCTTCGTGCTGCTGATGATCTACATGATCCTGCTCTACGGCTTCATCCCGGGTATCCTCTCCGATATCGCCCTGCTGTTTAACCTGTTCTTCACACTGGGTATCCTGACATCGTTCCAGGCTGCCCTGACGATGCCTGGTATCGCTGGTATCGTGCTGACGCTGGGTACCGCTGTGGATGCTAACGTGCTGATCTACGAGCGTATCAAGGAAGAGCTGAAGAAGGGCCTCAGCGTGAAGGAAGCCCTCAACAAGGGTTACTCTAACGCCTTCAGCGCTATCTTCGACTCTAACCTGACCTCATTGATCACAGGTATCATCCTGCTCTACTTCGGTACAGGTCCTGTGAAGGGCTTCGCCACCACTTGGATCATCGGTATCTGCGTATCGTTCTTCACTGCCGTCTATATGACCCGTCTGGTCTATGACTACATGCTGAGCAAGGATAAGTGGACCAACCTCACCTTCGTGACCGGTTACTCTAAGAACCTCATGCAGAATGCCAAGTACAACTTCATGGGCATGTATAAGAAGACCTTCGTTATCTGGGGTGCCGCAGCCATCCTGTTCTGCATCTCGTTCGCTGTTCGCGGCCTGAGCCAGAGCATCGACTTCACGGGTGGTCGTAACTACGTGGTGACCCTCGACAAGGAGACGCCTGTGGAAGATGTCCGTCTGGCACTGACCGGTGCCTTCATCAACACCATGGGTGAGAATGCCCAGAAGGAGGCTAACACCAGTGTGATCGCCCTCGGTACCGATGGTAAGACCGTTCGTATCTCTACCAACTGGGATATCGAGTCAAACAATCCTGACGTTGACGACCAGGCTGAGACGATCCTCTTCAACGCTCTGAAGAAGGCTGGTCTCGTGAGCCAAGACAATGTCGAGCACTTCAAGAATCCTGATGTACGCGAAGGCGGTTCTATCATTTCTTCTGCAAAGGTAGGACCTTCTGTAGCTAAGGACATCACCTACGGTGCTATCATCTCCGTGATCATCGCCCTGGTGGCTATCTTCCTCTACATCCTGTTCCGCTTCCGCAACGTGGCCTTCTCCGTAGGTTCTACGGTAGCCTTGGCACTCGACGCCCTCATCGTGATCGGCTTCTACTCAGTGCTCTGGGGATGGGTACCTATGTCGCTGGAGATCGACCAGACATTTATCGGTGCTATCCTAACGGTGATCGGTTACTCCATCAACGATAAGGTGGTGGTGTTCGACCGTATCCGTGAGAACATCGGTCTGTTCGGCAAGCGCGACCGTCAGCAGTTGTTCAACGACTCACTGAACCAGACGCTGGCCCGTACCATCAACACCTCTGTGACGACCCTGATCGTGCTGTTGGCTATCTTCATCCTCGGTGGTGATAGCATCCGCTCGTTCTCGTTCGCCATGATCCTCGGTGTGATCTTCGGTACGCTGTCTTCACTCTTCATCGCTGCCCCCGTGGCTTACCTGACACTGGGTCGCACGATCAAGGAGGACGACGAGCCTGCTGCTCCCGCCAAGAAGAAGTAAGGTTTATACCTTATTATAATATATATAACAGAAGAGGCTGCACCCGTTTGAGTGCAGCCTCTTCTGTATATCATATTTAAGAATTAAAGCACCATACCGATAGTAAGTTCGAAGCCCTCAAAGTGGGTATGATCCTCGATCTTCATCAAGTCATAGTAATAACCAGCACCTATGGCGAATTGGTTGATGCGGAATCTGCAACCGGCATTCAATCCAATCTGGAAGCGCTTGGCATCACCGTCAGAGAACCAATCATAGCTTTCGGGTTTTTCATCATACTTTGTCTTTGCCAGGAGATTGAAACGCCCATAGGCACCTGCGTAGGGCAGGATACTGAAGTTATCAGAGATATCGATTGAATAGACGACATTGAGGGGAATCTTCAAGGCCAACATGTTGGTCTTGTAATTATCCTTATACTTAAAACCCCACTGAATTGCACCTCCAAACTCTAAATAAAGAGGTATGCTAAACATGGGCGTGGCATAGTTGTAGCCTAATGAAATAGCATCGTAAGATGTTGATACAGAATGACCATCATGGCTTACGATCAGTTGATTCAAATCGAATAGACTGGGATTATACTGCACATAGACAGTGCCAAAAGGCTCCTGAGCTGATGCAGACATACTCACGACGGCAAACGTTGCTAAAATAATAGATCTAATTTTATTCATAACAGTTAATATTGATTGATTATTCTTATTTTCGGAGTGGTAATCACTTCTGTTTATACGCACGGAGGGCCTCGATGATCTGCTGGCGACGCTCGTCGGAAATGGTGATCAGGCGCAAGTTGGTTGAATCATCCAGCCGATAGGTATTACCCTTGATGTTGAATCTGAGGTTATATTCGAATTTCCCATGAAACTCACTGATGTTGCCCTGCTCATCCATTATCAGCATTTGGCGCTCGTCTTTAGAATCCCCCCCGTCGTTCTCGGTATTGTAGAACATGGTGGCAAAGAAGCCTTCAGGCTGTTCCAGAGTCCAGTCGTCAAAGCCTACAAGGATATAGGTCTTGCCATCAGCAGTATTAGTCCACTGCCACACCTTGTCCTTCATCATCCTCTTCTGTTCGAACATCAGTAGCTCGTGAGCCATGGCATAGACGGTCTTTGCCTCCTCTATGCTTTCGGCACGCTGGTCCTCAGGCAGTTGCGCATTCAGCAAGAAGGCCTCACGCAGTGACTTCACTGCATCCACATCGCCATAGCCATATATGCCTACCATACCCAACAGGAGCTTATGGGAACCCAGAAAAGCAATACGCGGTGGGATGGCGGCATTCTGATAACCCAGCTCATCCATGTATGCGCGAATAGCCATGTCGTAGTAACCGATCATCTTATCGAAATTCTTCTGGGCTCCGCCAATGTAAGACATCATCTCAAGCGACTTTCCGAGGATGGTGTCACGCTTCTCGGTCTGCGCCTGGGCAATCTCGAGGGCACGTGTCGCATACTTCTCAGCCGGTGTCACTTTGGTTGAATCACCAGTCTCAAAATAGAACTTTGCGGCATCAAACTGCTTCTGCCAATCCTGAGGAGCCTCATCGGCAGCCTTTGTCAACCGCGCTTCCTTCTCGATGGCCGATTCTTCTTGCTGTGCCATAGCAGGCGCAACACCCATCGAGAAAACCATCGCCATCACAAAAAATCTCATACTCTTATTCATAATTACAAATATTAAAAATGATTATCAGTTAGTTTTATTTGTGTTTAGAATTCTGCTGCAAATATACAAAAAAAGCGGATAAGTTATAAGAAAACGGCTAAAAAATGTATTGAATGCAGCGAGAGAAATGCAGTTCGATTCAATAAGTGATGACAAATTGATTTGACAAAAAGTTTACAATCTGCGCTCCATAACTTTCGTATTTTCACCCAGACGGACAAGAGACTACAAATAGGCGAATTTGGGGTGTTTTTTGTAATCCACTGGTTATGTGAACGTTATGCTGATGATGGAATCTGCGTGGGCTACCCCAGTCAGTTATTAGTGCTTCAAATACCTTCTAAGAGGCGTTCAAATGGCTTCCACGACTGAAAGGAATAATTGCTATGGGGGTATAGGGATTATCTCCATCACTCGTTCAAACCATTGGGACAGTTCCTTAGTCCTATCTGCGTCACTCTAAAGTGCCACCCCCTGCCAACATCGCATAGGAGAAGCCCCTTTATTCCTTCTATTTCGAGCAAAACGGGGAGCACTTTTTATAGCAAGTTTTCTTGACAAAACGCACCAGTACCCCGACCGAGAATCGAACTCGGAACTAAGCTTTAGGAGAGCCTTGTTATATCCATTTAACTATCAGGGCATGTGCTTTTCGGGTGCAAAGGTACGTAGAAAAGATGAAAAAAACAAGAGAATAGCGGCGATTTTCCGTTTTTTTTGCTAACTTTGCGCAGAAATTAAAACCAACAAACCCAACTTACTCATGAAGAAAAGATTGTTTTTGCTACCCCTACTGTTGTTGGCCGCCCTTTCGGCCAACGCCCAGAACCCCTATCTGCCCTTGTGGGAACACCTGCCCGACGGTGAGCCCCGTGTGTTTGAGGATCCCGATAACCCCGGTAAGTTGCGCGCCTATATCATCGGCTCGCACGACACGAACTATACGGCCTACTGCGGCAGTGACATCCGCATGTGGTCGGCACCCGTCGAGGATCTCACGCAGTGGCGCGACGAGGGTCCCGTCTTCACGCATTACGTGGATGGCCAGTGGGACACGATGTTTGCCCCCGATCTGGTGGAAGTAAAGGACAGGGCGACAGGCAAGAAAACCTATTACCTCTACCCCCACTCCCGTGGGTGGCGGCGCGTAGCCATGGTATGTAAGGGTGACCGTCCGAACGGCCCCTTCACTCCCATCAACCTGACGGAAGACGGTCGTCAGTGCGTGCCAGGCTCACTTATCGACTTCGACCCCTCGGTGTTTATCGAGAACATCACCGACAAGAAAGATAAGGACTACGACAAGGGCTTCCGTGCCTATGTGTTCTACGGTTTCCAGCACTCCACGGCCTGTGAGTTGGATCAGAACACGATGTACTCCCAGCGCGAAGGCACGGAACTGATCGATCCCTTCATCCCCGCCAGCAGTGCCGACGGTCGTCTGCTCGACAGAGAGGGCAGCGAGTACAAGGCCCTTTATGAGGGACAGAACCCGCTCGACTTCAATTTCTTCGAAGCCTCCTCAATCCGTCAGGTAGGTAATAAGTATGTGATGGTGTTCAGCGGCTACAGCGGCAAGGAATACGGTCTCGGTAATACGAACTCCGCCCTACGCTATGCCTTCGGTGACTCGCCCCTCGGTCCCTGGCGTTCAGGCGGTGTACTGGTGGATTCGCGTGGTGTGGTGACGGGTGAGAACGGTTCGCAACTGATCACCACCAATGCCGGACATAATACTCACGGCTCGCTGCAGGAGATCAACGGCCAGTGGTATGTGTTCTACCATCGGCCTCCTCGCGGCTTTGGCTTTGCCCGTCAGCCTATGGTGGCCCCAGTGAAGATCACGTGGGACAAGAAACCTGTGGCCAAGGGCGGTGTAGTGAAGATCACCGGCTACGACCCTTATGCCAAGGATAATGAGTGGACGGCGAAGGCCTCCGACGGCAACATCTATACGGGCGCCGAGGTGACGAGTGAGGGCTTCCAGATCTTCGGACTGCCTCCCTATCAGTATTACTCAGCAGGTATTGCTTGTTTCTGGACGGGTGGCACCAATAGCAACGAGTGGATGCAGGACAACCACGATATCTGGAACAACTCGATGGACCTGGCCGGTATCACCAACGGCGGTATCGTCGGCTTTAAGTATTTCGGCTTCGGCGGTCTGGCTGCCGGCACGAAGGGCCTGAAGGCCTTCGAAGGCACCAAGGCCGGCGACAACACGATGCTCAGTCTGAATCTGACACCCACCATTGAGGGCGCCTTTAAGATCCACGTGAAGATTGACGACCCCTGGAAAGGCGATGAAATCGCTGTGTTTGACATCCCCGTCGATGCCCCAAGGGCCGCCATGATGTATCAGCAGCCCGTACCGGCCGTAGAGGGTCTTACGGGTAAGCATGCCATCTACCTCGTGGCCGAAGGACCTGACATCAAGGAACCAGAGCGTCCTCGATGGGGTGCTCCGCGCGGTCCGCAGCGACCCCGTGGTCTCTTCGACCTCCACGGTATCGGTTTCTCGAAGGGTGACGCCATCTTTGAGGCTCCCGCAGCACCCACGGTACAGATCCTGGCCGACGACCAGCCTCTCGTGATGCCCACCACCCCCATCCGATTCACCAATCTGAACGGCTATACAGACCAGACCCGCTATCAGGTGTATGGCAAACTCAGCGACAACTCGAAACTCACGGCTATTTCAGAGAATCCAGAGGTGAAGTTCGAGATCAGTCCCATCGTAGAGGGCCGAGCCACTATTAAGGCTACCTACAATGGTCTTACCAAGATTTTCCTGATTAACTAAACAACCAACATTATGAAGAGAATACTCACCATCATGACCCTGGCACTCCTGACCCTGACGGCAGGAGCGCAGAGCATCCCCGCCCTTGACCAACTCAAGACCAACCCCAGGAAAGCCTACGGCAATGACTTCCCCTATCAGCAGGAGGCCACCGTACTGACAAAGGCGCCTAAAGGCTACAAGCCCTTCTACATCAGTCACTACGCCCGTCACGGGTCGCGCTACTACTGGACGGAATTCCTCTATAAGGCTCTTGACGCCACACTGGCCGCTGCCCACGAGAAACATCAGTTGACACCTGTAGGCGAGGCTTTCCACGACCGTTATATGGCCGTGAAGGATGAACTCCTGACAGGTACCAGCGAACTGACACAATTGGGCTGGGAGCAGCATCAGGGCATCGCCCGCACGATGTATAACCGCTTCCCCGAGGTCTTCAAGAAAGGCGGAAACGTATCCGCTGTTTCCTCGTTGTCAGGCCGTTGCGTGATCAGCATGGCGGCCTTCTGTCAGGAACTCGTGCAGTGCAACCCGGAGCTGGAGATCCGTGAGCAGTCCTCGCGCTTCACCCTCGACGGAGTGGTGCCCGGTGACAGACAGAACCCCATCAAGCATGACTATCCCAAAGGCGTGAAGCCCAAGTACGAGAAGAACAAAGATCAGTTTAAGTTCGACAACTCGATCAATGAGAAGGTTGTCTCGCGCGTCTTCACCAGTACAGAAGGTCTGCCTGGCGCAGAGCGTATTGCCAGCAACCTCATCAACCTCTACTGCTCGCTGCCCAGCATCGGCCATGAGGGTCTGATGGACGGCATTCTCACAGACGAGGAACTCGTAGATCGTTGGGAAGGCGAAAATCTCGGCAGTTACTCGTGGGTGTTCGGTCCCCAGTATGAGATGATCCCCATCTTAGAGGACTTTATCAAGAAAGCCGATGCCGTGATCAATGGCAAGAGCGACCATCTCGCCGACTTGCGCTTCGGGCACGATACCTGCATCGGTCCGCTGACCGTACTGATGGGCATCAACGGTGCCGACAAGGATCCTGAGGATCCCTTCGAGGTGAAGAACATCTACCAGAACTGGGAGACCTGCAAGGCCTGCAACATTCAGTTGGTATTCTACCGCGACAAGAAGGGCAGCGACATCCTTTTGAAATGTCTGTTGAACGGCTGCGAGGCCAGTCTGCCTGTCCCCACGACACAGTATCCTTACTATAAGTGGTCGGACTTCCGCGACTTCTATCAGAACCGCATCAAGAATGTTCCAAAGCCTTAACCACACGGTTAAGGGCTTCCACCAAACGACTGCGCTGAGTGGCTATGTTCAGACGGACATAGCCCTCGCCTGTCTTTGGGCCATACATCGTACCAGGGTTGATCCAGACCTTAGCATCGCGGAGCAAGTGGTCACAGAGTTCCTGTGAAGTAATGCCCATCGCTGAGACATCCACCCAAGGGAGATAAGTCCCTTCGAGGCGGCAGACCTTCCACTGAGGGATATTCTTCTCGATGAAATCGCACAAAACGGTGTAATTTCCCCAGAGATACTGGTTCAGTTCGTCGATCCAGTCTTCGCTCTCATTATAGGCAGCCTCAAGGGCCACAATGCCGAAGGGATTCACATCGCACACCTCATTGATATTGATGGCACGGTCGATACGTCGGCGCCAAGAGGGATGCGAACAGATGATATTGGCTATCTGGAGACCAGCGGTATTGAAGTTCTTCGAAGGCGAGTTCATCACGACACAGTCATCAGTGACCGTCCCAAAAGGCACGAACTGGTGGCCTGGCATGATCAGTTCGCAGTGGATCTCGTCGCTCGCCACCTTCACGCCATGCTGGTGACAGATGTCATACATCCGCTGCAGTTCGTCACGGGTCCAAACACGCCCAGAGGGGTTATGAGGGTTACAGAGCAGGAAGAGCGTAGTCTTCTCGTCAGCACATTTCGCCTCGAAATCATCAAAATCGATCTCGAAAGTAGGGTTATCCAAACTCCTCCCTTCCTCTCCTGACTCAAGAGAAGAGATACGGCGGAGGGGGGACTCCAACACCTCACAACCGTTGTTTCTGATGCTGGAGAAGAAACAGTTATAAGCCGGCGAGAGGATCAACACCTTCTCGCCAGGCATCGTCAACGCCTTGATGACACACGACATGGCCGGTACCACAGCGGTGGTATAAAGCATCCACTGGCGCTGGATCTCCCACTGATGACGACGACGGAACCAGGAGATGACTGCTTCATAGTAACTCTCAGGCACGATGTTATAGCCAAACACACCATGTGCCACCCTTTGCTCCAAAGCATTCTGGATGGCTGGTGCTACACGGAAGTCCATATCGGCTACCCACAGAGGTATGACATCGTCTGACGGACTTTCATCCCACTTCACGCAGTTCGTCCCCCTGCGCTCTACGAACTCATCAAAATCGTACTTCATTTCCTGGTTTCTATGATACAGTCATTCGGCTGGCGGACGTTCTCATCGACAGTAATACTTCCGATGGAATCGGCAATAACATGTCCGGAAGTCGGATTCTTGATGTTCTCGATATGTCCCTTGATATCGGCCTCAACGGTGGAGTACTCGAACATACGGTCGCAAGCAGCATCGATGGTGCAGTTCTCCAACACGAGGTTCTCCGTATAACAAAGCAACTGTTCACCTGCTAAGTGACAGTTCACCAATCTGACATTCTTCGAGTGCCAGGCCAGATATTCCCCGTCGAGCACAGAGTCGTAGATGGTGACGTTCTCGCACTCCCAGAACGAGTCCTTCGTCAGGATATTGGCATGGTGTATCTCCACATTCTGACAGTACTGGAACACGTATTTCGAGTCACTCTCCAGTCCATCGACATAGATATTCTTAGAGAACATAAAGGGATAGGTACCACCATGCAACTTCACGCTCTTGATCCTGATGCCATCTACCTTCCAGAACGTCTCGTCAGCATCAGTAATCTCCACGTTCTCCAGTTCGAGATTTCTCATCTCACGGAAGAACTTCGGCCCATCGATGCGCGAGTTCTTCATCACCAGGTCGTTGGTGTACCAGATGGCCGAGCGCGAGCCTTCTGCAAAATAACAGTTCTCGATATAGGCACCATCGACGTGCCACCACGGATACTTGCCGTAGAACTTGCTGTTATAGCACTCTATGTTCTGGCACTGCTTAATGCCAGACTCGCCGTCTGTGATGGTGATATTCTCCAGTCTGAGGTCGTGGGTAGCAAACAAGGGGCGTTCGCCGCCGAATGTCTTGTCTTTAATGAGTTCTTTTGTCATATAGTAGCCTTTGTGGGGACAAAGATACAAATAAAAATCCGTAATCAGCACACACTGACTACGGATTTTATTGCTCTTTTAAGAGTTTTTATTACTTCTCGGGCATCATCACGATAGAAGCGTGATTACCAGCCATAACGATTTCACGCAGGAAGTTGGAAATCTTCTGCGGAGTCAGGGCCTTCACGGTCTCCGCATAGCCAGTCTGGAGGTCAACACCCTCTGCCGTCCACTCTGTCAGCACATCCATCCAGTGACCATTCTCACGGTTAGCGTCCTCAGCCTGCTTCAGCATGGTCTCCTTCACAGGACTCAGGTCTGTCTCGTCGATGTTCTCCATGCACTCCTTCAGATACTTCAGCATCAGATTCTCAGCAATCGTCTGCTTGTCAGGATTGGTAGGAGCCTGTGCAGTCAGGAGGAAGACCGGTTTTGCGCCGAAATTATCAATGGAACCACCGCAACCTACGTTATAGGCAGCGCTCTCCTCCTCACGGATTGTACGCAGATAGATACGGGTCAGCACACGGGAGGCGGCATCGAGCAGCACCTTGTTCTCAAGGGTATAGGCCAGATTATCGTTCATCCAGATCTCTGTAGTCTGAGCCTGCGGTGTCTCCATCTGTCTCTCGAAGCGGTTCACTTTCTCACCCTTGAAGAAAGTACGGATATCCTTTGTCTGGACAGCCTTACCAGCAGGCAGGGAAGCGATATACTGCTCGATGAGAGGACGGACGGCCTGTTCGTCGAAGTTACCGATGATGGTGTAAATAAACTGTCCGCCGTCGGCGTAGAGCTGCTTCAGCATCTGGAGCGTACGGTCGTAGTCGAACTTCTGGATATCCTCTACCTCAGGCAGTCTGTAGAGCGGATTACCACTATTCTTGGTGCTCTCAAGGGAGTCGTTATACACCAACTGGTGGTTCAGGCTCTTATTCTGGAGGATCAGCTGCATCTGGTTAACGAATGAAGCCATCGACTTCTCATCTTTCTTGATATTGGTCTGGGTGAGGTAAAGCAACTGGAAGAGCGTCTCCAGATCCTTAGGTACAGAACGCCCGCTGATATACTGACGATCCTCCTTCACACTAAGTCTGACACTGGCCTGCTTGCCTGCGAGAGCCTTGTCGAGTTCTGACTTTAAGAAATTGCCAAGTCCGCTATACATCTGTGCAGGTTCGATAAGTTGGAGATTCATGATATCTTCCTTGCCGAAGAGCGACATGCCACCCTTAGCCTCACCCTGGAACAACACCTCGTCATCCTTGAAATCGGTCTTCTTCAGGATTACCTTGGCACCGTTAGAGAGTGTCAGTTCCTTGTAGCCAAGCGTATTGTTCTCTGTCTCTTTGACAATCTTACCCTTGGCGGGCAACTCAGCGATCAGAGGTTCTTCCTTCACATTATCGACCCAGGCTGTGAGTGTCTCAGCACGTACAGCCTCTGTTGCCGTCTTCATGGCTTCAGGTGTCATATAGGTCTTACCCTCTTTCTCCTGTTCCATCTGGAAAGCCACGAGGTTCTTGTCATCCACACTGACAACCTGCTGTGCAAACTGGTTGACAACCTCAAAAGGCAGTTGCTGAGCCAGCATGTTCATCGTCTGATAGTAATCCTCTATCGATGGAATGGGGTCATTCTCAAGGAAGTTCTCGATATAACTATTGGCGAACTCATTATTCTTCATCTTGTCGCGGTTGGTGTATCGCTTCTCCAGGGCGCTCAAGTAGTCAGCCTTGGCACGGGCGAACTCAGTGGCAGTGAAGCCGAAGTCATGAATACGCTTGGACTCGCGCATCACGGCCTGCAGGGTCTCAGTCTCCTGACCTTCCTTAGCCACACAAATGAACAACAAAGCATCCTTGGTACGAGCCATCTGCAGATAGTTGCCATCCTGAACCTGTGTCTGAACGAAAGGACAGTCAGGCTGCTGCTGAATCTCAGAGAAACGGCTATTGATCATCGCACATGTGAGGTCGCTCAGATAATCCGTCACGAGGGAGGCCATCGTCTTCTTCAGTTCTGCGGGGATAGGATCGCGCTTCATCGAGAGCAACAGGATAGGATACTGCTGTTCCTTATCTTTCTCTGCCACATAGATAGCCTGCTCGTTGTCGGGCACGGGCTCATCAACTACCTTGGCAGCATCGGCTGGTACGACAATGTCGTTGAAAAGTTTCTTAATAAGGTTTTCCGTGTAATCGACATCGATGTCACCCACAATGACGAGCGCCTGGTTGTCAGGACGATACCATTTCTTATAATAAGCTACCAGTTCCTCGGGTTTGAAGTTATCCACAATCTCCATCTTACCGATAGGCATACGATAACCGTACTTCGAGCCCTGGAACAGCGTCGGCAGTGCGCGCTCAATCATACGCTGGTCAGGACTGTTACGCAAACGATACTCATTGTGGATCACGTCGCGCTCCTTCTCAATCTCAGCCGGATCAGCCGTGATGCCGCTGGACCAGTCGCGCAACACGAGTACACAGGAGTCCAAAGCCGACTGACGCTCTGTGCTCACATCAGCGATATAATAAACCGTACGGTCGATGGAGGTATAGGCATTCAGGCTGCGTCCGAACTGTACACCGATGGTCTGCAGATACTCAAGCATCTTTCCATTGGGGAAGTGCTCTGAGCCGTTGAAGGCCATGTGCTCTAAGAAGTGAGCCAGACCCTGCTGCGAGTCATCCTCCTGGATGGAACCCACGCGCTGGGCAATGTAGAAGTTGGCTTTCTTCTCCGGATTGTTGTTGTGACGGAGGTAATAGGTCAGTCCGTTGTCGAGTTTGCCGATACGGACACCGGCATCTACAGGTACATCGGGCATCTGCTGTGCTGATGCCAGTCCTGCGGTGAGCAGTGCGACTGCTACAAAGATTTTTCTCAGTTTCATATTGTTACGATTTTGTTTGGTTTTGGTTTCTGTCTGCAAAGATACGTACTTTTTTTGTAATAATCCACCTAATTTACGTTATCTTTAGGTTAAAAAGACGGCTGCCACTCACCAACACGTGCGAATGACAGCCCATATATATTGAGAGAGATGTATGTCATCAAATTATTTGGTGGCGAGCAGACGGTTGTCGAGCGGCTCCATCACGATCATGCTGCTCAGGAGATACATATTATCCTTCTTCTCGTTCATCTTATAGGTCTTCACCGATGTCAGGCAAGGAGCCTGTGAACGATACAGGGTCACCTCTGAGGGAAGGTCGTAAGCCTGTGTCTCTGCGTTCCAGTGGCTGGTCTCCACGTTGTAGCCGTTCTTATAATATTTATAGGTGTGGCGGAAGTCGTTCACCCAGTCCTGCTTGCCGTTGTCCCAGCGCATCACCTCGCGGGTGGTCAGACGACCCTGCTCGTCGTAGCTGTAGCGATACTCCATCTTGGCGCACATCTGGTTGTCAGCCTTCTGCTCATAGACCTCGATCTTGTGGATCACGCCATCCTCCAGGTCAGAGTTGTAAAAATAGGGAGCGTTTACGTCGTTGGCGGCGTTGAAATACATCGTTAAAACGGTTGCGATAGTGATAATTGATTCCATAACTCTTGTCTTTTAATTGTTTGTTTGTCTGTTAGACGTTGCAAAGGTATGAAAAACTACATGCAATTAAGGTTATTTAAATGTTATCTTTAGGTTAAATCCCCATTCCTGCGTTAAGGAATCATAAAAAGCGCCTATTCCATGCAGTATTTTCGTATTTCAGTGGATTATATGTATAATAAGGTATAATTTTGCAGCGAACTAGCGAACAAGAATAAAAAAGTGAGAAAGTATTTGTTGGCATTTGCCTGTATGATGGTCGTCGTACAGAATGTTGGAGCACAGGAATATGTACCCTCTGCCTCTGATTTTGCCCGCCTGTATGTAGGGGCGGTCGAACCACAGTACCAGACATCGGTGTGGTATGACATTCCATATTATAAAGGCAACGCAAATATGTATAAAGGCCGTGTCAGCTATTATGGTGTGGTTTATGATCCAGTGCAACTCCGTTTTGACCAATTGAAACAGAGAGTTGTTGTTCTTTCCCCTATGGGAAGTGTTCTTTGTCTGCCCGAACAAAGATACATTGACTGGTTTGAGATGGATGGTCACAGGTATGTGCATGATCCAGAGGATAGCACACGATATGCATCTCTTCTTTGTGATGGAAGCACTAATGGCGTTCGGCTTTATCATAGTGTGTGGAAGGTCTATGGTGGTGAAAACACATTTGGAGGAAAGAAACTTCAAAAGGTTCTCAGTACCAAAGAGCATTATATGCTCATGACGCCTGATGGGAAAAAGCATCACGTGAAGCGTGCATCGGATGTAGCCAAGCTCTTTCCTGAACAGAAAACGCAGATCAAGCAGTTTGCAAGACAGAATAATCTTTCCTTCTCAAAGAACGTACGTGAGGAGAGTCTTGTGAAAGTAGTGGGAAGTCTTTCTGGCACGCCGATGCCAATAGCGGAAAATGGAGAAAGGAAAGAGGAAAGAGAATACCTTGGAGGGGATTCTCCAGCGGCAGACAGTTCTCCATCCTCTCTCCTCTCTTCTATCCCTTCCGATTCACTCATCACCGGCATTCCTGTTCTGGACAATGATTCTGTTGCCATGACAGTTACCCCGACAAAGATCTATATAGTGCCAGGTGTGAAGAAAGCAAGGGCTAGTATTTCCGATGATCAGGAACTTGCAGAGATCGTCGTCGTGGGTGGACGGCAGTCGGCTGTGAACAGCACGACGATGGGGTCAGAGAAGTTCAAGCCAGAGTTACTGAAGAATATCCCATCAGCCTTCGGCGAGTCGGATATCATGAAGGTGGTGCTCACGCTGCCCGGTGTCACTACCGTTGGAGAGGCTTCCAGCGGATATAATGTGCGAGGAGGCGCAACAGACCAGAACCTGATTCTTTTCAATGGCGGCACGGTGTATAATCCGTCACATCTGTTCGGTCTGTTCACATCGTTTAATTCAGATGCCGTTGAGGATGTGGAGTTGTTCAAATCGAGTATTCCTGTAGAATATGGAGGTAGGATCAGCAGTGTACTGAAAGTGACCTCGAAGGAGGCCAATATGCAGAAGCTCACTGGTTCGGCAAGTATCGGCGCACTCACCAGTAAGCTGAATCTCGAGTTGCCCATCGTCAAGGATCATGTATCGCTGATGTTAAATGGTCGTACTACCTATAGTGACTGGATGCTCAAGCTGTTGCCAGAGGATAGCGGTTACAAGAATGGTACTGCCAACTTCTTTGACGTGGGTGGTGTGCTGACTTGGAAACTCAACAGCATGCATCGCCTCAAGATATACGGGTATTGGAGTAAGGATAAGTTCTCGTTCAGTTCAGAGGATAATTATGGTTATCAGAACCGTAACGTCTCTGCCGAGTGGCGCTCTATCCTGAATGAGAAAATGACAGCTACGCTTTCTGCCGGACTTGACCATTATGACTATTTCAATGAGGACAGGGCCATACCTACCATGGCGGCCCGACTGAGTTTCGGCATTGACCAGTTATGGGGTAAGCTGCATATTCGTCATCGTCTGTCTGAAAAGCAGGTTTTCAACTATGGTCTCTCCGTGCAGCATTACAATGTGCAGGGTGGTAAGTATGAGCCTCTGGGTGAGGAATCATGCATCAAGACAGACCAGCTGCAGAGGGAAAAGGCATTGGAGAGCGCTATATATATCGACTATGAACATTCGTTCACAGAAAAGCTGTCGGTTTCTGCCGGTTTGCGCTATTCCATGTTCAATGCACTTGGTCCCCGTGACGTGAATATCTATTCTGACGGTGAACTTCCATCAGAGGCCACCTTGTTGGAGACGCAACATGAGACAGGTATCATCAAGACCTATCATGCGCCTGAGTTACGTCTGTCGGCACGCTATGCCCTTCAGGAAAACCTTTCTTTGAAGGCTGGCTTCAACACCATGCACCAGTATATCCATAAAGTGTCGAATACTTCCATTATGTCACCTACAGACATCTGGAAGCTTTCCGACCCAAATATCAAGCCCCAGAATGGCTGGCAAATAGCTGCCGGTATCTATCATGAAACAGCCAACAAGAAATACGAGTTCTCTGCAGAGGTCTATTACAAGCATATCGGCGATTATCTCAATTATCGCAGTTCTGCAGTCCTGCTGATGAACCATCACCTTGAGACCGACGTCATCTCAACCGAAGGGAAAGCCTATGGCATAGAACTTCAGGCGAAGAAACCTATAGGGAAGTTGAATGGATGGGTAAGCTATACTTTCTCACGCTCTTTGCTTCGTCAGGATGACGAGAGGGTGGCCATGCCTCTGAACAATGGTGACTGGTATCCTTCAGAATATGACAGACCGCATGAGGTGAAGGCCGTACTTAACTACAAATTTACCGAGAGATATAGCTTCTCAAGCAACTTCAACTATGCCACAGGTCGTCCGACAACGTTACCAGCCGGCAAATACTACGACATGCACAATCAGAAATACATGCCCTACTATACTGACCGCAACACATACCGTATTCCTGACTATATACGTTTGGATCTTGCGTTTAATATAGAGCCAACTCACAAACTGACGTCCTTTCTTCACACATCGTTCTCTATAGGTGTATATAATGCCCTTGCGCGTAAAAATGCCTATAACATCTACTATGTCACCGAAGGTGAAGAGATAAAAGGGTATAAGCTATCTGTGTTTGGCACTGCCATTCCTTATGTCTCACTTAATATACGGTTCAACTAATGGAAAGAGGAAAGTTATATATGGTGCTATGCCTCATCGTTGGCGTATTTACACTGTCGGGCTGTATTGAAGAATATGAAGCAGACATTCCTGCAGAGGATTCCAACCTACTCGTTGTTGAAGGGGCGATATGTTCTGGGAATGTGAATAAGTTCATCCTTTCACGTACGCAGGCTATCAAGTCTTCCGATACGCCTCAGATGGTAACGGGAGCTAAGGTCTCTGTGCGTGGGAGTGACGGCTCTGAATATATGACACAGGAGACCAACGGATATTACTCCTGCTGGATTGATGCCCTCACGCCTGATGTGGAATACTATCTGCATATCGAGGCTGATGGCGAGGTCTATGAGTCTGAGCCTCAGAAGCCCCTGCGTACTGAGAAAATAGCAGAAGTGAAGGCGGTACAATATACACCAGAGAGTAATATTGACGTGCTTGTTACCCCTGCAACTCCTTTTGATTCTGATAAGACGAATTACTATTCGTGGACATACGATGAGACCTGGGAAGTACATTCCGACTACACGACCATCCTGTATTACGACACAGAAACATTGGAACATAAAATTAAAGTTGACCAGTTTCCCTCACTTGGATGGAAGGATGCAACAAGCTCGACAATCATCGTTGGTGCAAGCTCCAACTACGAAGGCCAGCACATCCAGAAATTAGAGATGTATAATATCGGGCGTGGCAATGAGCGTATGTATTATCGGTATAGCTGTCTGGTACATCAGCGTGCCATCTCAAAGGCAGAGTACGAGTATGAACTTGCCCGACGTCAGGCCGGTTCAGAGATGGGAGGCTTGTTCACTCCACAACCATCCGCCTTACCTACCAATATCCGTTGTCTGACGTCAAACAAACACGTCATCGGATATGTGGGATGCTCATTGAATACGAGTGAATACAGGTTCTTCCTCAATGCCAAGGACTTCTCCATCCTCTATCCTGAAGAAGAAGATACCCGCTTATGGCTTGAAAACCCTAGTGAGGAGGATTGCTGCCGATTGGTAAATAAAGGTATGTACCTGTGCGAATGGAGGACTTCGACTAGTACTGGTATGTTGGAAACAGCATGGGCATTCGATTATCAACTAGATGTCAGATTTAAAGGTGCCTATATCGAAGAGCCTGATTTCTGGTCATTGACAGAAGATGTAAGTTATTAAACATTGAAGGTTGAACATGAATAACAGAATCATATCACTGATAGCTGCGTTGGTGCTTGCCTTGAGCACCTTTGCCGCAAGCTTTGAAACTGACCGCACATGGTATCTTGCCGGTGAGCCGATGAAAATAAACGTGACTGCCGACAACAGTCTGATAGCATATGCTGAACTGTGTGATATAAATGGTTTGGCGGCTGGTGTCATCATCAATCTTAAAGGAGGGAAAGGAGAGGGAATCGTCGAACTGCCTTCCAACCTCCATAGCGGGTACTACGTATTATCGGTCTATACCCGCAATAGTACCAAAGTGTCTCACCAACTGGTCGCTATCGTCAATCCTCTTCACAAGAGTAAGGACGATGATATTGAATGGGTATTGAGAGATGGGCAGTCATGGGAACAGGCTGCCTGGGGGCAGGAGCCAGTCCCCACGACTGCCCTGGTTGACAGGAAGGACGTCGATGTGCGTGAGACAGAAGGCCATATCATCAAAGCACGTGTCAAGAATATCTATGGTGGCCATACTTTCAGGGGTAGTCAGATCCGCCCTTCCTTAGGTATTGTTGGGAAGCAGATACATTATTTTGAGGGGAAAATGGTTAATGACTCCACGGCAGTCTTCAACACCTTCGGGATTCATGGTAAGCAACCGTTAGTGCTCACTGCGGCGTCACTCACAGGTGTGAGTCTGCCGATCGAGATGATAAGTCCGTTTGCAACCTTACTCCCGAAGGAACTCCCGCATCTCGTGTTCCATTACAATCGCAGTGAGGTGGAAGCCCGTTCCATGGATATGCAACGGCACCAGAAGGCCATTGCACCTGCCAAACGGGAACTGCAACTTGGCAACCTTGAGGATGTTAATGCCGAAGACGCAGTACCATTAGACTATGATGACACCGTCTTTGGCGTCAAACCTAATCTGAGTTACAATCTTGATGATTACCGTCAGTTCCTGACCATCAGGGAGGTACTACTGGAATATGTGAACTGTGTAAGAAACAGGAAAATTAATGACGTAACACAGTTGATTGTGCGTGGAGAGGATTTCCCTTATGTCAGTTCATGGCCGGCAATGGTTCTGATCGACGGTGTGCCAGTCATTGATATAGAACGGCTGCTGAACTATGATGCGCGACGTATTCATTATATCAACATCTACGGTGGTCAATACACATTTGGTTATGGTGTCTATAATGGCATACTGTCGTTTATTACACGCTCCGGGCGACTCACGAACTATCCAACCGAACCCAACACGCAGTATCTAGTGTATCATTTCCCGGAGTGAAATAATTCTCAAATAGTTTTTGTATTTCGCTCTCTTTTTGTATCTTTGCGGATTGTATGCATAAGAACAAATATAAATATGTGTCGATCGTGAGTGCCGTGGCGGTGTTGTTGCTGCTGGGCATCTATATGTGGATGACCTACCGCTCGACGACCAGGGACATCTCGGAGCGGGCAGGCAACCAACTGTCGTGGGCCATGTTCTACGAAAGCTACAGTCGTGCGGAGCTGGTGACGATGGATGACACGCTCAGTCTGCCGCAGTCGCGAGGCAACCTGTCGCTGGCCTCCTCTGTAGAAGGCATGAACGACGCACTGAGCCAGAAATATCACTCGGAGATCTCACTCGACAACGTGGCAATGCTGGTCGATTCTCTGTTGAGCGTGGCACATATCAACCGTAACGTCACCCTCCTAGAGGTTGATGCCGACGGAAAAATACTTAGACGAAACAACGACAGAAACAGTTCCTGGTCGTTGCTGACCAAACCCGTCAGCATCCGCCGCGACCAGTCGAGGGCCATCCAACTTGCCCTCAACAACCCCTATCCGGAACTGGCACGAAAACTGAGTCCACTATTCCTTATCAGTGCCATCATCTTAGGCTTCTTCGCCATCATCATCATCCAGTTGCTGCGCTTCATCACCGAACAGGAGCAGATGGCGGAACTAAGAAACGACTTCTCGTATGCGATGGTACACGACATGAAGTCGCCCCTGTCGAGTATCATCATGGGGGCCCACTTCCTGCACAGCGGCAAGGTGGATGACAAGCCACAGATCAAGGAGAAATACTACTCGATCATCGAGGATGAGGCGGAGCACCTGCTGGCACTCGTCAACAAGTTGCTGACCATCTCGAAGCTTGAGAACAAGAAACTGATCCTGAACAAGAACGAGGTAGAACTGGCACCCATCATCCTCGACCTCGTGGAGAAAGCGAAAACCAAAGCCACAAAGCCCATCGAGATCACCACCGACCTGAAAGTGGAGAACGTGCTGGCCGACGAGCAGTATCTCACAGAGGCCATCGCCAACCTGATAGACAACGCCATCAAATATTCAAAGGACGACATCCATATCAGCATCAAGACTTTCGACACCGACAAATATGTGCTACTGAAGGTACATGACAACGGCATCGGTATCTCGAAGGAAGAGCAACAGGTGATCTTCGATAAGTTCGGTCGTGCCGCCATCCACGAGAAGAACCGTAAGGGTGGAGTCTCCGGCTTTGGCCTCGGACTGAACTACGTCGAGCAGGTGATGCAGGCACACGGTGGAAAGGTCACTGTGTCGAGTGAGAAAGACAAATTTTCTGAGTTTACCCTCTATATCCCTAAGAAAAATTGAAGATATGATTAAGTTATTGTTAGTAGAAGACGACGAGTCTCTGGCCTATATCGAGAAAACAGGTCTGGAAGACATTATCGGCGGTTACGAAGTGAGCACAGCCTCAAATGGTAAGGAAGGTGTGAAAATGTGGGAGGAGATCCATCCCGACGTGATTATCTCCGACATCGACATGCCCGTGATGAACGGCTTCGAGATGGTGGAGCGCATCCGCGAGACCGACGGTGACGTGATCATCATCTTCACCTCAGCCCTCACCTCCCCCAACGACGTGAAGGCGGGCTACCGCCTCGGCATCAACAACTACGTGAAGAAGCCCTTCGTGCCAGAGGAACTCGACGCCCATATCCAGGCACTGATGAAGATGCGCGGAGGAGCCAAGACCCAGAAAGAGACCAGTCACTACAAACTCGGGAAATATACCCTCGATGCTGACCATGCCACCCTGCGCGATGACGAGACGAACCTATCGCAGACCATTACCCAACGCGAGGCACAGATCCTGCAACTGCTGGCAGAGAACAAGAACAATGTGGTGCGTCGCGAAGCCATCCTCAGCCGCTTCTGGAACACGGAAGATGACTATTTCGCCTCGCGCTCACTCGATGTCTTTGTCAATAAACTCAGGAAACTGCTCTCCGACGAACCACGCATCAATCTCAAAACCATCCGCGGCATCGGCTTGCAACTACTCATTAGTGATTAGTCAATAGGCTTGAAGATATCTGTCGTTTTAATGAGGCAGAACAGTGAGGGCAGGATCAGCACGAAGGCACCAAGATAGTACCACGACGACAGACTTTCATCCATCAATGGGAAGGCGACCACCCAGAAGAACGCATCACCACATGCCAAGGGGATGACGCTCCGTGTACACTCATAGACCCACCCCTCAATCATAAACATGACCATCGAGAGGCATATCAATAGCGGATTTTCCGCAAACAGCCAAAACACTCCTCCCATCACCAACGTAGAGATACCCACCACCAGCATAGGACGGTGCTTCCACTCCAACAGAGCCCGCAGTACGCCACCAAAAAGTACCAAGTCACCTGTAACTTCCAACAAGGCATAGAGGGGAATGGAACACCAGGGGTGCTCATGCAACCAGAGATACAGTAACCGGTTCTCCTTGTCTGGCTCACCCATCAGTGTGTTGGCAGTCTCTGCTATCGGGTTATGGATGGTCAGGTAGATAATCGCCATACCACTCATTACCATCATCAGCAGCACAATCAACTTCCACAATTGCCCTTGGGGTATAAGCCCCCTACTGTAACTGGCAAAACCACGCCTGAGAAACACCAATTGGAGTACCACGCAAATCAGCACAAAACTCACTCCCATCACGTAGTACATGACGTGTTCGGGATTCGTGGTACCAGGATGATTGTCACGATACCCGTCAATAATGCCCGTAACGAAGCCCACCAAAGCTCCGCCAAGCAACAGTCCGGCAATCAAGATGCCGGCTGCCAATAACAGGTATAATAGCGCTTTCTTCATCTCCTTCGCACTGTTTTCCGGGTGCAAAGGTACGATGTTTTTCTAAGATCTGCACAAAATAAATGTTATCTTTAGGTTAAAACTCACTCAGCGTTCCTTATAGATTACCTTATTGGCTCCGCTTGTGATCTTCATGGCCTCAGGATGTTCCTTGATGAACGAGTCAATATGGCGCACGCGTTTCTCCTCGAAGATCTCCTCCACAGCAATCAGAATACCCGTCTCTTCCACATCACCGAAACCGTAATTGATAGCTGTACCAAACAATTTCATCGTCGGTGAGAGATTCATATAGGCATTCACCAGCGGCGGGATGTTATATCCAAGCCTGCGGATCTCTGTATTCAGAATACGGTAGTCTTCCTTGAAACTATGGCCAGTGAATATCTTCTCCAACTCTGCAGGATCAGACTCCAATTTCAGCGGTTTCATCGGGATAATCAACTGTTCCTTGTCATCAAAATACTTCTTCAGGAAGTAAAGAATCATGTCACGCCCTTTACGGATATAGGACGGGTACATCGTCATCTTTCCGAAGAAGAAGCGGACATTGGGTTTGATAACCGTCAGGGCTCCAAGACCATCCCACAGGTTGTCGAGTGCAAAGAGGCTCTTGGCGCCCATGCGTGAACTCTGGTAGGGGAGCGACACAAACGAGCGTCCCAGTTCGATGGTGTAGGGCTGGTATTCCTTGAGGAACTTCTCCGAGAAATGGAACATATGACTGGTGGCAAGGATAGGCTGTCCTTGATTATCCGATTCCCACTCTGTGCCTTCCAAATAGCGATAGCCACCGATGATCTCTTCTGCCTCCGGGTTCCAGACAATCAACTGTTTGTAACAGTTCTCGCAGATGTCGAACTCGTCGATATCCATATCCTTGCCCGTACCACCACCTGCCTCACGGAAGACTACCTCGCGCAGACGACCAATCTCTTTCATCACGTTTGGTGCATTATGAGCGGTAATAACATAGATTTCGTTATGACTCTTGTTCGTCATACGAAGTTGACGGTCAGGCGTTAATTCGCTCTTTAGGATGTCTTTGCTGATGGGCTGGATAATCTCTTGTTCCATTGTTTTGGGGTTAGAAAATAATAGTGGGTTGATGGTTATAGGGAATAAACTCTTTCTCTGACGAACTGTGCCCATTCCATTGGACTTTTACTCTTATCGAAGGTCTGCCAAGGGATGGGCTTGCCTATCTTCACTTGGAAGGTTTTGTGCACGTTTTTATACATTTCATCGGCCAAAAACAGCATTGCAAGATTAAACGGAAGATACTTGTCGCTGATATTGGCTAACCGGTAGAAGAAACGGCTATTCTGTCCACTGAAGTGAATAGGCACTATGTCACGCTGGTACTCCACACTCTTGGATACGAATGTCTTTTTCCATGGGATATCGGCAATAACACCGTCGTGGCGACGGGAACAAATGCCCGCAGGGAACATCAGCATATGGTTGTCGCTGTGGAAACCAGCCTCTACCATAGCAGGGAAGTTGCGGCTCTGACTGCCTGTCTTGTTGATAGGGATGCAGAGAGGGGCCAGCCCGGGAAGGTTCATCAGCAGGTCGTTGACCAGATAGCGGAAACGACCGTCATAAAACCGTCCAATAATGGCGCCAAGTGCCACACCGTCCTGTCCGCCCAAGGGATGGTTGCTGACAAAGGTGTAAAGCCGTCCGTCATCAGGAGCCGGTAGGTTTTCTTTGCCCTCTACCTCCAAAGTCATGTCGAGATATCTGACACATTCTTCCAGCCACTCAACACCCGTCTTCTCGCGGCTTTCCCACAAGAACGCATTGACCTGATCCTGATGCGCGATGCGCTTCAGCCAATTGACCAGCAGGCGCGGGACAAGCCTCGCCTTCGCGCCCATCTTTCCTTTCAGGATCTTTTCAATGTCAATCGTTTTCTCCGTGATTGTTGCCATTTCCGTACACTAAACGCTAACAACTTGCAAAAATAGCACATTTCTTTCAAATCTGAGCAAAAAAACAGAAGAATTTGTTTCTTTTTAAATGTATTTTATACACGCAGACTGTTTGAATCGATAAATAAAGTTAAAATCAAAAAAAAGTGGGGCAAAGTGGAGCAAAGTGGGGAAAAATTATATAATTTTGTAACCGAATTCATATATATGATGTACGTATGCGTTTTTTAGGTAATATTGAAGCAAAGACGGATATAAAGGGAAGAGCTTTCCTGCCAGCCATTTTCCGCAAGGTGCTACAGGCATCAGGCGAAGAAACCTTGGTGCTGCGCAGGGACGTCTTCCAGAAATGTCTGGTGCTCTACCCGGAAAGCGTATGGAACACACGGTTGGACATGCTAAAAGCCCAACTTCGTCCATGGAAGCCCACCCATCAGCAGATGTTCCGCCAGTTCGTGTCGGAGGCAGAGGTGGTGAATCTTGACGGCAACGGTCGTTTCCTGATTTCCAAGCGTCTGCAGAAAATAGCAGAGATTGATCAGGACATTCAGTTTATCGGCATGGACGACACCATAGAGATCTGGTCACCGAGAAATCTGAGTCAGACACTCAAGACTGCCGAGGAGTTCGGTACGGAATTTGAGAATATCATGAACACCTGTGACGCCTTATGATCACGACCGCAGAAACATATCACACTCCAGTACTCCTCCAGGAGAGCATCGTCGGGCTTGATATCAAGCCCGACGGTGTTTATGTTGACGTTACTTTTGGCGGTGGGGGACATAGCCGGGAGATCCTGCGGCGACTCGGCAAGAACGGTCATCTGTATAGTTTCGATCAAGATGAAGATGCCGAGAGGAATATCCTTGATGATGACCGATTCACATTCGTCAGGAGCAATTTCAGATATCTCCGTAATTGGATGCGCTACTATGATATGGAGCAGATCGACGGTCTGCTGGCAGACCTCGGTGTATCCAGCCATCATTTCGATGATGAGACGCGTGGTTTTTCGTTCCGGTTTGACTCGCCCCTTGACATGCGGATGAATAAACGGGCTGGCAAGACGGCATCAGAAATCCTTAACACCTACAACGAAGACCAATTGGCTGAAATCTTCTATATTTACGGAGAGCTGAAGAACGCAAGGAAGATTGCCTCCGCCATTGTGAAGGCACGGGGTGAAAAAGCCATCGTAACGACAGGCAACCTGTTGCAGGTCACGGAACAACTATTCCCTCGTGAAAGGGAGAAGAAAGAGGTTGCCAAATTGTTCCAGGCACTTCGTATCGAAGTGAACCACGAGATGGACGCCCTGAAGGAAATGCTGAGTGGTGCTTGTGAGTTGCTCCGTGAGGGTGGACGACTTTCTGTTATCACCTACCACTCATTAGAGGACCGTATCGTAAAAAACTACATGAAGGCAGGCAATGCCGAAGGTAAGGTTAAACAGGATTTCTTCGGACGAATTGAAACTCCTTTTCAGCAAGTCAGCAATAAGGTAATCGTACCTAACGACGACGAACAACAGCGTAATCCCCGTAGCCGGAGCGCAAAACTGAGGATTGGAGTGAAAAGAGGGAAGTAAAGAGTGATGAGTAAGAAGGACAACATAGAATTGGAGATCGAACAGACGGTGACAGAAGAGGCTGCCGAGATGAAAGAGCAGGCTAAGAAGACCATCCAATTGATCAAGGAGAAGGCAAGCGAAGAGGACCCGAAGCTGACACCTTCCCTGACCTTACGTACCATCCTCGGTGGTGACTTCCTGACGGCAGAGATGGTTCGCCGACAAATATGGCTATTTGTACTGATGGTGGTATTCTGCATTGCCTATGTGGCTGTCCGTTACCAGTGCCAGCAAGACCTGATTGCCATCGATAAACTGGAAAAGGAACTGCTCGACGCGAAATACAAGGCCCTCTCCAGTTCCAGTACCCTGACGGAGAAATGTCGGGAGAGCCATGTGTTGGAAGCTCTGAAGCAGAACAAGGACAGTCTGCTACATATCGCAGACCAGCCTCCATATATAATATATGTACCCGAGAAGTAAGAAGACGGAATGAGTAAGTTCAAGAATGATAAGGTCATGCCCCGCTACTTCGCCATCGCAGTAGTGCTGACGCTGATGGGTTTTGCCGTGATTGGTAAGGCCATGTATATCATGACTGTCAAGAAGGACTATTGGACACAGGTAGCCGACCGTCTGAAGCGCGACAGTGTGAGCGTAAAGCCTGCACGCGGCAATATCCTCAGTTGTGATGGTCAGCTGATGGCCAGCAGCATCCCAGAATACAAGATATACATGGACTTCCAGGCTGGCACAGGTGATTCTCTCCGTAACCATCGGCACGACTCCTTATGGGCAGAGAAGATCGACAGCATCTGTTATGAACTGAACCAAATATTCCCATCAAAGTCAGCCAACGAATTCAAGACGCACCTTTTGGAAGGAATGCACAAGGTTCAAAAGAACGGTTCCATAGGAGCCCGGCACTGGGCCATCTGGCCACGCCGTATCGACTACAACACATTCTGCGAGGTACACAAACTACCGATTTTCAAGGAGCCTGTTTATAAGGGCGGTTTCCACTGGGAAGAGTTCAATTCCCGTAACCACCCCTTCGGCACGCTGGCCTGGCGTACCATCGGCGACATGTTCGGTGCCAAGGATAGTGCCAAAAATGGATTGGAACTATCGTTCGACTCCCTGTTGCGCGGCACAAACGGACTGATGCACCGTCGGAAAGTGCTGAACAAATATATGGATATCCCCGTGCAGTCCCCCATTGACGGCTATGATATCGTGACAACCATTGATGTGGGGATGCAGGATCTGGCAGAGCGGGCCGTCATTGAAGAACTGAAGGAAATCAACGGAGAGATGGGAGTAGCCATCCTAATGGAGGTGAAGACTGGTGATGTCAAGGCCATTGTGAACATGCAGCGCGGTGCCGACGGTGAGTATCACGAGATGGTAAACAATGCTATCAGCTATCGCTGTGAACCGGGTTCCGTATTCAAGGTGGCATCTTTCCTTGTGGCCCTTGATGACGGTGTGATCCCCAAAGATACCAACTTTGTCATCCATACCGGCAGCGGCGTGATGGAGATGCACGGCCGTCCGATGAAAGATCACAACTGGCGCCGTGGCGGCTATCAAGATATCAACGTCGCCCGCGCCTTAGAGGTCAGTTCGAACATCGGCGTGAGCTATGTCATCGACAAGTTCTATGGCAGTAATCCAACGAAATACGTACAGGGGCTCTACCGCGTGGGTATCCACGAAGACCTGAAGATTCCCTTGGTGGGCTACCACCCACCCTATATCCGTATGCCTGACACGAAGACCACCGACCGTGCCAAATACTGGAGCAAGACCACCCTGCCTTGGATGAGTATCGGCTACGAAACCCAGATTGCCCCCATCAACACCGTGGCCTTCTACAACGCTATTGCCAACGACGGCAAGATGATGCAGCCACGCTTTGTGAAACAGTTGATGAAGGACGGACAGGTTGTCAAGGAGTATGAGCCCGTCGTACTCAAAGAGCAGATAGCCAAACCCTCAACGATCAAAATGATGCAAACCATCCTGGAGCATGTCGTCAGTCAGGGTTTAGGTCGCAAGGCCGGTTCAAGGTCTTTCAAGGTGGCAGGCAAGACAGGTACGGCCCAGGTGGCTGACCAATATGGCAGCTATCATTCCGGTACCACCCGCTACTGGCTGTCGTTTGCCGGTTATTTCCCTGCCGATGATCCCCGCTATACCTGTATCGTCTGTCTGAAGAAATCTGGTCTGCCAGCCTCTGGCGGCGGCATGTCTGGTGTGGTGTTCCACCATATTTCCGAGGGTGTGATGGCACAGAACCTCAAGCGAAGCGTGGATGACGCCCGTGACACTGCATCGGTCATCATTCCCGACGTCAAGGGCGGTGATATGGTGGCAGCCCATTACGTATTGAATCAGTTGGATGTTAAGACCAATAACAACTGGGGCGGTTCCTATACAGAAGGAAATCCCATCTGGGGCAAGGCACAGAAAGAGTCCAAGAGAGTGATCCTTTCTCAGATGAAAACCAATAAGACTATCGTACCCGATGTCACTGGCATGGGTGCCCGTGACGCCGTTTATCTCTTAGAGAGCATCGGCGTAAAGACAAAGCTCAGAGGCAGAGGGAAAGTGAGATCCCAGAGCATCTATGCCGGTACGGCTGTCAGGCAGGGTATGGTCTGCGAACTCATCATGGAATAACTAAAAAAGAAAGATATGAAACTGAATGAGTTACTGAAGAATGTCGAAGTGCTGAACATCATCGGTGATGCTGAGGTAGAGATCAAAGGTATCAACATCGACTCCCGCCGCATAGAGGCTGACCATCTTTTCGTGGCCGTCCCAGGCACACAGACCGATGGACACCGATTCATCAACAAAGCCATCGAGCAGGGGGCTACTGCTATTCTCTGCGAGAGTCTGCCCACCAAGCGCACACCAAGCGTGACATACATCGCCGTAGAATCCACAGAGGACTGGGTTGGCGAGGTCGCCACACAATTCTATGGTGACCCTTCAAGACAATTGAAACTTGTCGGCGTAACTGGCACCAACGGCAAGACCACTATTGCCACCTTATTATATAATATGTTCCGGAAGTTCGGCCATAAGTGCGGTCTGCTCTCCACCGTCTGTAACTATATCGAAGACGAGGTGATTCCCGCCGACCACACGACACCCGACCCCATCGAACTGAACCGACTGCTCGCCCAGATGGTAGAGGCTGGCTGTGAATATGCCTTTATGGAGTGCTCCAGTCACGCTATCGCCCAGAAACGTATAGGTGGCCTGCACTTCACAGGTGGCATCTTCACAAACCTCACCCGCGACCATCTGGACTACCATGGTACGTTTGAGAACTACCGCGACGCGAAGAAGGCTTTCTTCGACGGACTCGATAAGGATGCCTTCGCTATTATCAACGCTGATGACAAGAACGGCAGTGTGATGGTGCAGAACTGCAAGGCACAGGTGAAGACCTATTCCACCCGTACAATGGCAGATTTCAAGGCGAAGATCATTGAGTGTCACTTCGAGGGCATGTACCTCGACATCAATGGCAAGGAAGTGGGCGTACAATTTATCGGCAAATTCAACGTGAGCAACCTGCTCGCTGTCTATGGTGCGGCTGTGATGCTGGGCAAGAACCCCGATGATATCCTCGTCATCCTAAGCACCCTGAAAAGTGTCAACGGTCGTCTGGATCCTGTCCGTTCTCCTGAGGGTTATACCGCTATCGTCGATTACGCACATACCCCAGACGCCTTGGAGAATGTGCTCAACGCCATCCACGAAGTGCTTGACGGCAATGGTAAGGTCATCACCGTCTGTGGTGCGGGCGGCAACCGTGACAAAGGCAAACGTCCACTGATGGCGCAAGAGGCCGTGAAACAGAGCGATCGGGTAATCATCACCAGTGATAACCCCCGTTTCGAGGAGCCAGAAGACATTATCAACGATATGCTCGCTGGACTCGACCAGAAGCAGATGAAGAAAGTCCTCAGTATCGTCGATCGGCGCGAAGCCATCCGTACTGCCTGTATGATGGCAGAGAAAGGTGATGTCATCCTCATTGCTGGTAAAGGACATGAGGACTACCAGGAAATCCAAGGTGTGAAACACCACTTCGATGACAAGGAAGTGGTACGAGAAATCTTCTCATTGGACAATTGAACCATTTCACCATTGGACAATTGAATCGTCAAATTGTAAAATAAGTATATGCTGTACTACATCTTCCGATTCCTCGACCAGTATGATATCCCTGGGTCACATATGTGGTCCTATATCTCGTTCCGTGCCTTATTGACGCTGATCCTCTCATTGCTCATCTCCGCTTGGTTCGGTGAACGGTTCATCAAATGGATGAAACGAAAGAAGATCTTCGAAACCGAGCGTGATCCGAGTATCGACCCGTTTGGTGTAGAGAAAAAAGGCGTGCCCACGATGGGCGGTGTCATCATTATAGTGAGCATTCTTGTGCCGGTAATCTTACTGGGACGAATCCGCAACACCTACCTGATTCTGATGATCATCACCACCATCTGGCTCGGTTTCCTGGGTTTTCTGGACGACTATATCAAGATCTTTAAGCGCAACAAAGATGGTCTGAAGGGCAAATACAAGATCGTAGGACAGGTGAGCATCGGTTTCATCGTGGGACTAACACTCTGGCTGAGCCCAGATGTCGTTGTCCGTGAAAGCCTTAACGAACCACAACAGAATCAGGAGATGGTTATCAAACATAAGAAGGAGGCGGTAAAATCATTGCAGACCACCATCCCATTTGTGAAGAATCACAACTTGAACTATTCTAAGGTCATGGGGGTCTGCGGCAAATATGCGGTAGCAGCAGGATGGGTGTTGTTTGTTCTGATGACCATCCTCGTGGTGACGGCCGTGTCAAACGGAGCCAACCTCAACGACGGTATGGATGGCATGTGTGCCGGCAACTCCGCCATCATTGGTATCGCACTGGGAATCCTGGCCTATGTGTCATCCCACATCGGTTATGCCTCGTACTTCGACATCATGTATATTCCACACTCAGAGGAACTGGTGATCTTCCTTTGTGCTTTCATAGGAGCGATGGTCGGTTTCCTGTGGTACAACGCCTTCCCTGCACAAGTATTCATGGGTGATACTGGTTCGCTGACCATCGGCGGTATCATCGGTGTCTGCGCCGTCATCATCCACAAAGAACTGCTACTGCCAATCCTCTGTGGTATCTTCTTCGTAGAGAATCTAAGTGTAATCATACAGACCCAGTGGTTCAAGATACAAAAACGGAAAGGCAAGCGTGTCCGTGTGTTCCGTGCCACACCAATTCACGACACCTTCCGTAAACTTGACTCCCAATTGGACGCCACCAGCACCTACATCCTGAAGGGCTGGCCCCACCGTCCGTTCCACGAGTCGAAGATTACTATCCGCTTCTGGATTACTACCATTATCCTGGCGGCACTGACAATTATCACCCTGAAGATGAGATAAATTAGTTTATGGTTTACAGTTTATAGTTTATAGATGAAGAGAATCGTAATATTAGGAGCAGGAGAAAGCGGCGCAGGCGCAGCCGTCCTCGCTAAGAAAGAAGGCTTCGATGTGTTTGTGTCAGATATGTCAAAGATTGCCGACAAGTACAAGAAGATGCTTGACGACCACCATATCGAGTGGGAAGAGGGGCACCATACGGAAGAAAAAATCCTGAATGCCGACGAGATCATTAAAAGTCCTGGCATCCCCGACTCGGCTCCAATGATTATTAAAATCAAGGAGAAAGGCATTCATATCATCAGTGAAATTGAATTTGCAGGCCGCTACACCAACTCGAAGATGATCTGCATCACAGGATCAAATGGCAAGACAACAACCACCTCACTGATTTACCATATCTTCAAAGAGGCTGGCTATGACGCCGGACTGGCGGGCAACATCGGCAATTCCCTCGCCCTGCAGGTGGCTGAGGATCCACATGAATACTATATCATCGAACTCAGTTCCTTCCAGCTGGACAATATGTATGACTTCCGAGCCAACATCGCTATCCTGCTGAACATCACGCCCGACCACCTCGACCGCTATGGCTTCGAGATGCAGAACTACGTTGATGCGAAGATGCGTATCATCCAGAACCAGACACCTCAGGATGCCTTCATCTACTGGGCCGACGATCCCATCATCCAGCGCGAATTAAGGAAGTACGACATCCAGGCTGTACAATATCCATTCTCTGAACTTAAGGAAAAGGGGGTAATCGGCTATATCGAGGAAGGCCAATATAAGATTGAGAAGCCCGAGCCGTTTAACATGGAACAGGAGAGCCTTAGTCTGACGGGCAAGCATAACATTTACAATTCCCTCGCCGCAGGTATTGCCTCCGACGTGGCAGGTATCAAGAAAGAAGAGATCCGCAAGAGCCTTAGCGACTTCCCCGGTGTGGAACACCGGTTGGAGAAGGTCTGTGTGGTACGTGGTGTACAATATATCAACGACTCAAAGGCTACTAATGTCGATGCCTGCTGGTATGCTCTGGAGGCCATGAAGACCAAGGTGATCCTCATCATCGGCGGCAAAGACAAGGGCAACGACTACGAGCCCATCAAACCGCTCGTCAAGGAAAAGTGTTCTGGTATCGTCTATCTCGGAGCCGACAACCAGAAGTTGCACGATAACTTCGACACGTTGGGCATCCCCGTACGCGACACCCACTCTATGAAGGAGTGTATGGCTGCCTGTTATGAGATGGCCAAGCCAGGTGAGACCGTACTGTTATCACCCTGCTGCGCTTCGTTCGACCTCTTTAAGAACATGGAAGATCGTGGTGAACAGTTCAAGGAACTGGCCAGAAGTTTATAGTTTAAAGTTTATAGTTTAGAAATGAACAAGAAGATCGGCAATATCTTCAAGGGAGACAAGGTCATCTGGATGGTATTCTTCTTCCTCTGTATGATCAGCATCGTCGAAGTGTTCTCAGCTTCGAGCAACCTGACCTATAAGAGCCAGAACTATGTGGGCCCTATTGCCTTCCACACCGTTACCATCATCGTCGGTGCGGTAGTGGCGGTGATTACGCTTAACATTCCGTGCAGGTACTTTAAACTGATGACGCTCTTCCTGCTGATCATTTCCGGCATCACCCTGCTCTGGGTACTGGTGGGCGGAGAGTCTATCAACGGTGCCAACCGAGTCATCTCCCTGCCTGGTGGCATCACCTTCCAGCCCTCGGAGATTGCTAAGGGCACGATGGTGCTATACACGGCCCAGATTCTCAGTGCCATGCAACGCGAGGAAGGTGCCGATAAGAAAGCATTCAAGTATATTTTGTGGATTGTTATTCCCACCGCAGCCCTGATAGGCATCGAAAACCTCTCAACGGCCGCCTTGCTCCTTGGTGTCATATTCCTGATGATGATCATCGGACGAGTACCCATGATTCAACTTGGCAAACTGATGGGAGCGGGTGTCATCCTTGTTGCCGTGTTCCTGATACTGGTTCTCACCTTAGGGAGCATCGGAGCCAATCAGGAGGACAGCAAACAGACGACAGAAGTCGTCAGTGGTGAGACCGACACGAAGGTTATCAAGGGCGGAGGTATCTTCCACCGCTTCGTTACCTGGCGCAACCGTATCGTCAAGCACCTCGACAAGAAAGACATTGCGCCCGACGAGTATGATCTGGACAAAGACGCACAGGTGGCCCATGCGAACATTGCCATCGTGTCGAGCAACATCATCGGCAAAGGCCCCGGACAGTCCGTTGAGCGCGACTTCCTTTCCCAGGCCTTCTCTGACTTCATCTTCGCCATCGTCATCGAAGAGTTGGGCATATTAGGAGCCTCCTTCGTTGTTCTTCTTTATATCGTGCTCCTCTACAGGGCAGCACGCATTGCCAGCCGCTGTGAGAACAACTTCCCGGCTTTCCTCGCCATGGGACTGGCACTGCTCCTCGTTGTACAGGCCTCGTTCAACATGTTGGTGGCCGTAGGTATCGCACCCGTGACGGGTCAGCCGCTACCCCTCATCAGTAAAGGCGGTACATCGACGATTATCAACTGCGCCTATATCGGCGTCATCCTCAGTGTGAGTCGTTCTGCAAAAAAAAGGACGGCAAAAGTAGCGGTAAACGAAATATAATTTGTAATTTTGCACGCAAATAGGAAATAGGGTATGAGCAAAGCATTAAGAGTCGTCATCAGCGGAGGTGGAACAGGCGGACATATTTTCCCTGCCATCTCGATTGCCAATGCCATCAAGGCATTACAGCCTGAAGCCAGTATCCTGTTTATAGGAGCCATAGGACGTATGGAGATGCAACGGGTACCTGCTGCTGGTTATGAGATCAAAGGACTGCCCATCAGGGGATTCTTCCGTCCTTTGTGGAAGCCTGCCAATATCGGTGTGGCCATCGATTACCTGAAGAGCAAATGGCTCGCCAAGAAATTACTGCGCGATTTCATGCCCGACGTCGCTGTGGGCGTGGGCGGTTATGCCAGCGCCGCTGCCCTGGGTGCCGCCAACAGTCTGGGCATCCCCACACTCATTCAGGAACAGAACAGCTATGCAGGTCTGACGAATAAGAACTTAGCCGCCAAGGCCGAGAAAATTTGTGTGGCATACGAAGGGATGGAGCGTTTCTTCCCCGCTGAGAAGATCATCCTGACGGGCAATCCCGTCAGACAGGCTCTGCTTGATACAGCCATCTCCCGCGAGGATTCTATTAAGAGCCTGGGGCTCGACCCGTCAAAGAAGACCATCCTCCTTGTCGGCGGTAGTTTAGGAGCCCGCACCATCAACGAGAGCGTGCTCCAGCATCTGGACCTCGTCAGGTCATCTGATGTACAGTTCATCTGGCAGACGGGTAAATATTACAGTGCAGAGATTGCAGAGCGCCTGAAGGGACATGATATCCCGAACCTGAAGGTCACCGACTTTATCACTGACATGGGTGCAGCCTATAAGGCAGCCGACCTCGTCATCAGCCGTGCGGGAGCCAGCAGTATTTCCGAATTCTGCCTTATCGGTAAGCCCGTCATCCTCGTGCCAAGTCCCAACGTGGCGGAAGACCACCAGACAAAGAATGCGTTGGCACTCTCCACCCGTGATGCGGCCATCTACGTGAAAGATGCTGAGGCTCCAGACACATTGTTACAATTAGCCATTGACACCGTACAGGACGCTGCCAAACTGAAGTCGCTCAGCGAGAATGTGCTGAAACTCGCCCTCCCCGATTCGGCAGACATCATCGCCAAAGAAGTCATCAAATTAGCAAAATGAACATCAAAGATATTAAAGCAGTCTATTTCGTAGGAGCCGGTGGCATCGGTATGAGTGCCATCGCCCGTTATTTCCTGAAGAAAGGACTCGTCGTGGCCGGCTACGACAAGACGCCCAGTGACCTGACCCGTCAACTGGAGAAGGAAGGGATGCTCATCCACTACGAAGAGAACCTTGACGAGATTCCCCATATCTGCAAGCAGAAGGAGACGTGTCTCGTCATCTATACACCAGCCATTCCTGAGGAGCACAAGGAACTACAGTATTTCCGCACCTACGGTTTCGAGATCCAGAAACGCGCCCAGGTACTCGGTACATTGACCCAGGCCCATAAGGGACTCTGTGTGGCGGGTACTCACGGCAAGACCACAACCTCCACGATGTGTGCCCATATCATGCACCAGAGCCACCTCGATTGTAACGCATTCCTCGGGGGCATCTCGAAAAACTATGGCACCAACTATATCCTCTCCGACTCCGACTACGTAGTCATCGAGGCCGACGAGTTCGACCGCTCGTTCCACTGGCTCCGTCCGTGGATGAGTGTCATCACTTCCACTGACCCCGACCATTTGGACATCTACGGCACCAAGGAAGCCTATCTGGAGAGTTTCCGCCACTACACGGAACTCATCCAACCTGGTGGTGCCCTGATCATCCATCGCGGGCTGGAGATGAAAGAGCACCTGCAGGACGGTGTGCGCCGCTATGACTACGGCCTCAACGAGGGCGACTTCCATGCCGAGAACATCCGCATCGGAAACGGTGAGATCACTTTCGACTTTATCTCCCCCATTGAGAACATCCGTGATGTTGAGTTAGGCCAGCCCATCCCCATCAACATTGAGAACGGCATTGCCGCCATGGCCATGGCGCAACTCAACGGCTGTACGGCAGAAGAACTGAAATTCGGAATGAAGACCTATGGCGGTGTTGATCGCCGCTTTGACTTTAAGATCAAGACCGACCGTTTGGTGTTCCTCAGCGACTATGCCCACCACCCTAAGGAGATCTACCAGAGCGCCAAAAGCATTCGCGAGTTGTACAAAGACAAGCATATTACGGCTATCTTCCAGCCTCACCTCTATACCCGCACTCGTGACTTCTACAAGGATTTCGCGGAGGCATTGAGCCAATTGGATGAGGTAGTGCTCACCGAGATATACCCTGCCCGCGAACAGCCCATAGAGGGGGTCACGTCGCAACTGATATACGACAACCTGAAACCTGGCGTAAAGAAAGAGCTTATCCGTAAGGACGAGGTCATAGACTTTATCAAAAATCGCCAGTTCGAGGTGCTCATCGTCCTCGGTGCCGGTGACCTCGACAACCAGGTGCCCCAGATTACAAAGATACTGAACAGTAAATAGTCAAATCGTCAAATATTAACATGTCCGTCAACTGGAAGAAAACCCTATTTGTAGTATGCGACATCATCCTTGCCGCCTATCTGCTACTGGCCGTCACCGCATTCAACAAACCGGATGCGAAGGCTGCCACATGCACAGAGGTGAAGATCGATGTGGAGCAGACCATTGTTGAGGGTTTTATGACAGCTGGGGAGATTAAAAGGATTCTGACACAGAACAAGTGCTATCCGCTCTCCAGGCCCATGGCGGAGATCAATGTCAGAACCATCGAGGAATGCCTGAAGAAGAGTCCTTTCGTTGATCATGCGGAATGTTACAAGAGCCAGAGCGGCCATGTCTGCATCTATGTCAGACAAAGGATACCCGTCACACGTGTGATGGCCGACAACGGCGAGAACTACTATGTGGATACTCACGGGAGTCTGATGCCTGAAACCCGCTATGTCACCGATCAAGTGATCGCCACTGGAGCCATTACCCGCAAGTATGCTCAGACAACCCTAACCCAAGTCGCTAATCAGATCCTGAAGGATAAGTTCTGGAAGAACCAGGTGGTACAGATGAATATCCTAACCGACGGTTCGGTAGAGATTGTACCGCGCGTGGGAGACCATGTGATCTACCTGGGAGCACCTGTCAATATTGACAAGAAACTTGACCGGTTACGCAAGTTCTACCTTTATGGATTGAACAAAGCGGGCTGGAACAAATACAGTTATATCAACGTAGAGTTTGACAATCAGATTATCTGTAAAAGAAACAAAAGAAAATAATAAATACATAAGAGATGGCAGCAAAGGATTTTATCGTAGCAATTGAACTCGGGTCATCTAAAATGACCGGTATCGCGGGACAAAAGAATCTCGACGGCAGTATCCAGATACTGGCCGTGGTGAAGGAAGATTCTTCCTCTTTCATCCGCAAGGGGGTGGTCTATAATATTGACAAGACCGCTCAATGCCTCACCAGCATCATCAAGAAGCTGGAGACTCAACTCAAGACTGAGATTACTCAGGTATATGTAGGTGTAGGAGGACAGTCTATCCGCAGTGTCAAGAACGTGATAGCCAAAGACCTGCCCAGTGAGACCATCGTCACTCAGGACATGGTCATCGAACTGATGGATGCCAACAGGAACATGAAGTATCAGGATCAGGAGATCCTGGATGCAGCCGTTCAGGAATACAAGGTGGGCAGTCAGCTTCAACTCGACCCCGTAGGCATTCAGGCGACGCACTTAGAAGGCAACTTCCTGAACATCCTGGAGCGCAATTCTTTCTACAAGAACCTGAACAAGTGCTTCGAAGTTGCCGGCATCAGCGTGGCAGAGATGTACCTGGCTCCGCTGGCCCTGGCCGACAGCGTACTGACGGAGGCTGAGAAACGTTCCGGCTGTGCACTGGTGGATCTCGGTGCCGACACGACCACCGTATCCGTCTTCTCGAAAAATCTCCTGCGCCACCTCGCCGTCATTCCCCTTGGCAGCAATAACATCACCAAGGACATCGCCACGCTTCAGATGGAAGAGGCCGACGCAGAGCAGATGAAGCTTAAGTATGCCTCAGCCTTCACCGACAATAACGAGATCGACAATGACCTGAAATATTCCATCGATACGGATCGTCAGGTCGAAAGCCGCAAGTTCATTGAGATTGTCGAAGGTCGTCTGGAGGAGATCATCGAGAACGTCTGGTATCAGATTCCCTCTGAATTCTACGACAAGTTGTTGGGCGGCATCATCCTCACCGGTGGTGGCTCGAACATGAAGAATATCGAAAAGGCGTTTACTAACCATACGCACGTGGATAAGATCCGTGTGGCCAAGTTCGTCACCCAGACCGTTCTCTCCAACAATGAGCTCATTAAGGCGCACAACGGCATGATGAACACCGTGCTCGGTCTCCTGATCAAGGGCGACATCAACTGTGCCGGCGACAGCATTCAGGATGGCGACCTGTTCAGCACACCCAAGCAGCCGACTACTGTCGCTACCGACCCGCGTCCGGCCCGTCAGCCCGGAGAGGTGCCCCCAGGCGTCATCCAGACAGCCACCGAGAAGAAGCAGGCTGAGGAGATACGCCGCCGCCAGCAGGAGGAGGAAGACCGCGAGAAACGAGAGAGAGAACTCCGCGAGAAAGAGGAAGAAGAGCGCGTTCGCAAGGAGAACAGCTTCTGGAACAAGGCCCTGAAAGGCATCAAGCAGTTCGGAAAGTCTATCGTGGAAGAAGAGTAAGAGAGAATTGATAGTTTAGAGTTTAGTGTTTATAGTTGATAGTTTAGAGAATATGATTGACGACAACAATAACATCCAGATCCTTGACTTCGGGGCACCGGAGAAGGAACACAGCATCATCAAAGTGATTGGTGTAGGTGGCGGCGGCGGCAATGCCGTGAACCACATGTATCGCGAAGGCATCCACGATGTCACCTTCGTGCTCTGCAACACGGATAACCAGGCGCTCAACGACTCGCCTGTGCCCGTACATCTCCAGTTGGGTAAGGAGGGACTCGGTGCTGGAAACAAGCCCGAGAAGGCCCGTCAGGCAGCCGAGGAGAGCATCGAGGACATCCGTAATATGCTCAGCGACGGCACCCGCATGGCCTTCATCACCGCCGGTATGGGTGGTGGTACTGGTACTGGTGCAGCCCCCGTCATCGCCCGCGTCTCGAAAGAACTGGGCATCCTGACCGTCGGTATCGTCACCATTCCCTTCCGCTTCGAAGGCGACCGTAAGATCGACCAGGCCCTCGACGGTGTGGAGGAGATGCAGAAGCATGTCGATGCCCTGCTCGTCATCAACAACGAACGTCTGCGCGAGATCTATCCCGAACTGTCGGTGCTCGACGCCTTCGGTAAGGCTGACGACACCCTGAGCGTGGCCGCCAAGTCGATTGCGGAGATCATCACCGTTCACGGTCTGATCAACCTCGACTTCAACGACGTGAAGACCGTCTTGAAGGACGGTGGCGTGGCCATCATGTCCACGGGTTATGGTGAGGGCGAGGGCCGCGTGAAGAAGGCCATCGACGATGCCCTGAACTCCCCGCTGCTCAACGACAACGACATCTTCAACTCGAAGAAGATCCTGCTCAGCATCTCGTTCGCTGGCTCGAAGGACGGTCAGCAGTCGCTGATGATGGAGGAGATGAACGACGTGAACGACTTCATGGCGAAGTTCGGCAACGACTTCGAAATCAAGTGGGGTCTCGCCACCGACCTCGAACTGGGAAAGAAAGTAAAGGTCACCATCCTTGCCACCGGTTTCGGCATCGAGAGTGTCGATGGTATGGATGCTCATATCAAAAAGCACTCGCAGGAAGATATCAATCGTATCGCTGCTGAACAGGAGAAAGCTGCAGAACGTCAGGACCGCCGCAACCGATACTATGGCGGAGAGGGCACTACACGCCGTTACAAGCGTCGTCCGAACATCTACCTCTTCCGTCCTGAGGACCTCGACAACGATGACGTGATCTCCGCCGTGGAGTCCACCCCCACCTACAAGCGTACCCGTGAGATCCTCGACAGCATCAACAGTCAGGCCGTCGGTGAGGAAACTGCTGATACTGACGATGCACCCATCGACAACGCAGACCCCGTACAGGGCACCATCAAGTTTGCATAGGACTTTTAAATTGTATCCATAAGCGGTGCTTTCGAGTGAAAAGCACCGCTTAATTTATTTGCAAGTCGTCTCTAAAAGTAAAACAACTTGTTTTACCTTCAAAGATGACGTCTGATCAGGTGTAAAAGATGCCTCCTTCGACAGTAAAACAAGTTGTTTTACTTTTAGAGGAACTATCCCTTTAATAAGCAATCGTATGGATTTTACGCTTAAGCCTCAAAATCTTATATAAGAGGTGATGTTAAATATATTGAGGTCACCACTACAACATGCTTAGTTACAATAGATTACAAAGAAAGTGACGTTAAACTTATATTTTATTAAATGAATAGAGCATAACAGGACTTGGTCATTGGGAACTTCACTGATATAGTTCCTGTAACACCGCTACCGACTTCAGCTCAGGGAAATCCGTGAGATGGAGTCGGTAATATGTTAGAGCGACCTCCAGAAGACGGTTGCGCTCTTGATGCGACATGCGAAAAAGATGCATCGTGGGGTAGTCCATGCGCATCATCAACTGTACCTTCTCCGCATCCTCGGGCTGGAGGAAATCACGATGAAGGGGAGGAGCCACACAGAATACACTCTCACGGAGGTCAAAATAATCACCAGGGACATAATCCTCCAAGTTCGGATAGAAACCGAGGAAACGGCTGAGACGCATCAGAAACACCAGATGGAAGTTGGCAAAACGATCCTCCTGACTATCCAGCCACTGGATACTGTTGACCACATAGTCGAACAACGGTACATTCTGCTGTTCAGAACGGAGGGCATGGTAAAGGAACTCCGACACAAAGAGTGAGATAGACAGTTTCTGTGGTTCAAAAGGGATAGAAGCAAAGGGATAAGCCAGTCGGACATCCTTCAATTTCTGTAACTGAACCTTTGGACGCACATCGGTCTCAATCTCCAGGATCGTCAATGGCTGGAAGAGTTGCTTTTTTATCTTCGACTTGGTCGATTTCGGGATGTTGACGATGAACGACAGCCGTCCATGACTCCTGGTGAACATATCGACAATGATACGCGTCTCACCATACTTGAGGGAATGCAGTACAATTGCCTGAGTTTTCGTCAACATACGCCACAAAGGTACTAAATAATTAAGAATTAGGAAGTAAGAATGAAGAAAAAGACGAGGGAATCGCATTTTTCTTTAAGAAAATTTTGCCAATTGGAAAATTTGCAGTACCTTTGCACCCGCATTTTGCGAAAATGGTCCGTTCGTCTATCGGTTAGGACGAGAGATTTTCATTCTCTAAAGAGGAGTTCGACTCTCCTACGGACTACCAAATATTAAATCTGTCATCTGCACAGCCAAGTGCTACCAGGCGACTGGGACAAGGTGGCAGAGGGCTCCGAAAAGAGTCCGCCCAGGGCAGTTGTAGAGACGTAAGACCCATAAGCTTTATTAATAATTCAAATACAAAATTAAAAAATGGCAAACCACAAATCATCCGTGAAGAGAATCCGCCAGACTGAGAAGCGCGCCCTTCACAACCACTACTACGCAAAGACGATGCGTAACGCTGTGCGCAAACTCCGTGCTATGACTAACAAGGAAGAGGCTACTGCCCTGTACCCGAAGGTGCAGAAGATGCTTGACAAGTTGGCAAAGACCAACATCATCCACAAGAACAAGGCCGCAAACCTGAAGTCAAGTCTTGCACAGCACATCAACAAGCTGGGATAATCAACATCCGACATAGCTTTGACCGCAATCCTTAAGGGTTGCGGTTATTTTTTTGTAGTTTTTTAGCAGATAAACTATGTTTATCTGAGATTTTTTTAGTACCTTTGCCGAAAATTTGCGAACAACAACAAAAATGACAGAAGAACAACTGAATCAGGAACAGAACTATTCCGCGAGCAATATTCAGGTGCTTGAGGGATTGGAAGCCGTGCGCAAGCGTCCGGCCATGTACATTGGTGACATCAGCGAAAAGGGTCTGCACCATCTGGTCAACGAGACCGTCGATAACTCTATCGACGAGGCGATGGCCGGCTATTGTACGCATATCGAAGTAACGATCAATGAAGATAACAGCATCACCGTATTGGACAACGGTCGTGGTATCCCCGTCGATGAGCATGAGAAGATGCACAAGTCGGCCCTTGAAGTCGTGATGACCGTGCTCCATGCCGGTGGTAAGTTCGACAAGGGTTCCTACAAAGTGTCCGGTGGTCTGCACGGCGTGGGTGTGAGTTGTGTGAACGCCCTTTCGACACATATGATGTCACAGGTTTTCCGCAATGGTCATATCTACCAGCAGGAGTACGAAAAGGGTAAGCCCCTTTACGACGTGAAGATCGTGGGCGACACAGACAAGACCGGTACCCGTCAGCAGTTCTGGCCCGACGGCACTATCTTCACCACTACGGAATATAAGTACGACATCATCGCCCGTCGTATGCGTGAGTTGGCCTATCTGAATGCCGGCATCACCATCACGCTGAAGGACATGCGTCCTGATGAGGAGGGCAAAATGAAGGAAGAGGTGTTCCACGCCAAGGACGGACTGAAGGAGTTCGTGCGCTACGTGGATCGTCACCGTACACACCTCGTCGATGACGTCATCTACCTGAAGACCGAGAAACAGGGTATCCCCATCGAGGTGGCCGTGATGTATAACACCGACTACTCGGAGAATATCCACTCTTACGTGAACAATATCAATACGATTGAGGGTGGTACCCACCTCGCCGGTTTCCGTGCCGCCCTTACGCGTACCTTAAAGAAATATGCCGACAACGACCCGCAGATCTCCAAGCAGATCGAGAAGGCCAAGATCGAGATTGCACCTGAAGACTTCCGCGAGGGCCTTACAGCAGTGATTAGCATCAAGGTGGCTGAGCCGCAGTTTGAGGGACAGACCAAGACCAAACTCGGTAACTCGGAGGTCGCCGGTGCCGTGCAGCAGGCCGTTGGTGAGGCTCTGGCCAACTACTTGGAGGAGCATCCGAAGGAGGCCAAGATGATCTGTGACAAGGTGGTGCTCGCCGCTACTGCCCGTATCGCCGCCCGCAAGGCCCGTGAGAGCGTACAGCGCAAGAACCCGATGACGGGTGGCGGACTGCCCGGCAAACTCGCCGACTGCTCGAACAAGGATCCGAAGGAATGTGAGATCTTCCTCGTCGAGGGTGACTCCGCCGGTGGCTCCGCCAAGCAGGGCCGCGACCGTCACTTCCAGGCCATCCTGCCGTTGCGTGGTAAGATTCTGAACGTGGAGAAGGTACAATGGCACCGTGTGTTCGAGGCCGAGTCGGTGATGAACATCATCCAGAGTATTGGCGTACGCTTCGGCGTAGAGGGCGAGGGCGACCGTGAAGCCAACATCGACAAACTGCGCTACGACAAGATCATCATCATGACCGATGCCGACGTCGATGGCTCGCACATCGACACGCTGATCATGACCCTCTTCTACCGCTTCATGCCACAGGTGATCCAGGGCGGACATCTCTACATCGCCACCCCGCCGCTTTACAAGTGTACTTACAAGAAGACCTCTGAATACTGCTACACAGAACAGCAGCGTCAGGCCTTCATCGACAAGTACGTGGCAGGCAACGGTGACGACAAGGCCCTGCACACCCAGCGCTACAAAGGTCTTGGTGAGATGAACCCCGAGCAACTCTGGGAGACCACCATGAATCCCGAGAACCGTTTGTTGAAGCAGGTAACTATCGAGAACGCCGCTGAGGCCGACGAAATCTTCTCCATGCTGATGGGTGACGATGTCGAACCGCGCCGCGAGTTCATCGAGAAGAACGCTACTTACGCCAACATCGACGCATAATGATAAGGGGAGCCGTATGGTTCCCCTTCTTTGCCTATGATACGAACCGTCCTGCTCCTGCTCTGTCTGATAACTACCCAGTGCCAGGCACAGACCATTGAGTTACGGGAAGAAAACGGTTTCACGCTCCAGAAAGAGCACGACAGCCTCTATTGGCTGAACGACTGGCGGTTGCCCTACCCTGTCTATCAGTTCCAGACGGGAGATGTCGATGGCGATGGCAGCATAGATGCCATGGTGGGCGTGATCAAGGGCACGCGCTACTACCCAAAGAAGGGACGGCGACTGTTTATCTTCAAGCAGGTCAACGGTAAGGCACGTGCGATGTGGATGGGCTCGAAACTGGGTGGTGCCCTGCAGGACTTCAGGTTCGTCAATGGACGTATCCGCAGTCTGGAGACCGCCACCGACAGCGTCTATGTCGTAGCAGAATACAAATGGGGAGGTTTCGGCATGGACTTCGACCATTATCTGATCAAAGGGACAGACAAAGAAACTGCAACAAAATACTTTAGCCAATGAAAACAAAAACCTATCTGATGCTCTGCCTCGCCAGTCTGGTGATGGCATGCAGCCAAAAAACAAGTTTAGTCTCAGTACCCGTGTCGCATATCGACGTGGAGCAACTGAAAGACAGTATCGACTATAACATGGACGTTTCCGGACTGTCTATCAGTGACATCCGCGTGCTGCGCAATGCACCAGCCGCCCGTCAGGGATTCCCTTTCAAGGACGCCTATATCCGTGGTGTCTATATAGGTACCACCTGGTACGACTCCCTGATGTGGAAATTCGACGAGAACACCAATTTCCAGGGCATCGAACAGAAGGAAGACGAGTCATGGCGCGACTTCTACTACCGTGCCAGCCAGGAAAAAGGACTTGTTAAATTTACCCAGGAAGAGCAAGATTTCATGAAGCGCCTGCAAGAGCGCGAGGACGAATTGAAGAAACTGAACTTTGACGTGGCCGAGGATCTGCGGGTGAACATGGGCAACCTCATCAATCCTGCGCAGTTGAAGGATTTTGACTCCCTGCTCTGCCAGCATCTGGCTGAAGATGGTTTTGCCATCGTTCCAGCCACGCACGACCAGTTGTTCCATGTCTATGAGCAGAACGACTATCAGGAATTCCCGAACTTTGTGACCACAGACCTGTACCTGCAACTCTATCATCTCTATTTCGACTGTCTGCTGAAGGAGATTGAGGAAGAGTCGCTTATCAAACTGATGATCGACATGTCCCGCAATATGTATGACGTTATGCATCAGCAGGCTGCCAATACCAATAATGAGGAGATCTGGGCTTACGCCAATCATAACGCCGTTTTCTTCGCCGTAGCTTATCAGTTGCTGACGGGAAAGGCCATCGGTACCCCTGAGGAACAGGCAGAGGCCAAACCTGAGGTGGAGAAGGTGATGAAGGCTAAGAACGACATCAGCGACTTCATGGAGGATTATAAGGAGATTGAGTTTGCCTACAGTCTCTTCCGTCCCCGTGGTCATTATTCCCGCAATGAGACGTTGCAGCGCTACTTCCGTGGTATGATGTGGCTGCAGAGCGTACCCTTCGGTCTGGATAACCCCGACGAGGTAAAGGAAGCCGTGGTAATGGCCTACGCCTTAGATAACAATCCACAGGCCAAGAAGAACTACGACACCTTCAACAAACTCATCACCTTCCTCATGGGACAGCCCGACAATCTGTCAATCCCACAGGTGATTGCAGAAGTGAAGAAGACTGGGCTGCCGCTCGAGAGTCTGCTTGCCAACCAGCAGAAGATAGACGAACTGAAGAAAACCCTTGAAAAAATCGGTAATGAGCAGACGCGTATCCGTCCGGCATTCGAGAAGACCAGTCATAATAAGATCTGTCTGATGCCACAACGTTACCAGCCCGATGCCGAGGTATTGCTGAAGACCGTCGATTACGACAACAAACCCACTCAGCGTGGCGTACCGAAGGGTCTTGATTTCTTCGCCGCCATGGGTGTCTCTGCCGCCGAACAGATCCTCATGGAGGAGAAACAGGAGTGGAAGGGTTTCAAACCTGCCCTCGACAAGATGAAGAAGCGCATGCAGGAGATCGACTGGCAGGAGACTATCGCCACCCAGTGGATGAACACCCTGAAGGTGCTCAACGACAAGGGCGAGAATCTGCCTTACTTCATGGTCACTCCCGAGTGGGATAAGAAAAATATGAATGCTGTACTCGCCTCGTGGGCAGAACTGAAGCACGATGCCATCCTCTATGCCAAACAGCCCTTCGGAGCCGAGTGTGGCGGTGGTGGTCTGCCTGAGCCACTGGTAAAGGGTTATGTAGAGCCCAACGTCAACTTCTGGAAGAAAGCCCTCGAACTGCTCGATAACACCGAGAAGCTGCTGAAGGAACAGAGTATGTTGACCCAGAAGGCCAGCGATGCCACTAACCGTCTGCGTGAGGAAGCACAGTTCCTGCTGAACATCAGTGAGAAGGAACTCGCCGGTACACCGATTACCGATGAGGAGTACGACCAGATAGAATGTATCGGTGCTACCTTCGAGAATATCTCCCTGGATCTCGTTCGTCAGCCAGACCAGTATCTCGATGGTTGGAGCAATGTGGAGGGTGCCGACAAGAAGGTGGCACTCGTCGCCGATGTCTATACCGCCAATGCCGACAACAATCCTGAAAAGTCCATCCTCTTCGAAGCCGTAGGTCTTGCCGACGAGATCTATGTGGTCGTAGAGATCGACGGTTATCTGTATCTGACACGTG
>Ga0129306_1000490_pt1 | contig 62145 bp, 48 predicted proteins | sample P827metagenome_FD_94438 | JGI IMG/M metagenome (GOLD analysis project Ga0129306, IMG submission 94438) | Capybara group fecal microbial communities from Wisconsin, USA - P827 metagenome | ecosystem: Host-associated > Mammals > Digestive system > Large intestine > Fecal | place: USA: Wisconsin... | reverse complement strand
TCGTAACAAGCAGAGGCCCTTGTGGGGAGATACGATTGATGGTGTTATAACCATAATTTGGGGACTGGCCGCCGATTCGACGGTGCTGTTTTACGATAAGAAGGAAAATTTTGGATTCTGGAAAGTGGGGACGCTTCCTGATGTACGAAAAAAAATAAGGTTAGAAGACGAATGTGCTTGGAATGATCCATATACACGGGCAAAACCATGGATAAATGGTAATATTCTATTAAAAGATATGTATCCGTGCCCATTTGCTGTACTGGATACCGTATCGGGTATTGTGAAGAAACTGGAATTTACTGGCGAATATACTTGGCTTGAGGGATGCGACGACATTACGTACATTGACGGGGATGTGGTGTGTTTACGTCAGCGTGGAGATAGATTATGTGAAATTGATTTTGAAAAGAATGGTGAAATTGTAGATTCCCTGGTGAAAAGTGAGTGGATGATGGGTGATCCTCCTTATTTTATGGGCAATGCTGCTAGATTGCCTGTTTATACATGGGATGAAGAGGATCCTGCTCATAATTTTGGTGATAGGCTTGCTCTGATTGGGAAAAATGGTTTTGTTTTTGAGGATTATCCTGAAACATGGATGAAGTATAATTCGTTTGTTGATTCCACGGGATCTTCAATAAGTTATTCCTCCGAGGATTTGATAGTAACAAAGTAACTAAAGGGAACCCTATACCCAATATTCAACTTAACAAGGCTATTGCTTTTTACCCCTGTTTGTGCTTATATTTATAAAACGGTTGTTCGGATAAACGTGGGTGGAATATGAAAAGATTCGCTTTAGCATTTTTTGTTTGCTTTTGCATGGCGATGCAGCTCCATGCACAGGAATGTGAAGTAATAGGTTCTGGGCGCCTTGATATCATGTACCCTGCGACACAGATCAACCTGTTTGACGAACATCGCTTGGATATGTCGAAAATGCCCTTGCTTGACCCACCAGTAAAAAATCTGAGCTCGGTAGATTCGGTATATTGGGCCTACATTTCGCGGTCAGATTCAACGATTATGGTGTTCGTTACGGAAGATGTCCTTACGTTCTTCAAATTTTGTTCGTCAAAAACAGAATGCGATAGCATGGGGTCGCCCTTCCTTGTAGAGGATGTCGTTATTGATGAATTTTTGCGTCTTCAAAATGCCGGTGTATTTGGCGGTAGCGCCTCGGAGGCGGATTCGCTGATTCGGCATATTGTTGCTGTGATGGGGGAAAGGAGAACGTCAGGTTTGTATTCTGTAATGTACGGTTTGCCCCATAATGAAGATGTCGCTGATACATATGTTCCTGTTGCGGGCTTTTGTTTTTATCAACGCTCGGGTCATGATGTTTATTTTTGCGGCCTTATTGACTCGGTCCGTCAATGCCCCGAGTTGTTTCAAGGAGAAACTCCGCTGTCCTTGAAATCTCCCGTGCCGCAGGTTCCTATACAGGGAATGCGATTCCGTGCGTTCGACTTGAACGGCAACCTGATCCGTAGCGGCAAATGGCGCGAGGAGTATGTCGACGAATTCCGCATGCCGACAATCGTGCGGTTCGAAAATGGGCTTGCCGTGCCACTGCCCCGCAAGAAAGTTCATTAATCAAAATGCCTCGGTCCAGTCAATTTCTTGACTGGATCTTTTTTTTGTTTTTTTGACGATGTTTGCATATGCCACGGCTTGTGTTATATACGTCAGAATTTTTAGTATTTCTGTAAAATCTTTTGATTTTGACTCAAAAACATTGATTTTGTGTTTTGAAAGAGATATATTGTTGTCGAGGTCAAACCTATGAAAGCAATATACGAATATCTTGATTACAGGCGGTACATGCAGGAGTTCTACGAAGAACGCAAGCGCTGTTCCGCCTTCTCGTGGAGGGAATTCTCGCATTTGGCGGGGTTCTCTTCGTCGAACTACATGAAGTTGGTGTGTGATGGGAAAACCCGCCTTTCCAAGGTGGGCGTGGAACGTGTCGCTATGGCAATGGAACTCGAAGGGAGCGCCAAGGAATACTTTGCCCAGATGGTCGTGTTCGCCGATTCCGGTGACGAGGCAAAAAAGAATGCCGCGTTGAAGAGAATGCGCGAACTCGCGAAGGAGAACAAGGTGCGTACGCTGTCGGCGGATGCCTACGCCTACTTTAGCGAATGGTACAACCCGGTGCTGCGAGAACTTGCTCCCATGAATCCCGGCGCGAAACCGATGGAACTGTCCAAGCTTTGCTACCCGGAAATCAGCGCGACCGAAATCCGGAAGACTCTCGATTTTCTGATCCAGATGGGGTTGCTCAAGAAACACGATGAATACCATTACGAGCAGACCGAGAAGGTCGTGATGGGCGTCGCGGGGATGGTGCCCCCGGCCATGCGCCCCATGCACAGGCAGATGGCCAAGTTGGCGATGGACGCGATAGATAACGTCCCCGTCGAAGATCGCAGCTTCGCGGGCGCCACTATGGGGATTTCTCGCGATACGTACCGTCGTATTGCGTGCGAGGCGGAAAAGTTCAGACAGAAGGTCGTCGCCATCGCGAGTGAAGACAAGCACGGTGAACAGGTTTACAGGTTGAATTTACAGCTGTTTCCGCTGACAAGGCGGCAGGAGGAAAATCATGGATAAGAAGAAATATATAGGAATCGTTTTCTCGCTTGCCTTGTTTGCGGCATGTTCTTCGGAAGAGGGTGCCGGCGTGACGACGGAACCGGCTGGCGATCTTGACACTAGACTGTCTGCTTTGCCCGGGGAGCCTACTGCAGAACAAAAAGCCATCATGGATAGTATCCTCAAGACTATGGAATCTGGTGGTGCCGGAACTGTGGAAACCGAGAATGTGGTAAGGTTAGATTCAGGTATAGTGGAAATTGACGACCCGTCCGTTCAAATTCCTGTGCCGCAAACAGCCCATGATTTCGAGACTTCGGGCGAAGTTTATTATAGCCGGCAGGGATGCAACGTTACCTATTATGAAGAAGAATCTGGCACCCAGATGCTCTTTACCGGAAGTAGCGCGGACTACATGGAAACCAGTCTTTTGTTGACAAAGGACGAGGTCTTGATAGAAAAGGTTGAAAATACCTATTGGTTTGAAGAAGACAAAATAGATTGCGAAGCGGACCTTACGGCGTTCCGGCAGCGTTGTGAATCGTTGTATGGCGTATTTAGGGATTATAATGATGGAACCGGTTGTAATGACTTTAGGAACCTCCGGGTCGCTTGCGCTGTGCCACTGTTCGGTCTGGCCATTACCCCGGAAGTGCTGACGCATGAGGCGGATTACTACTATAAGGCGCGGTGCGATTCCTTGGTGGTGGCGGAGGGCCCGCAGTGCTCCATTGTATGCACGAATCCGTTGGAGAACATTTCTTCGAAAGACACGGTCGCTAATCCGTTTGACAATATGGAGTGCAAGAGGATTTGCCTCGACATGGAAGGCGAAGAAGAGTACTTCAATGTGCAAGGCGATGATGACGACCCGTTTGACCCGCAAGGCGGCGAATCCATGTCTTCTGCATCGATGCCTTTCCCCGTGACTTCGGCTGCGATGCCCGAGGCTATGAGTTCTGCCTCGGTGGATGGGACAATGAGTGCCACGTCGATGGAATCATGCTACTCTGTATGCGAAAATAGCTTGAATGGCAAGTGCTATACGGTTTGTCCGGACATGGACGGCGAAAACGAGCACTTCAATGTGCAAGACGATGAAGAAGACCCGTTCGACGCACTAGGCGGTGAATCCATGTCTTCGGCGTCGATGCCTTTCCCCGTGACTTCCGCATCAATGCCCGAGGCCATGTGCTCTGCATCGATGCCGTAACAAGGAAAACCTCTATAAAATGGGAAAATAAGTCCGCCCGCCCGGCGGACTTTCTTGTTTTTTTGTTATAAATGAATTAATTTGTGATTGATACGCATCATGAATTTGAAGGTGATGGTGAAGAGAATTTTAGTAAACATCATATTAGTTGCCTGTATATCCTGTTTTGCACAACAGGGGTTGAACGTTTATGATGCAGAAGGACATCTGCTGACTAAAATGGCCTCTTTGTCAGAGTTAAATTCGAAAAACTGTCCAAGTAAAAGATGTTTTGTGGCAAAAAACACTGGAAAGAAAACCAATGCGAGCGTTTTTATTAAAAAGGACTATGTCAAGTCAAAGGGAAAAAAGCGTTGGTATGAGGTAAATCTTAACGAAGGGATAAAGCTTTGCCCCGAAACAAAAAACTCGAAGGGAATCTGGATTGTTAATGGCGCTGCCTCTGTTGATTCCAAAAATTGCGTTCTTGTGGAGGGCTCTCCTTATGCAAGAAGCATTTTGGTCCTTTTCGCGAAAAATCAGGATGACCTATCTGATGCCGATACAAGTTGGATCTTGGTGAACCAGACGGTTGTGAAAATGAGTGGTTCGTTGTCTAAGGTTTGGATTCCTCAGCGGGATTATGTTGGGGCTCCTAGGTTAAAGGAAAAATGGAAAACTGAGACTCTTAAACATGATCTTATTGTTGACCGGACGGAATTTACCATTAGGGAAGCTTTTGAATTAAAAAAAGATATATGCAAGCAGGATTGTGGCGAGAATTATAGCGAAAAGAATAAATATTTTTGCAAAAATGTGTGTAATAAGGAGACGGATTTGTCTTTTTATTCGACTGATGATTCAACGGCCCTTCTAGATTGTCCGGTTGAACTTTCTGAAAGAGCGGATATGATGAGATATGCAATATGGAGATCTCAACGTGATCAATTAGATGATGTTTTTTTTAAGGTTCCATTTGATTCTTCTGTTGCAGGAATTCTTTTGTCTATTCGTTCAGATAAAAAAGAAAAAATGGTTATGGATACCTCTAAAAATGGGTATAGAATTCCGTATGATTCAGAATGGACCTTTTTGCAGAGCGGGGGGCGACAATCAGATTTCTTTTGGGGCGATGACACTTTGCTTGCGCGTCGCTATGAGTGGGATTTAAGTGACTCATATGATGGCGGTGTTCGCGCTGTTGCAAAACTTGATGCTAATCCATTTGGATTGTATGATGTGTATGGAAATGCTAATGAGAAGGTTATTGAAGAAAAAGATGGAAACGTTTTATTCCCTATAGAATGCAATGGCTTTTCTGTACATTATACAATGAGCACAACCTGTTGGTTCCAACAGAAAATCCAAGCTTCTCAAGTAGTGCATGGAAGGCAAATATGTGTTGGCGGTAACTGTCGCAGTTATGTATATCGTGGAATGAATGGTATACGTTTTGTCCGCAAGCTTGAATGATGCTAAGAATATTGGGTCCGGTCTTTATTCTGATATTTTTTGCTGGCAATCGCCTCGGAGAGGTGTAAAATAAACTTGATTTTTTGTTATAAATGAATTAATTTGTGATTGATACGCATCATGAATTTGAAGGTGATGGTGAAGAGAATTTTAGTAAACATCATATTAGTTGCCTGTATATCCTGTTTTGCGCAACAGGGGCTGAACGTTTATGATGCAGAAGGACATCTGCTGACTAAAATGGGCTCTTTGTCAGAGTTAAATTCGAAGAAATGCCCAAGTAAAAGATGTTTTGTGGCAAAAAACACTGGAAAGAAAACTAATGCGAGCGCTTTTATTAAAAAGGACTATGTCAAGTCAAAAGGAAAAAAGCGCTGGTATGAGGTGGACTGGAATCAGGGTGTCAAACTTTGTCCTGAGAAGAATTTTAATACGGGGAATGGAACCTGGATTGTGAATGGCTCGGCTCATGTTGATTCCAAGAATTGCGTCTATGTTGATGGGTCGCCTTATACGAGGAGCATCTTGGTTCTGTTTTCAAGAAACCTGAATGATTTGACGGACGCCGATTCTAGCTGGATTCTGGTGAATCAGGTTGTTGTAGAATTGGCGGGAAAAAAGTTTAGTGTAAGAGGGGATTATAGAGTAGAGTATCAAGGATATGGAACAAAAAAGGAAGAAATAGAAAGGAAAGAGGTTGTCCTGTCGCAGGATTTAATTGTTGATAGAACGGAGTTGCGAGCTAGAGATGCATTCTGGCTCATGGAAGGAAAAACGCATAAAGATCTTTATTTCAAGCAAGATTGGGAAAATTTTTATCATACGACTGATTCCCTTAAAATAATGGATTATCCTATTGATCCGAAGAGTTACATTTATCTTTTTTCGGAATGGCGTTCGGAAAAGGATGGGCTTGATCATGTATTCAAAACTTTTTCTATTAGTGAAATTGATACAGCTCATGTTCGGTTCGTGGAAACACAAATTCGTCATTCTGTTGACGTGTTTGACTCTACAGCCAATGGATATCGAATGCCGATGAGAGATGAATGGAAGGTTCTCCAACTAGGGGGCAAATCTTCCACATTTTTGTGGGGGGATGAAGAGGATGAAAATGAATTGAAAAAGTACATGGACATTAATTGTGCATCCACCAATCCGGGTGTCTATCCGGTAAAACAGTTTGCCCCAAATGCCTTTGGACTTTATGACGTTTATGGAAATGCGGAAGAGTATTCAATGTTTTACCACAAGAATAATCGGGATGATCAAATGGACAATCGCATTGGTTCTGGTGTGGCATTGGAATGTTTTCAATATAATAAAAGAAGTTTTGGCATTGGGCGATCATGTATGTTTATGAGAAAACATGTATGTCGAAGTTCTAGATCTGTTAAATCTATAATTCCCGATTGGCTCAATGGGATACGTTTTGTCCGCAAGCTTGAATGATGCCAGAGTTTTTTTAGCCCAGTCTCTAATGCGTTTTTTTGAACGGAATGGGCGGTTTTTTGCCTTGCAGTTTTGTATATTCTAGCCGTTAGAGGCTAAAAATGCGATTATTTGTTCTTTTGACGTGCTTATTTGCGGTGACGATTTGTGCGCGGCCAATCAATGACGGCAACAAGCTGTTCAAGAATGGCGACTACGCCGGTGCGCTTGAAAAGTACATGAAGGCCCGTGAGGCTGAACCCGCGAACCCGCTTTTGTTCTACAATATTGGGACATGCCAGTACCGGCTCGGCAATTACGAAGAGGCCAAGAAGGAACTTGAGAGTGCCGTGCGCATGCCGGACAAGAAGATGGCTGCGAAGGCCGCCTACAACTTGGCGAACACGCATTTCCGCATGGGCGAGAAGGCCGCCGAGGGCAGTGAACGCATTGCCGCGTGGCGCGAGTCGGTCGCCTACCTCAAGAAGGCCATCGACCTCGACAACGGTTTCGAGAACGCAAAAAAGAACGTGGAAATTGTGCAGCGCAAGCTGAAAGAAGAACTCGACAAGCAAAAACAGAACCAAGACCAGAATCAGGAAAACGACCAGAAACAGCCGCCGCTTTCCGAAAAGGCGAAGGAAGTTCTGGCGCGGGCGCTCCAGCTTTGCAAAGATGGCAAGTCCGCCGAAGGCAAGGAAATGCTCGAGAACCTGATTGCCGAAGATGAGACTGCGGGCCAGCTGAACGGACACGTGCAGCGCATTGACGACGTCATCGAAATCAAGGCCGGCCGCAAGCCCAAGGCCAAGATTGACGCAAGCAACACCGACAACGACCTGGAGGTAATCTAATGGCTATGAGCTATGAGCACGCTCCCTTCGGTCGCTTCGAGGTACGAGCTATTCAAAATTGTCATTGTGAGACTCAGTCTTGTCATTGCGAGGCGAAGCCGAAGCAATCTCTTTCGTCTATCGTCATTCGTCTTTCGTCTATAATTTTGCTATTGTCCGCAGCGGCCTTTGCGGCGCCGAAGTCGGCGAGCGCCTACTACAGCGATGCCGCATTCCAGTACATCGAGAACCGCTTGCCCTCTGCCGAGATTACCTGCAACGAGGGCCTGCAATACTATCCGAACGATCAGAAACTGCAAATGCTCCTCGACCGCATCAAGGAGGCCAAGGACGAGCAGAAGAACGAGAACAAGAAGAACGACAGGAACCAGGATAACAACCAGGACCAGAATAAAGATCAGAACCAAGATCAGAATCAGGACCAGGATAAGGACCAGCAGAACCAGGACCAAAATCAGGATAAGCAGGACCAGAATCAGGGAGAAAGTTCTTCGAGCGGTGGAGACCAAGACCAGAACCAGAATGGCGAGGGCCAGAACGGCGAATCGAGCAGCAGCCAGGGCGGAGAACAGCCCGAGCCGCAGCAGCCCGAAGAAGGCTCAAGCGACAGCCAGGGTGGCGAGGAACCCCAGGAACAGCCTGTGCAGATGGGCGAGATGAGCCCCGAAGAAGCAGCGCAGCTCCTGAAGGATTTCGACGAGCAGAACGGCGAACGCAAACCTTGGAAACCTTTGCGCGGCCAGGCAAGACCCGCTAAGGACTGGTAATATCCAGAAATCTTGACATCGGTCAAAGCAAAAGTATATATTACGGATATGAGATGTTCTCGTATCCGTTTTTTCAATATGAGGGTTGCCGCGCTGGCAGCGTTTTTGCTTGTGCTTTCTCATGCACCAGTTTTGGCGGCGGATCTCGTAAAGCAGAATATCGACACGACCGATGCGATGGCGACGCTCGGCAATTATGACCGCGGGTTCTATACTCCGCAGGTGTTGCACCTCAAGCCCTCGGGTGGCAAGGCGATTGAAAAGCCGTATGGCAAGCTGTTGCACCTGCGCGCGGAAATTTCGGAATTCAGTAGCCATGCCTGGCTGGGTATCGACACGACCGGTGGCAAGAAGGATACCACCTGGGGCAAGGACCAGGACCTGACCGAAGATGCCCTGAACGTGTTGCAGGAATCGCTTGACAGTATCCGCAAATTTGGCGGGCACGTAATTGTGCGCATCTGTTACGACCCGTGGTACAATGGGCGTAGCAACGTGACTCCGGATCACGAGTGGGTGCTGAAGCATGTGAAGCAGCTCGCTCCCGTACTTTCGAAAAACACCGACGTGATCGTGGCGCTCGAGATGGGCATGCACGGCGCCTATGGCGAGATGCACTCCGATACGAACATCACCTATGACCGTATTGCCGAGGCGACAAACCTGATGCTGCGTAGCACGCCGCCCGAACTGAAAATCTTGACGCGCACGGGTAACTATTCGGCGAAGGTGCTTGGCTTTGACGACTGGGGCAAGGATTTCCATATCGATGGCGAGAAGTTTGCCGAAATCGCGAAGGCGAAGGGCGACACGATGTACCGCGTGGGAATGTTCAACGACGGCTATCTGGGAACGCAGTACGATTACGGCACCTGGGGTGCCGACTGTGCGACATCCATCTGCCGCGAAGAGGGCGTAGCTTGGCTCGAGAAGTACAGCATCAACACGCCATACGGTGGCGAGGCGCTCACGACGGCCGAGAATTACGAAGTCATCAACACGCCGGAATTCCTCGCGTACGAGGGTTTCCGCACGCATACGAGCTATTTGAACATCCAGTGGAACAACAACCTGATTGAAAGCTGGAAAAAAACTCCCTTCACGCAGAAGGATTTCGATTACGACCCGGCGCGCGTCGATTCGCTTTCGGGATTCAAGTACATCAACGACCACCTGGGCTACCGCTTCGTGCTGCGCGAATCGTGGCTGAGCGATACGGTGGGCGACGACGGTATTATCAAGGCGAAAGTGCGCATCCAGAACGTGGGCTTTGGAAACCTGACGTGGGAAGCTCCTGTAAGGCTTGCTGTTTTGGACGATCTAGAAGGGAGCGATTTGGATATGTGCCCGACGCCGACTTATTATGACTTGCCGGATATCGATTCCCGTAATATTCATAGCCGCACCATTTCTATTGCGGGCGGCGATACTGTGATGACGTTTGACGGGAATAACGAACTTGAAATTACTGCCAAGATAAAGGGACACGATAAAAGCCGTTATCAGGTGTATCTGAAAATCGGTGAAATTGAATTTGCAAACCGCGTCCCTTCGGGTATAGGCTCTTGTGGCGGAGAGCAGCCTGCCGTTTATCTGGGCAAGATTTATTTCGATGAGAGCGTGAAGACCTCGATTCGCCCGCGCGCCTTCACAGATGCTGCGCAAAAGAAAAACGCTCCCTTCGTACAGAGGGAGCGCAATAATGCGATTATTCGCGATGGCGAAAAACGCTACCGCGCAAATGGTGCGACTAGCCGTTAACGAGCTTCACGAATTCGCGGCACACGGCTTCGGGATCGGGCTTGCCGAAGATGGCTGAACCGACCACAAAGATGTTCGCACCGGCTTCCTTGCAGGCAAGGATGTTGTCGAGCTTGACACCACCGTCAATCTGGATATTGAGTTCCGGCTTCATCTGGCGGAGCTCGCGAATCTTGTCGAGGCAGTAGGGAATCAGGCTCTGGCCGCCGAAGCCTGGGTTCACCGACATGATGAGCACCATGTCTACGATGTCGAGCACGTACTTGATGCTTTCCAGCGGGGTTGCCGGGTTGATGGCCACGGCGGGCTTCACGCCGAGTTCCGCAATCTGGTGCAGCAAGCGGTCGAGGTGGTTCGTGGTTTCGGCGTGCACGCTGATGATGCTTGCACCGGCCTTCGCGAATTCACCCACGTACTTTTCGGGGCTTTCAATCATCAGGTGGCAATCGAGCGGGAGCTTGGTGCCCTTGCCGACACAGGCGGAAATGCCCGGGCCGAAGCTGATATTTGGGACAAAGTGCCCGTCCATGATGTCGAGGTGGACGAGGCCTGCGCCTCCGTTTTCGATGGCCTTGATGCCGTTACCGAGTTCGAGGAAATTTGCGTTTAGGACGCTGGGTGCGATAATTTGCTTGAGCATGTTGCAAATATACATTTTTTTGCTACCTTTACTTGTACTAAGATGAAAGGAGATAATTATGACGAAAACAACTGCTTCTAAAGCAACAACAAAGAAGGCTGCCGCAAAGCCCACTGCTGCCCCGAAGGCTGCCGCCAAGGCCGCCCCGGCCAAGAAGCCCGCTGCCAAGCCCGCTGCAAAGGCTGCCGCTCCGAAGGCCACCAAGGCTGCTGCCGCTAAGGCCGCTCCCAAGAAGGTCACCGTGGAGTTCATCGCGGATTGCCCGCTTGCAAGCACCGTGTCCATCGCTGGCACCTTCAACAACTGGGCTGTCGATGTCGACATGCTCAAGAAGGACAAGAAGTCCGGCCTCTGGACAACCAAGATTGCCCTCGTTCCTGGCGACTACGAATACAAGTTCGTGTGCGACGGCAAGAACTGGGATGCCGGCGACAACAAGATCAAGCACGTCTAATTTTAGACGAAAGAACGCCGCTTCGCGGCTACAGACGAAAGAGGTTTCGGAATCCCGAGACCTTTTTCATTTTGTGTAAAATCAGCGTGAATTCCACACATGACATTTCGCTCTCCCCAAAGCGAAGCGACCTCAAAGCACGTCAGTGCGACCTCATACCTCATAGCCATTTGCTAAATTTGTCCCCATGGCAAACTATTCTATTCCCCAAGATGTTTTTGTGAAGGCTGCCGAGCAGTACGGCACCCCCCTCTGGATTTATGACCGCGCTACGATTGAAAAGTGCGTGAAGGATGTCCAGGTTTTTGACACCGTTCGTTTTGCCCAGAAGGCATGCCCGAACCTCTCCATCGTCTCGCTCATCCGCAAGCTCGGCTGCGTTGTCGATGCTGTCTCTGCCGGCGAAATCGTTCGCGCCCTCAAGGCGGGTTTCAAGGGTGGCGTCCAGAAGGGCAAGGCTCCTGAAATCGTCTACACCGCGGACATCTTCGACAAGGACGCTCTCGAACTTGTGAAGGAACACAACATTGCGGTGAACGTCGGTTCGCCCGACATGATCCAGCAGCTTGCTGATTTCGGCGTGAAGTCGGAACTCACCATCCGCGTGAACCCGGGCTTTGGCCACGGGCATTCGAGCAAGGTGAACACCGGCGGCCCGCTCTCTAAGCACGGCGTGTGGCACGAGCAAATCAAGGACTGCATCAAGCTCGCGCAGGCAAACGGCATGTGGATTACAGGACTCCACATGCACATCGGTTCCGGCTCCGACTTCGAACACCTCTCGCAGGTTTGCGATGCCATGGTCGACGCCAGCCGCCGCCTGGGCTCTCACCTCCGCACCATCAGTGCAGGGGGCGGCCTCCCGATTCCGTATCACGAAGAAGACAAGGGCAACCGCATCGACATGCAGGCCTACTACGACCTGTGGGACAAGGCCCGCAAGAACATCCAGCAGAGCATCGGCCACGAGGTTCACCTGGAAGTCGAACCGGGGCGCTACCTGGTGGCCGAGAGCGGTTACCTGATGGCAGAAATCCGCGCCGTCAAGAAGCAGGGCGATAATTTGTTCTACCTGCTCGACGCTGGCTTTACTGACCTCGTCCGCCCGAGTTTCTACGGCAGTTATCACGGCATTTCCATCATCGCCCGCGACGGTCGCGAGATGAACGAGATGGTCGACGCCGTCGTGGCTGGCCCGCTCTGCGAATCCGGTGACGTGTTCACTCAGGAAGAAGGCGGATTCGTCGTGACCCGCAAACTCCCGAAGGCCAAGGTCGGCGACTTGCTGATTCTCCATGATGCCGGCGCCTACGGTGCGGCCATGAGCAGCAACTACAACAGCCGCCGCTACGCCGCCGAGACCATGTACACCAACGGCGAACTCAAGGTCATTCGCGAGCGCCAGACGTTTGAGCAATTATTACAGAACGATAGGGTTATTGATCTATAAACTCGTTTCTAAATCAATAACAATAAGCTTAGCATTACGGCGATTGCCTTTTCTGTTTATTATTTACGGCGGGTCCTTGGCCCGTCGTTTTTTTGGCCGTTGAAATTTGCCCTGCAAGTATCTATATTTGAGCCAAACCTAAAGGTTCAACCCTCAATTTCAAGGCACAAAAATGTCAGATCGTTTTATCGTGACCGGCAACTTCACCGATGACCCGTTCGCCATCGACATGGCCCAGTACATCGGCCTCCGTGAAGACATCTCCGACGTGGTCTCCCTGAAGACCTTCGCTAACTCCGAATTCTGCCCCCGCTACGGGCTGGACGTGGACGATATGGAACATATCGGCCGCCGTCTCGAAGGCAAGATCGTCCTGATTTGCTCGGTCTCGAACCACGAACGCAGCCGTAACGACTACGCCATGCGTAACTGCATTCTGGCCCGCGCCGCCAAGGACAACGGTGCCGAGCAGGTGGTGCTCGTTGAACCCGACCTGTTCTACAGCGCCCAGGACCGTGGCCCGCACCGCATCGGCCCCCTCGAGAAGGACCGCCCGGACATCGACCTCAAGAAGTTCGACGGCCAGGCCTTCACGAGCCTCCTTTACGCCGAACTCCTTAAGAAGGCCGGCGTGGACGCCGTGGTGACAGTGCACAACCACAGCATCAAGGTGCAGAACCTCTTCAACGAAATTTTCGAAGGTCACTTCCACAACCTCATCCCGACCGACGTCTACGCACACTACATCAAGAACAGCAACTTTGTGCAGACGGGCAAGGACGGCAACAACCTCGTGATCGTCTCCCCGGACAAGGGCGCCCGCCCGTTCATGAATGCCGTCTATGAAGCTTTGGACCTGCCCGAATGCAAGCGCGTGGTGATGGACAAGGTCCGTACCGGCGAACGTGAAATCAGCATGACCTTCAACCCGGAACTCTCCGACATCAGCATCGAGGAAATCCAGGGCAAGGACGTGATCGTGTTCGATGACATGGTGCGTACGGGTACGACGATTGTGCAGTGCTGCGAGCACATCAAGAAGGGCAACCCGAACCGCGTTTGCTTCGGCGTGACGCACTTCCACACGAGCCCCGAGGCCCGCGAAAAGCTCAACAGCCCCGCTATCGACGAAATCCTCACGACATCCACCCTCCCGGACATCATGAACCGCGACTGCCAGGGCCGCCTGCGCAAGAAGCTCACCGTGATGAAGCTCGGTAAGTGGATTGCCCGCCACGTGATGCAGATGTACGGCCTCGACGACGGACGTTTCGAGAAGGACTTCTACAAGATCGATATGTCCTCCAAGAACCCGCGTTGGCCGCCTGTGTTCTTCTAATTGGCACAATTATTTGTCCACAAGAGCTTAAACCCCTAAATGAGTGCTTATTTAGGGGTTTGTTGTTTTATAATACAACGATAGCATAAGTTTTTTTTCTCATAATATGTCCACATTTCAAATTAAAATGTATTTTGACGACAATTCATTAAAAACACAGGAGTAACAATGTTTTCAAAAAAAGTTCTTTTCCCTTTAGCTACTGCTGCAATGGCATCTTTTGTTGCTTGTGGCGACGATAGCTCTTCTAGCGCTGGCAGCGATGTCGCTCCGGCCAGCGTCGAAACCTTCATGGATATCGGCAACATCCCGTGCTCTGCTACGCAGAACCTTTGCGCCATTGTGCTTGTAGAAGAACACAATGACAACTACCAGTGCAATGGAACCCAGTGGGATATGATGCTCCAGGGCAAGGATACTCCGGTTGCTGGTTGCGAAAATGCCGCTCCGGCTGCTGATTCTGCCGCCAACGGCGAAGGAAGCACGACGCCTGCTGAAGATACGGGTGTAACCACTCCGACCGAAACCGCCCCTGCCGAAACCACTCCGGCTGAAACTCCGGCCGAGACAACTCCGGCCGAGACAACTCCGGCTCCGGCTGAAACGGCTCCTGCCGAAACTCCGGCTGACACTGCGGCTGCCGCCCCTGCCGAAACTCCGGCTGAAACTCCGGCCGAAACTCCGGCCGAGACGACCCCGGCTGCCCCTGCTGGCGACAAGGTCGCATGCCAGGTGGGCAAGATGTGCACGGAAGGTCCTGCTGCTATGGCGTCCGGATGCTCTACCGAAGAAGGTGAAACCCTTCTGGATGCATGCCCGGCCGGTGGTGAACCTTGCGATATTGGCGAAACCGGTGTTACCATGTACTTCTACGAAGGTGCAGAAATGTCTTGTGAAGACTACAAGGCTATGATTGCCGCTTTCACGGAAATGGCTCAATAATTTCTGGGCGATTGCTCGAAGTCTTTCAAAAGGCTCTCCTTCGGGGGAGCTTTTTTTGTATCTTATACAACATAAGTTTGATGGTTCGTTCGGAAACGAGGTCAGAGGATGGAAACTCCCGGCGCACGTGACGTTCTTACGAAGAACGCTAAGAAGGACAGGGTCATGGAGGCCCTGGCCTCTGAGTATGAATGCATCAACTACGTCGTGGTGGGGAACGTCCTCAGGGAACCGTCCATCCGGTACCGCATCAGTCCAAGGCTCGGGGAATGTATCCCGGGCTGGCTCAGGGAGATGGGCATATACGAAAGGTTCGACTTGATCAAGAATACGATTGTCGCCGGTCCGGAACGGGAAGCCTTTGCCTACAGGACCAAGCGCGAGGTCATCCTGGAAAACCTCCGGAACCGCCCGATGTACTTCGTGAACTTCCCGGCGAAGGTGCTCGGGAAAACCCACTATTACCAGATAAAGTTTATTGCCGACAGGAATTCCGTCGGCAAGCTTGTCGGCTATATCGCCGCTCTCCGCTGCATCGACAACGAGGCCCAGGCTGAACGCAAGACTCAAGGCTTGCAGCATATCATCAGTGCTATAGCGGAAGACTACGACTCGATTGTCCAGTACGATTTCGACTCGAATGTGGGGTCGATTTTCCGCGCTGGCCGCCTCATAGGGGCCGCGCAGGACGAGTGGCGTGGGGCGGGCAGCTTTGACGCCTTGATGAAGCTTTATGCGGGAAGGATTGTGCTTCCCGGCGACAGGGAAGAATTTTTGCGCCAGGTCCAGCAGGACAAGCTGATCCCTGCTATCCGAAGCGGAAAACCCTGCAATGTCTCTGTCCGCTATGGAAGCTTGGCCAACCCGAGCTGGCTCGGCATGAAGTTTGTTCTGCATGCGACGGCATCGAGCGCGAACAACGTGCTTATCGGTATCAGGGACATCACGAGCGAGATTACGGAAGAGCAGCAGCGCAAGGCCGAACTCGAAATGCAGAACAAGGCTCTCCAGGCAGCCCGCGATGCGGCGCAGTCGGCGAGCAAGTCGAAGTCTACGTTCCTGTTCAACATGAGCCACGACATCCGCACGCCCATGAATGCCGTACTTGGTTTTGCAGACAAGATAGAAAAGTGTAGTGACGATGCCGAAAAGGTCCGCGAAGCTGTGGCCAAGCTGAAGAATTCCGGGACGGTGCTCCTCAACATCATCAACGAGGTCCTGGAACTTTCCAGGATTGAGTCGGGAAAGATTGATATCGAACCGGTGCCTTGTGACGTGAGGGCGGGCATTACCCAGCTGGAAGATGTCGTACGGCCGCTAATCGAAAAGAAGTTCCTGAATTATGCGGAGGAAGTCAATGTCCGCGATTATTTTGTGCGCATGGATGTCGCTCGCGTGAACAAGGTCGTCTTCAACATTCTTTCGAACGCCATCAAATATACGCCTGCTGGAGGGAATATCTGGTACAGGCTGGATCAAGTGGGCAATCTGCCCGATGGCCGCGTTCTGTACAAGTGGTCCATCCGAGACAATGGCATAGGCATGGATGCGGACTTTATTGAGCATGCGTTCGAGCGGTTCAGCCGTGAGCATAGTTCTACGGTCAGCGGCATTGAGGGAACCGGTCTCGGACTTGCCGTGTGCCACGAACTGGTCGAAAAGATGGGCGGTGCTATCAATATCAACAGCGAAAAGGGGAAGGGGACGCTGGTCTCGTTCAGCCTGCCGGTTGAAAAGTGTACCGAGGCGGACTTCCCGAAGCCCTCGGATGCAGAAGAAGTGCACGAAGAATCTGTTGTGCTGACCGGCAGGAAGGTGCTCCTTGTCGACGACAACGAGATGAACCGCGAAATTGCCATGGACATGCTTACCGACAACGGTGTGCTCGTGGAAACGGCGGATAACGGCTTCAAGGCGGTCGAGGCGATTGCTGCGTCCAAGCCGGGCGATTTCGACCTCGTGCTGATGGATATCCAGATGCCCGTGATGGACGGCTACGAGGCGACCCGGCGTATACGCGCCCTGCCTAACAAGGTCCTGGCCAACATCCCCATTATCGCGATGACGGCGAACGCTTTTGACGAGGACCGCAAGGCTTCGCTGGCGGTCGGCATGAACGCTCACCTGGCCAAGCCCGTGGGTGTGGACGTTCTCTGCAAGGTGCTATCGGAATTCATTGGCACCCGGTCGCCCAAATAACGATATTTATCGCTTTCGTTCGTTTTTTTTGCGGTTTCCAAACAAAAGTAATGTATATTGAATAGCGTATGTCAGCAAAAGTTACTAGCAGCGATAAAATCGAAAATCTTTTTCCGGAAACCCCGGTCCGTAAAATCATAACCCCGATCGAACGCCTGATGAAGGTGGAGACGACGGGCGGCATTGTACTGATTGTCATGACGATTGCCGCTTTGCTTTGGGCGAACCTGAGTCCATCATCTTACGAGCATTTTTGGCACATGCCTTTTGCCATGACGATTGGGAACTGGGTGGGTACCGGTGATTTGCATTGGCTCATCAACGATGCCCTGATGACGATATTCTTCTTCAACATCGGCCTTGAAGTCAAGGGCGAGATGACTTACGGCGAGTTGCACGACCCGAAGGCGGCGAGCCTGCCCATCATTGCCGCTGCGGGCGGTATGCTTTTCCCGGCACTCATTTACCTGACCCTTTGCCCGCATGGCGAAAACACCGCCACGAACGGTTGGGGTATCCCGACGGCAACCGATATTGCGTTCGTGGTGGGCTGCATGGCTATCCTTGGCAAGAAGGTGCCGCATGCGCTCCGCGTGATGATTCTGACACTCGCCATTGCCGACGATATCGGTGCCATCCTCGTGATTGCGATTGGCTACCCGAGCGGTGACGGCATCAACTTCGCGGCTCTCGGTGCTGGATTTGCTTTGCTGGTCCTCATCAACGTGCTCTTCCGCATCGGCGTGCGCAACTTGTTGCTGCATGGCGTTATCGGTGTCGCTGTCTGGGCGTTCTTCGTCAAGAGCGGCGTGCACCCGACAATCGCGGGCGTGCTGCTCGGTCTCTCTGTCCCGGCGAAGGCAGTCGTCGCTAATGGCAAGATGGCTCACTTCGCAAGCAGCGTGGGCGGTGTCCTTTCGGGCGAAGCCAAGGACCGCAACGAACAGTACGAAGTCTTTACCATGCTCAAGCGTGGCGCGAGCGAAAGTATTTCCATGCAGGAACGCCTGTTCAAGCCTCTTGTGCCCTGGGTGAATTTCGCCATCATGCCGCTGTTCGCCCTGGCCAATGCCGGTGTCGAGATCAAGCTCCAGGGTTTCGAGTTGCCCGTGATGAGCGCCGTTGCCCTTGCGCTGATTTTCGGTAAGCCGATTGGCATATTCCTGTTCAGCCTGCTTTCCGTGAAGATTGGCCTGTCGAAGAAGCCCAGCTACAGCTGGAAGGTGCTGTGGGGTGGCGGCATGCTTGCCGGTATCGGCTTTACCATGGCGCTGTTTGTGGCTAGCCTTGCGTTCGATGTGGGCGGACGTCAGGATTCCGCGAAGCTTGGCATCTTGCTGGGCAGCTTCTGCGCAGCGATCCTCGGCACCATCTACATGAGCATCGTGTCCAAGGCGCATCACGAATAAATGCCTCATTATGTCTACATGCTCCGTTGCTCGGGCGACCGTATATATACGGGCTACGCGACGGATGTAGAAGTACGTTTTGAACAACATAAGGCAGGAAAGGGAGCCAAGTTCACGAAGGCTTTTCCGCCCGTGTGCATCCTGCGTCAATTTGAATTGGACAGTCACGAGGAGGCGCTGCGCCTCGAAGCGCGAATCAAGATGCTATCCCGTCAACAGAAGGAACTGCTGGCCTCGGGAGATGCGGAACTTGCTGACAGGCTGCTTGCTGGCCTGGGCGAGACGCTGGAACAGAAAAAGGTCCGCGAACGCAGGAAAAAACGCGAAAAGCCAAGCCAAGAAGCCTAGCTGAAGAACCTAGCTAACAATGAGGTCGACGACCAGGTATATGGCCATCGCGATGCTTGTCGCACTGATAAAGTGCTGTATGAACTTGTTGCCTTTTTTGCGTTGCAAGAAACTTCCGCAGTAGCCGCCCAGCCAGGCGCCCGCCGCCATCACAATGGCGATGGGCCAGTCGATTTTGCCTGCAATGCCGAGAACGGTCGTGCTGATAAGTAGGAACACGTTGGTGAGCGCATTCTTGAGCGCATTCACGCGGATGGGATCAAGCCCGGTGTAACGCGTGAGTCCGAAAATTTGTACAAAACCCACGCCCACTTGCACGATGCATCCGTAGACGGAAATCAGCGCAAAACCGATGGCGCCTTTCCACGTGAGCTTTTCGGGAGGCGTTGCAGGAGGCTTGCCGAGAATGTCCTTGCGCAGGTTGCTCATCACCACGACGAGGCAGATGACGCAGGCGAGTATGGCCTGGAATGCGCGGTCGCCGAGGCGCACGAGGAAAACCGCACCGATGGCGGTCCCGGCGATGGTGGGCAGGAGGAGTTGCAGGAATATCTTCTTGTTCAGGTAGCCATGCTTCATCAGGTTGAAGGCGCTGCTGAAATTCCCGATGATGAGCCCGATGCGGTTCGTGCCGTTTGCGACCGTTGCGGGCATGCCGAGGAATATCATGATGGGCAAGCTCAGCGTGGAGCCGCCGCCTGCAATGCTGTTGATGAGGCTGACAACCAACCCAAGGACAAAAAACGCCGGGTACTGCGCATATTGCCAAATTTCGGCGTCGATCACTTCTGGATTTCCTTCTCGAGGAATTGCCTGTTCTCTACGACAGTCTTCTTTTGGCTGTTATCCGGATATTCGCTCATGCACTTGTCCAGCGGTGCAATGGCCTGTTTGAGGAGCTCGCGCTTTTTGTCGGGGTCCTTCTGCTTCTGGGCTTTTGCGAAAAGGTTTGAGGTTTCCTTGCGCTGGGTGTTGCAGAAGGCATCGGCAAGTTCGTGGTATTTCGCGTTGGCTTCTTTGCGCAACTTGCTTGCCTTGAGCTTGTTCAATAGTTCCTTTGCATCCTTGTACTTGCCGGCCTTGATGAATTCGTCGGCCTTGGCGAGGGCTTCGGCCGGGTCATGCGATTCCCAGTACTTGGCGGCGGCGGCATCGGTTGCCTGGGCGAGTTCGCGGATGTGGTCCACAAGCGCCTGGATTTGGAGCTCGGCTTCGAAGTCACGGTAGCGCATCTGGAACTCGGTCACCTTTTTCTGGGCTTCGGCAAATTGTGCCTTGTCGTCGGCGAGCGACTTGATTTCGGCGTATTCCTTTTTCGCCTTGGCAAGCGTATTCTTGTAGGCGACCTGCTTCTGTTCAATCGCCCAGCGGGTGAGCGAATCGTCGGGAGCGAGGGCGATGAGGCTGTCGGCTGTTTCGGCGACTATGCTGTAGGCGGCGCGGGCGCGGTTCATGTTCTGGATTTCGAGGACTAAGGGCTCAAAGCGTTTCGCCCTTTCGGCGCGGACCTTGTCGAAGGCGAAGATCATGGAGTCGGTTTTGGCTTCCCACTGTGCCCAGAGCGGCTTGATGACGCGGAAGCGCTGGAGGTAGGCCACGGCGGAGTCTGCAAAGCCTGCCTTGTAGAGGGCGTCCGCATAGGCGAACACGCCTTCGGCGAGGGAGGGGAATGCCTTGTAGGGATCGACTGGGGCCTGCGCCTGTGCGTCCTTGCCTTTCTCGGAGACCGGGACCACGTCGATGGAAGACTGCTGTACCGGTTCGGTCGAGGGTACGGTTTCGGGAGTGGCGAGGCGGTAGCTGTCAAGCGCCTGCGCCTTGGCGGGCTGGCCGAGGGTGGACTTTTCGGAGCCAGTTTGCTCCGGGGTGTCCTGGTCAGTGACAGGTTCTGGCGATGTGCCTGGTGCTGGAGCATTAGCCACACAAGCCGCCAGAGCAAAAGCCGATAAAAGTAAAAGGAAGTGCTTCATCAAAAGGTAAATATAGGTAATAGCGGAGAGGTTCGAGCAATGAGCGGTGAGCAATGAGCGATGAGCGGTGAGGTATTTTTTCCGCAATTTTACCACTCATCGCTGACTGCTCAGAGAGAGCCGAAGGCGAACGGCCTCATAGCTCAAAGGCGCATCGCGCCGACCTCATAGCTCACAGCTACTCCGCTTCTATAGGCACGAAGGCGTTGCCGCCCAGGCCTTCAGGCAAATCCCAGTCGTCGTCCTTGGGCATGGCCGCGGCCTTCGGGGTTGCCGGCTGTCCAGCGGCGGCAGGGATTTCCTGCGCGGTCGGCTGGGCCGGGGACGGGCTCATGGAGCCCGCGTCGGGGCCGATGGCCCCGTCAATGGCGGGCGCACCGGAATCAGTCACGGCAGGCATCGGCATGCTGGTGAGTATTCCCATTTCGGCGCTTGCGGCTGCGGCGCGTTCCTGAACCTGCGGCGGGGTGAATCCCGGCACGTCGAGCCACGGGAGCGGCCTGCCCTCCGCACTGTTCGCGCCCGCCATCGCCCGGCCCGTCATCGGGTCGACCGTGAGTTCCCCGCGTTCGTTTGTCAGAATCAGCGGGACTTCTCCGCTGGCCATCATGGAAATGTCGAGGAAGTCAACCTGTTCCGGGATGCCGAGGATTCCGATTTCTTCCTTCGCGAAAGCCGCCCATTGCGGGAGACCGCCCGAGGCACCTGCAATACGTGTGCGTCCGGACTTTAGCGGTTTGTTGTCGTCGAAGCCCACATAGCTGCCGATGGCTACCACGGAATCGAGTGCTATGCCGTTCTTCTCCTTGACATATGTCGGGAGCGCTCCCATGAAGGCCACGTTGCGGTAGTCGTTCGTGGTACCCGTCTTGCCCAGCGCCGGGTAGCGCAGCTTCTGTGCGCCTTCGGGATTCGAAACGGTGATGTTTGCATACTGGCTGCGGGCGGTTCCGTTCTTGAACACGGAGCGTAACATCGCGCCCATTTGCGTGGTGACGACATCGTCCAGGACAACCTTGCTTTCGGTGTCGTTCTTGAAGATAGTGCGTCCGTCGCGGTTCTTGATTTCCTTGATGAGGCAGGGCTCGGTCCAGTCGCCGTCCTTGCACTTGAACACCTTGCCTGTGAGGATCGTCTGATAAGCGGTCGTGATTTCGCTCAGGGTAATGTCGTTCACACCGAGCGGCATGCTGAACACCTTCTGCAACTTCTGCTTAATGCCGATTTCGCCTGCGAACCTCGCGAATTCCGACATGGCGAGCGCGCGGCGGTAGTCGGGCCAGTAACGCAGGTGCTCGGGGTCGAGGTAGTCGCTCTCGGGGTCGGTGGGCTCGACCATCGTGCTCAGGCGCTTGAAGTCGGCAAGGGAGAAGTTCGGGAACAGCTCGATTGCCTCGAGGGAGGCGAACGTTTCGGTGAGCCCGTTCATGAGAATTTCGTTTTCGCGGTTGCGCAGGACTTCGGAATAGTTCTTGTAGTTGTGTCGCAGGTAGCGGATAGCCGAAGCGTCGCGCTTGGCCTGCTTGATGCCCACGTCGGTGAAGCTACCGTAACGCAGCGCCTGCATGGCGCGTGCCTGTGCGTAGAGGCCTTCGTTCTTGTAGCGTTCCACGAGTGCGTCGCGGGCGCGGGTGAACTCAATTTCGCGCTTGACGTCTTCCTTCATGGTGAGCCCAAACTTGTCGCGCAGGCGTTCGAAGAATGCCTTGGATTCCTCGTCGGGCATGCGGGCCATTTCGTTCTTCGCGGCGACGTCGTGGAATTCCTCGTCGCTCAGCTTGTCGAGCAGGTGTTCCAGGAGCCAGATGCTCGCGATGTTCTCGGAGCGCGTGGCCGCCCAGGCGATGCTCACCACGTCACCCTTGTTCTTGTGGTCGGGGCGCGGGAAGTAGAACTGGTTCACGTACTGGAAGGCGTTGTACTCGTTTTCCAGTTCGTCGAGGTAGTTCCAGTGGTACTTGAGCGCGAGTGCGAAAAGCAAGGGCTTCCAGCTGGAGCCGAGCTGGCGCAGCGCCTTGAAGCTGCGGTCGAATCCCGTATTGTGAAAACCGCCCTGGCTTGCAAGGACCTTGCCGTTCTGCAGTGCGAACAGCGCACCCTGCAACACCGGTTCCGTCTCTATCTTGCAGGTGGCGTAACCGTCCTGCAGCTCGTCCGAAAGGATGCTCACCAAGAGGATGGCTCCCTGCTTGAGCTGGGAAGCGAGAATCTTGTTCACGTCGCCGCCGACCTGCTTCGCGAAGTCGCTTACGGCCTTTTCGGTGACAATGCCCTTGAGCTGGCCGAAGCTGAGCGTGAGGGACTTGAGCTTGCCCGCCTCGTCGAAGAACACGCTGTCGACCGTGCCGTAGAGGTAGTCGCCCTTGCGCGCGCTCTGGGCGCGGTTCCCGAATTCGGCCTTGGGCAGCACGAAACCGCCGAGCTGCATCTGCAGGTTGCTTATGTTGGTCTGGAGGGCACGCTTCGCTGCGTCCTGGCTTTTTGCGTTGAGGGTCGTCACGATGACGAGCTGCGCCTTGCGCCAGTCCTCGATGCCTTCCTTCTGGAACAGGTCGTGGAAGTAGTCGCTGTCAAGCTTTTCTTCGAGGCGTTCGAGCGTGGTGCTCATGGTGAAGCGGAAGTTGCCGTGGTTGAACTCGAGCGGCTTGGCGAGCGCCTTTTCCATGTCTTCCTTTTCGATGTAGCCCTCGTCGAGCATGCGTTCGAGCACGTACTTGAGGCGTTCCTCGCCGCGGGCGATCGCCTTCTCGCGGCGTTCGGTAGTGCGCTGGATGAACGGGTCGTAGTTGAACGGGCCCTTGACCGAGCCTGCGATGAACGCGCATTCGGCGAGCGTCAGGTCCTTGAGTTCCTTGTTGAAGAAATACTGCGCCGCGATGGCGACACCCTTGCCCGTGCCCGAGACGTGGAACTGGTTCAGGTAGAATTCCAGGATTTCTTCCTTGCTGAAGTGCTTTTCCATGCGGAGCGCGTTCATCAGCTCCTTGAGTTTTTCCTTGACGCTGCGTTCCTCGCGGCCGAAAATGTTCTTGACCGCCTGCTGGGTGAGCGTGGAGCCGCCCTGGCGGAGGTGTCCTTCGCGGATGTTGCGGGCCATGGCGCGCGCGAAACCGTGGAAGCTGAACCCACTGTGGTTCCAGTAGCCGGCGTCTTCGGCGGCCACCAGTGCGTTGACGATGTTCACCGGGATGTCGCCGTAGGGTACGTACACGCGGTGGTTCGCGTCGAAGAAGGCTCCGAGCAGCTCGTTGCCGTCATTAAAATAGACGCGGGTCTCTCCGCTGAGCACCTGGAGGATGGTATTGCGGTTGAACTGGTTGTCGGGATCCTGCTCGGGGAGGATCTTGAACACGACGATGTATGCGGGGATGCAGCAAATGAGGCCGACCAGGGCGAACGCTGCGGCAATTTTCAAAGGCTTTTTAAAAATTCGCATTTTGGATGTAGGTATAAGATGGAATCTATCAAAATCTAGAATTTTTTGGGCCCCGACCCTTGAAAAAAACGTGAAAATTAAGTAAATTAGTGTCCCCAAGATGGGAAGATGGCCGAGTTGGCCGAAGGCGCGTCCCTGCTAAGGACGTATAGGACTTAATCCTATCGCGAGTTCGAATCTCGCTCTTCCCGCTGAAAAGGCCCCGAGTCGTTCGATTCGGGGCTTTTTTCGTTCTTTTTTTCAAAAATTGCCTAAAAAACGCCAAAAAAGCCAATTTGACGTGAAATTGTGGCTGAAATTTTAGATTTTCTGTATTTGCTACATAGGATAAGGCGGTTTTTCTATATTAAATGCTGAAATTTTGCTAAAATCGCCATTTTTAAATGTCTGTCTGTGTTAGTATTTGAAATACTACAAAATTATTTGCATTTTAGAGGCGAATAAGGTATATTTAGGGCATGGACTTTGAAAATGTGTCAAAGAACGCCCTTGGCTTGTCGAAATCGCATACGGTATCGCTGCGCGATGTTGCCCAGCTTTCGGTAGGTTACCCCTTCCGCAACACGTGTGTTCCTGGAGAATCGGGAACGCTTGCGTGCTTTCTGCGCGATGTGGACGACTCGGGCGAATTGAAATTGCAGAACCTGAAACGCGTGGAAAACGTCAACCCAAATGACTCACACTTTGCCGCGGGAGGGGACCTTATCTTCCGTTCGCGTGGCACGCCGTTTATGGCGGCGGTTGTTCCTGAAATCACCGAAAAACTGTTGGTTGTTGCCCCGATGATTCGCATCCGTTTGAATCGCGAATTGGTTTCGCCAGAATACCTGGCGTGGTATATAAATGGGGCGTACGGTGCGGCCTATTTTAAGGAGTTTGCGACGGGTTCCGGCATTCCGCTGGTGAGCAAGGGCGTTTTGGAGCAAATGCCTATCAAGTTGCCCAGTTTAAATGCGCAGCAGGCTATTGCCGACCTTGTAAAACTTGGCCGGAAAGAACATGAGATTATGGCAGAAATTGTCAAGCAAAAGAACTTAATTTTAGAAACGGAAATTTCAAAATATCTGGAGTCGCTATGAGTGAAGTGAAAAGCGAAAAAATCAAGCAAGATGCCATCAACGCTGCCGCCTGGGCCGCGTGCGATACCTTCCGCGGGGCGGTTGATCCGGCGCAGTACAAGGACTACATTCTGGTGATGCTGTTCTTGAAGTATATGTCGGATGTTTGGCGCGACCATTACGACGCTTATGGCAAACAATACGGCGGCGACGAGGCGCGAATCCTCCGCAAACTGGAGCGCGAACGTTTTGTACTCCCGATGGTAGAAATCAAGAACGAGAAAGGCAAGGTCATCGACAAGTTTGTCGCGGACTATTACAGCCTTTACGAACGCCGCACTGCAGATAACATCGGCGATTTAATCAACATCGTTCTCGACAAAATTGAAACGCAGAACAGGCTCAAGCTTGAAGGCGTGTTCCGCAATATTGACTTCAATTCCGAGCCGAATCTCGGCAAGACGAAGGACCGCAACCGTCGTCTGCGCACGCTGCTCGAAGACTTCCACAAAGAAGAACTCGACATGTCGCCGAGCCGTGTTTCCGAAGACATTATCGGCAACACCTATATGTATCTGTTGGAGCGTTTCGGTGCCGAGGCTGGCAAGAAGGCCGGCGAATTTTTTACACCATTCGATGTGACGGAACTTGTGGCGAAACTCGCCGCTCCGAAGGATGGCGACAAGATTTGCGACCCGACGTGCGGCGCGGGCGGTTTGCTTTTGCAGGGCGCAAAGCAGGTGCCGAGCGGGAACTACGCTTTGTTTGGTCAGGAATCGAACGGCAGCACGTGGGCTCTTTGCCGTATGAACATGTTCCTGCATAGCACCGATAGCGCCCGCATTGAATGGGGCGACACGCTCAACAGTCCGATGCTTGTCGAAAAGGACAAGTTGATGAAATTCAATGTTGTGGTGGCTAATCCGCCTTTCAGCCTTGATAAATGGGGCGCAGAAAACGCCGAAAGTGACCCCTACAAGCGTTTTTTCCGTGGAGTTCCGCCCAAGAGCAAGGGCGACTGGGCCTTCATTACGCACATGGTTGAAACATGCCTCGCGGGCGAAGGACGCGTCGTTGTCGTAGTGCCGCACGGTGTGTTGTTCCGTGGTTCTTCCGAAGGCAAAATCCGTGAAGCGATGATTCGCGAAAACCTGCTGGATGCGGTAATCGGCCTCCCCGAAAATTTGTTCCCGACCACGAGCATTCCCGTGGCGATTCTGGTATTCGACCGCAGCCGTGAAATCGGCGGCAAGAACGCAAAACGCAAGGACGTGCTGTTCATTGACGCTAGCCGTGAATTTGTGCAGGGCAAAAAGCAGAATTCGCTCTCCGAAGAGAATATCTCGAAAATTGTGAATACCTACAAGAAGCGCAAGAATGTGGACAAGTACGCCCATATTGCCACCTTCGACGAAATTGCGGGCAATGAATTCAATCTGAACATCCCGCGCTACGTAGATACCTTCGAAGAAGAGGCTCCCATTGATGTGGATGCGGTGCAGAAGGATATCGACCGCCTCGAAAAGGAACTCGCCGAAGTCCGTAAGCAGATGGCCCAAAAACTGAAGGAGATTAAGCGGGGGTAAGGCTATTCAATGACACTGGATGAACTCAAAAAACTGATTTCTAAAGACGAGACGAAGAACGTTGAGTTGAAGAAATCTACCGGTGAACTTCGTGAAGGCATGCATACGGCATGTGCCTTCTTGAATTCCGATGGCGGAGTTCTCGTTTTCGGTGTCACGCCTTCCTTGAATATTGTCGGGCAGATTGTTTCAGAATCTACCCGCCGCGATATCGCGCAGGCTTTGGCGGGGATCGAACCCGCAGTTACGCCCGTCATTGAATATGTAGATATTCCCGGCAAGCCGAACCTCCAGGTAATCGTGCTGAGGTTCAATCCGTGGGTCTATGGGCAAAAACCATACACATTCCACGGGAAGCCGTATTATAGGTTAGAAAGCGTCACCAAGGCTATGCCCAGGGACATGTTTGATGAACGGATTCGCATTAACATGCCCCACCAGTATTCGTGGGAAATGAGAACTGCCGAAGGATATAGCATAAAGGATCTTAATGCAGGCACAATTCGCGGGGTTGTGCGCCTCGGTGTCGAAGAAAAACGAATTCCCGTGGGGTCGCTCAACGAGCCGATTAAAGTAATACTAAAAAAATGGAATCTGTTGGATGGCGACAATGTGAGGAACGCTGCGGTGTTTCTTTTTTCAAAAAGGTTCTCGTTTGAATATTTACTTCGGATGGCCCGCTTCCGGGGAACCGACAAGAACTACTTTATCGATAACCAGCAGGCCCACGGCAATTTCTTTGATTTGCTGGATGCTGGCATGGGATTCTTCTTTAAGCACCTGTCCCTGAGCGGCGAAATCAAGGGGCTCAAGAGGGAAGAACACCTCGATGTTCCAGTGGCTGCCTTGCGCGAGGCTCTAATAAATGCCCTTTGCCATAGGGATTACGACATTCACCAGTGCTCTATCGGCATCGCCATTTACGATGACCGTATAGAAATTGAAAGCCCCGGTTTATTGCCACATGAACTGACTCCGAAAACGATCAAACGGTCGCACCAGTCGTTCCCACGAAACGAAGTTCTTGCGAACGTCTTATACCAAACTACATACTTGGAAAAATGGGGCTCGGGAATCAAGCGCATAATGGATGCTTGCAAGGCGGAAAATTCACCCCAACCCTTCTGGAGTGAGCAGACGGGGTATACGGTCGTGACCTTCCCGCTGAACAAGTTAAATGGCAAAATTGTTACCCAAAATGCACCTCAAAATGATAGTCAAAGTGATCGCCGAAGTGATAGCCAAAAGCGTGAATCCCGTATAAAAGAACTTGTTATTCAAAATAATAGTGTCCCTGTAAAAAACATATCGGAATCCCTTGAAATAAGCGAAATTACGGTTCGTCGCTATCTGAAGAAAATGGGCTATGTTTGGAAAGGTGCGCCTAAAAAGGGGTATTGGTTTGATACCCAAAACGTATCTCAAAATGATACCCAAAGTGATAGTCAAAATGATACCCTAAATGATACTCAAAACGAAAAGAATATATCAAGAACCGAAAAGGTTTTGCAGGTTGTTAGCGTGAATTCTATGATATCAAAAGATGCTTTGGCGACTATGTTCGGCGTAACAAAATTGACAATCCTGCGAGACCTTCAAAAGTTAGGCTTTGTATGGGAAGGCGCATCGAAGAATGGACGCTGGGTGCGCAAGAAAGAACGTCTTGTTGACGCCAACAAGACATCGGTTGAGAAGGTTGAAAAAACGAAGAGGATAGGAAAATAAACCATTTTCGTAGGGTCACGAAAATGGTAGCTCAATAGAAGGGAATGGAGTAAGTTTATGAACCGTCAAGAAGCCGAGCAAAAGTTAAAGGAAATCTTTGGATTCGCCCATTTTTACGATGCGCAATGGGCGGCAATTGAGAAAATTTTAAATAATGAACGCGTCTTGATGATTCAAAAGACGGGTTTTGGCAAGTCTCTCTGTTACCAGTTCCCAGCAACACAGCTTAACGGTCTCACAATTGTTTTTTCTCCATTGATTGCCTTGATGCGCGACCAAGTGAATTTTCTCAATGAGAAGGGGATTGTCGCTAAGTGCATCAATTCAAACCAGACTCCTGAAGAAAATGAACAGATTCTGGAAGAAGCAAAGAACGGGAAAATTAAGATTCTGTATATCGCCCCGGAACGCCAAAGCAATATTTCGTGGCAAGAAACCGTCCGTGAAATCAAGGTGGCCATGGTCGTTGTTGACGAGGCGCATTGCATTTCTCAGTGGGGTCACGATTTTAGACCGGATTTCAGGCGAATTGTCGATCTTGTCAATATCTTGCCGAAAAATGTTCCTGTGTTGGCCGTGACGGCAACGGCGACCAAACGTGTTCAAGATGACATCCAAGAGCAAATAGGCGAGAACATGACCGTTTTGCGCGGAGATCTTCTGCGTGAAAATTTACGGCTGTTTGTTGTTAAAGTCAAATCGGAAAACGAAAAGAAAATCCGCATTGCAGAGTACTTGCAGCATTGCGATGGTTCTGGCCTTATTTATACGGGAACTCGCGTCAACACGCAAGTATATGCGGACTGGTTGAAGTTTGTAGGAATAGATGCTGAAATGTATAACGCCTCTTTGGAGGGCGAAGACCGGATTCGGATAGAACAGGGGCTGAAAGAAAACCGCTGGAAGGCTATTGTCGCAACGAATGCTTTGGGAATGGGCATTGACAAACCAGACATTCGTTTTATCATCCACACGCAAATGCCTCAATCTCCAATCCATTATTATCAGGAAATTGGCCGCGCCGGTCGCGATGGCAAGCCTTCAGACATCATTCTGTTTTACAACGAGAATGTGGATAAAGACGGAGTCCCTTACGACAAAATGTTGCCCCTCAGTTTTATTAACGGGGCAAAGCCCAAAATTGTTGATTACGAGCGCGTAATTAGCGCCCTGAAAAAAGCGCCACTCGGCGAGCGAGGTGTTATGCAAGAATTGAACATGAAGCAGACTCCCGTAAGGACGATTCTTGCCGATTTGCTTGAACAGAACATTGTCGTTCGCAATAACGATAAAAAATACGAATACAGGTTCGATGCACCTGAACTCGATACAAAATCGTTCGAAGAGCTTCGTCAATCCAAGATGATCGACTTGGATGCTATGATGGGCTATATTGAAACAACTGGCTCTCGAATGGATTATCTCCGCAGGTATCTCGGCGACACGATAACAGTATCTTCTGAAAATTGCGATAATACCAATCTGGCAGATTATATGCCCAAGTGCTATTCTGAAGCGACATGGCTCAAATTACGCGATTTCAAACAGGACTATTTCCCAGAAATAGCAAAGAAGAAAACCTCCAAACTCGAGCCTGGCTTTGCGTTGGCTAATTATTCCCTGGAAGATGGTGAAGTGGGCCAGATGGTTCATAATTGCAAATACGAAGGCGCGGGCGATTTTCCGGATGACATTGTTCGGCGAATGGCACGAATGATCCAAAAGAAGATGATGGACAACAAGATAGATATGCTGCTTTATGTCCCGCCGACTGAATCGGGTGACCTGGTCAAGAACTTCGCCATAAAAGTTGGTGATTTGTTGGGTATTCCCGTATGCCATAATCTTAAAAAGATGAGACAGACAACGGCACAGAAAATACCCCAGAATGCTATCTTGAAAAGAAAAAACGTGGAAGACGCTTTCAGCTTCGATTCGCCCGAAATACTCGAAGGGAAAAGCGTTCTTTTGCTAGATGATATCTATGATAGTGGTGCGACATTGAACGAGATTGCTAAAGTACTTAAGAATAATGGCGCAGAAAATGTGTTCCCGGTCGTTATCGTCAAAACCGTCGGAGGTGATGTATGAACAACCTGAATGAATATGCCTATTGGATGGCCCTTGCCCACGCTGCAATCAAGACGGCGGTGAAAAACGACATCCTCGGATGGTGCCATAAAGAAAAAAAGAGTGTCATAGACTTTTTCAGTTTGAATGAAACCGAATGGAATGCGACCCTTGGCCTTGACATCAAGGATATCGATGCTCTGACACGGGCGAAGGAGCAGTTACCGAACAATGCGTTCATGGCAGAGAATCTTATAAGCCAAGGATTTTCGCTGATACCTTCGATGTCTCCGGAATTTCCGCAAACGCTAAAAAGCAACTTAAAGAAAAATGCCTGCCCCGTATTGCTCTATGCGAAGGGCAACAAGGCTCTACTAAATCAGCCTACGGCAGCCGTTGTCGGAGCTCGTGCAGCCGGAGAAGTATCTATTGATTTTACGCGAAAGGTCTCAAAAAAGATTGCTGCGGATGGCAAGGTTGTTGTAAGCGGTTTCGCAAAAGGCGTTGACCGCGAAGCATTGGATGCAGCTGTTAATGCAGATGGTTCTAGCATTATCGTGTTGCCGCAGGGAATTCTGACATTCTCGACAGGTTTCAAACAGTACTACAAGCAAATCGTAGAAGGCAAAGTGCTGGTGGTAAGTGCGTATCCTCCAAAGATGCCTTGGTCCACTTGGTTGGCGATGGACCGAAACACGCTGATTTATGGCATGGCCGATGAAATCTATGTCGCCGAATCGAACAATGGTGGTGGCACGTGGTCTGGCGTTATCGAAGGCCTGAAACGCGGCAGAAAGATTTATATTCGTGAGCCGGGAGCAGATGAAAAGAATGCCAACAAGATCCTTATCGAAAAGGGATGCATCCCCATAAAAATAGAGGACAATATCATTGAACTAGCGAAGACTATTCCGCCGTTACAGCATGTTTCGGAGAAAAAGGTAAAGTACAGCGCGAAAAAAAAGAAAAAAGATTCGGAAACGCTAGACTTATTTGGGGGCGGAGATGGAGAATAGCAACAAGCACATTGAAGAATTCCTGAATGACTACCTGAACAAGGAAGAATCTCCCGATTATGCTGTGTTAATTACGGGCTGTTGGGGCTCTGGTAAGACATATTTTATTAGGCAATTTTTAGAAAAACAGGGTGCTGCAGGAAAAGATGTTGTCAAGAAACCCGATTGGTTAAATGGGTTTGAAAAATATACGGTTGTTTATGTCAGCCTGTTTGGGATGAAAACGCGAGAAGATATCAACAAAAAAATAGAACGTATTTTGCATCCAAAAATCATATCAAAAAAACTAGAGCATTTACCGGACGCAATTTCTTTGGTAAGTAATTTGGCAGGAATTGCTGTAGGAACAGCTGTAGCTACGACAACGACTCTCACTACGGGCGGTTCAGCCGCACCTTTCGCTGTTCCGGCAGGCGTTGCGGCGGGAAAAGCATTTGGATCCTTTTTTAAAAATGGTCTAAAGAAAATTTTTAATAGAAAAAAAGATGTTGAATACTTTTCATCCGATTTCTTGGAAGAAATAAAAAAGAAACGATTGGTTGCTATTTTTGACGATGTTGAACGTGCTGATATGCCTCTGCCTGAATTATTGGGTTATCTGAATGAATATGTAGAACACTTGCATGTTCCCTGCATCTTGCTTGCGGATAAGGAAAAATGGGAGGAAGCACAAAAATGTCAAGAAGATAAATCTACGCTTCATCATTTGTCAAGTACCAAGGAAAAGGTAATTGGCAAGGAATTCCAAATACAAACGACATTTGATGATGTATGGAATAGTTGGTTTAATGAAGGACATCACATTTTAAGTGATGAAATCTATCTTTTCCTAAAGAACTATCGAGATTCTGTTGCTAGTGTTTTTGATGCTTCGAAAATACCGAATTTTCGATCGTTAAAGCATACGCTATTTGATATGCAACGATTTGTAAAAAATATAGAAAGGCAGTATTTAATAAAACCGGAATTTAATTCTTTACTTATTGCCGATTTTATAGCACATCAATATATGTATTATTTAGGTTTGCTAAATCCTTATGAAATGACAAAAGATATATCATCTTCCGCATCAAGAATATCTAGAATTTTAAGTCAAAATCAATCTAGGAAAGATTTCCGAATACAGACAAGCTCCTTGATGAATAGTGGTGATAATGTCACTTGGAGTATTGTTCCTTGTAATCAAAATGCGGAAGAAGAACTGAGTAATTATGAGCACTTTCAAAAAAAATTTAGTTGTATAAACAAACTTACTTCGTTAGGTGATTCTTTTTTTGCAAACAAATGGCTGCAAATATGGCATATATGGCTTGTCAAAAATTATGCAGATTATGATAAAATTAACCAAATTATAAAAGAATCCATATGGTATGATGGGGAAAAAGAGTATTATTTAAGAAAAATGTTGGATTGGTTTATGTTGGATGACAAGTCGGGTCAAAAGGCTTTAAGTGCTTTTGAAGAAAGCTTAGAAAGCGAAAGCCTTATTGATCCCTTTTTAATAATGGATCTTTTTTACAGAATATATTGGTATTCACAACAGCAGGTACTGCAATATTCTCCTGAAAAATTTAAAATGAAGATGGAAGAATATGTCAAATCAATAAAGCCAAAGTTAAAAGATAGAGATATGGATAGTTGGAAATCTCAAGGATGGATTGATGATACTTATAAACAATTTGAAAAAGAAAATGAAGAATTCCGTTTATTGCTAAAGGATTTACTTAATGATAAAATTAGAGATAGGAATGAAAGGGTAAAGGAAGAATTTTATACTTTGCTTGGTAGTAATTCATATAACGATATAAAAAGAGCGTGTGACCGAATCACTTTATATTCACGAGAAAAATTTCCCTTTGCAGAATTAAATGTTCAGCGGTTGTGCTCGACTTACCAATCTATGAAAAATGAATGGCATAGTTATTTTTTCAATTCATTAGAGGAACGATATAAAAAACAAGAGAATGGAAATGAATGGAATAAAGAACTTATTAAATCTGAAAAAGGTTTTTTGAAAGATTTGTTGTGTGAGGCTCAACAAATATATGATAACGCTGAACGGCCAATATCACCGAGTATTTTTTCATTCTACTATTTAATAAGAACTGTGAACAAAATTTTAAAGGGCATAATGAATGATGCTGCCTAATGGATGGAAAAAAGTGAAGTTGGGGGATGTTGCCAAGGTGACATCTGGCGGAACACCTTTGAGAACGCAAACTGAATATTGGAATGGCGATATTCCTTGGGTTAAAACAGCTCAAATACAGAATAGACATATTTCTTTAGATCAGGTAGATGAATATATCACCGAAAAAGGTGTTGAAGAATCTTCTGCAAAAATTGTTCCGAAGGGAACTCTTTTAATGGCTATGTATGGTCAGGGAAAGACTAGAGGCCAAGTTGCTATGCTTGATTTTGATGCGTCAATTAACCAAGCCTGCGCTGCATTTCATCTAAACAAGTCTTGCATAATTGTTGATTATTTGTATCAGTTCTTTTTGTTTGAGTATGAAAATATTCGTAATATGAGTAATAGCGGGGGCCAAAAGAATTTAAGTGCGGAAATCATAAAGAATATAACAATCGTATTGCCTCCGCTAAATGAGCAGAAGAAAATTGCGGAGATGCTTTCTGTTTGGGACAAAGCCATCGAAAAAACAGAAAAACTGATTGAAGCGAAAGAATTGTTTTTTAAGAAGAATCTTGAAGATTGTATTTATGCTCCCGCAAAAAATAATCAGTGGAAAATAGAAAAACTGGGAAATTTGTCGCAAATGAGTAGTGGGGGCACTCCTAAATCTTCTGTTAAAGAGTTTTATGATGGAGATATTTTGTGGGCTTCTATCGCTGATATGACAGAGCAGGGTATGTATGTGTCGCATACAGCCAAAACTTTAACCCAACTTGGTGTAGACAATAGTGCCGCTAAAGTATATCCAAAGGGAACTGTTCTATATGCAATGTATGCTTCAATAGGTGAAGTTTCTATTGCAGTCTATGATATGGCTTCCAGTCAGGCAATTTTAGGAATACAAGTTGGCGAAAGGTTGTTGAATAAATATTTGTATTATTTTTTAGTTGGACAAAAAGAAAGAATCAAATTGCAAGGACAGGCAGGAACGCAATCAAATTTAAATGCGGGAATGGTAAGAGATTTTGACATTCCTTTACCGTCAATTAGTGAGCAAGAAAAAATAGTTCATTTCTTTGATTTGTTTGAAAAAGAAATAGATGTCCTCAAAGAGCAACTTGATAATTACAAAAAGCAGAAACAAGGCTTGATGCAAAAACTCCTCATCGGCCAATGGCGAGTAAAATAGGGAGAGAATATGGAACAAGAAGAAGTTTTAAAAATAAAAGAATATGTTGAAATACAAAGAAAAGACTGCCGTAAATTAAACGAATGGCTTAATTCTGTTTTTGAACCAAATGTAAAATCCATTGTTGAATGGATTAATGCTTTTCGACCAGATTTTCGTGATTGTGAAAAAGAAATGGCAGATTTGATTCTTCGGTTGAAGAGTCTTAATAGCTTTTATGAAAAAATTGAATCAATAGATTCTCAAATGGGTGCGCAATGTGATTGGTCAAAAAATTATTTAAACCTTTTACATCGGACAATAACACGATATTCCTTTGCATTTCTTGCAGAATACTTTTGTAATGAAAAGAGTATTAGTACTGCAATGAATAATGACGGTTGGCGTAGAGATGTTGTAAATATAATTCTTCAGCTGCGAGATAGAAGTTTAGAAATAAACATTAGAGAAATAGATAATGCATTTGCACATCTGGAAAATTTTACTCTATTCAAACATTTGAATAATAATTTTGTCATTATTGGTGCAAATGGCTCGGGAAAAAGTTCATTTTCTAGAAGAACTCGAGAGATTCTTGGTGGGAATGTTGTTATTATCGCATCACAAAAATTTTTTGAGTTCAGACCGGTGAATTCTTGGTCCATTGGAAATAATTGCCGTCAAAATCTTTGGAAATATCAGGGACAAGACAAGCTGTATAAAGGTGAACATCATGATAGTTCAATGGGCGAAGATTTAACAACGGTTGTGAGCGCCTTATTTGAAGAAAAAATGGAACTTGCGACAGATTATTTTGATCGAAAAACAACGGTTCGCAAAGACTCAACACTTGAAAAGGTGATTGATTTGTGGGAAAAAATTCTTGTTCATCGTAAATTAGAAGTAGATAAAGGCAATATTCATGTTTTGACATCCAAAGGATCTAAATATCCTTTTATGTCTCTAAGCGATGGTGAAAAGGTAGTTTTCTATTATGTTGCACACATTTTGTTGGCTAAAGAAAATAGTTATATCATCGTTGATGAACCGGAAAATCATTTACACTTGGCTTTGATAACGAAACTATGGGATAAATTGGAGCAGGCTAGACCAGATTGCCAGTTTATTTATCTAACACATAATCTTGAGTTTGCTGCGTCGCGTAATAATGTCGAAAAAATATGGATGAGAGAATTCATTGCTCCTGACAGTTGGAAAATGGAGAAACTCCCAACGGATAAAGACTTGCCCGAAATCTTGTATATGGAACTCCTTGGGAGTCGTAAACCAATTTTATTCTGTGAAGGGAAAAAGGATAGCTTAGATTACAAACTATACACAAGATTATTCCCAAATTATACAGTTATTCCAGTTGAAGGACATCTCCAAGTCATAAGTTATACAAGGGCGTTTAACAATTCTTACAAAGTTCATCATAATAGGGCGATTGGCATTATTGATGGAGATTTCCATAAGCAAGAGCAAAAGGATGCGTGGAAGGAGTCATCTGTATATTCTCTAGATGTTCAGGAAGTTGAAAATATCCTATGCGATGAAGATGTTCTGAATCGGGCTGTCGGTTATTTCCATGCGAATCAGAATGCCCTTGAAAAAGCCAAAGAAAAATTATTTGTAGAGTTGCAGAAATATATAGATAATCAATGCACCGAATGTGCGGTGCAGATGATAAATAATCGGTTTAAAGAAAATATGCTGAAGAACCTTAGAGATTTGAATTCCCTGAAAAATAACGTAAAAGAATTGGCTGCTGAAATACTTGAAAATGTTGATGCCTTTGTTGGAGAAAGAAAAGAGTGTTTGCAAAGGATTATAGGTGCAAAAAACTTTGCGGAAGGGGTAAAAAGATTCAATAACAAAGGTTTGTTGACGATTCTTACAAATGATATTGAAAAAGACTATAGAAATCGTGTGTTTAAAATGCTAGATGAAAATCCTGATTTGTTGGAGATTCTTAGAAACAGGTATTTTGCAGATGTTCCGCAGAATCTCTAGAATTTAGTGAAGGAAGAATCGTTTATGCAACAACAGCCTGATTACAGAGAAATTCCGACATCGCAGATTCCGGCGATGCGCCTGCTGGCGAATCTTGGTTTCAAACCGCTTACGCCCGAAGAGGTGACGCTGGAGCGTAAGGGCAAACTTGCCAACGTGTTGCTCGAAGATATTCTGCTTTCGCAGTTGCGTAAGCTGAACTCGTTTACGCACAAGGGTGTCCGTCGTGACTTTAGCGAAGAGAATTTGCGCAATGCCATCTTGAAACTCAAGAACATGCAATACGATGGCTTGGTGCGTACGAATGCAAAGATATATGACCTACTCACGCTCCCGCAATCCGAAGAAGAATCTGTCGAAGGCGACAAGCGCAGTTACGACATTCGCTATATCGACTGGCAGGAACCGGCGAACAATGTGTTCCATATGGTTGCCGAATTTGATGTGGAATGCTCGAAATCCAATGCCCGTGTTATCCCTGATATCGTGCTGTTTGTGAACGGAATCCCGTTTGCAGTCATCGAGAATAAGTCTCCCGAAGAAGGAATCAAACAGGGCATTTCCCAGATGATTCGCAATCAAGGCGACGAATATATTCCGGGATTGTTCGTTTTTTGCCAGGCGCTTTTGTCGGTGAGCATGAATGCGGCGACTTATTCCACCGTAGGGACTCCCGAAAAGTTCTGGAACCTTTGGCATGAGCTTGAAATCAAGGACAAGGAAATCGAGGCTGCGATCAACAAAAAGGTCTCAACCGAAGATGAAGATAGGATTTTCTCGGTGCCGAAACTGGCGCCGTTCCGCAAGAATAATCCGCAGACAAAGCGTGTGGTGACGGAACAGGACAGGCTGATTTATTGCCTGTGCAGGCCGGAACGCTTGCTCGAAATCACCTATCGCTTTACCCTGTTCGATGAGGGGATAAAGAAGATTGCCCGCTACCAGCAATTCTTTGTGGTCCATTCGGCGTTAAAACGTATTCGGAATATTGATAACGAAAATAAGCGCAAGGGCGGCTTGGTGTGGCACACACAGGGCTCAGGTAAATCACTTTCGATGGTGATGCTTGCTCGCGGAATCGTGCTGGATTCGACATATGATCCCGATTGTAATATCAAGAATCCGCGAGTTGTACTAGTTACCGACCGCAAGGAATTGGATTCGCAAATATGCGATACCTTCAAAAATTGTGGTGCGGAGGTCATCAAGGCTACATCGGGTGAGAATTTGCTCAACCTTATGGCGTCGGACAATTCTGCCGTGATAACGACCGTTATCAACAAGTTTGACAAGGCGCTGAACAAACGCCAATATGTTGAAAAATCAAATAACATCTTTTTGCTAGTGGACGAAGCGCACCGTACGCAATACAAGAGCTTGCATGCACGTATGAAACAGATGCTCCCGAATGCCTGCTATATCGGCTTTACGGGCACGCCGCTAATGAAGAAGGAAAAGAACAGTTTCGGCAAGTTCGGCGGGATGCTCAAGCCGAGTTACACTATCCAGCAAGCGAACGAAGATGGCGCCGTGGTGCCTTTGCTTTACGAGGGTCGCCACGCAGAACTCAAGCAAGACAAGGCTGCAATAGACCTTTGGTTTGACCGTTTTACAGCGGGGCTGAACGAGAAGCAGAAGGCCGACCTTAAGAAGAAATATGCACGGGCCGAGATGCTGAATAAGGCAGAGCGCGTCGTGTATATGCGTGCGTTTGATATCAGCGAGCATTTCCGTACAAACTGGCAGGGGACTCCGTTCAAAGCCCAACTTGTCGCACCGAGTAAGGAAACGGCTATTCTGTACCATGAATTCTTGGATGAAATTGGTTTCGTGAGTTCTGAAGTTGTCATTTCGGGCCCCGATGAGCGCGAAGGCTATTCGGAAGTGGGCGAAGAACCGACTAGCCGAGTGACGAAATTCTGGACAAAGATGATGGATCGCTATGGCGACGAGGATTCGTATAATAAGTCGATTATTGATGGTTTCAAGGGCCCAGGTAAGCCGGAAATCCTGATTGTCTGTGACAAGTTGCTGACGGGTTTTGATGCCGAACGCAACACCGTTCTGTACCTTTGCCGCACGCTCAAGGAACATACGCTTTTGCAGGCGATTGCCCGCGTGAACCGCTTGTTCGAGGAAAACGGCAAAAAGAAGGATTTCGGCTATATCGTAGACTACGCCAACGTGCGCGACAACCTAGATACGGCGCTTGTGATGTACAAGGCGCTGGAAGGCTTTGACCCCGAAGATTTGGAAGGCTTGCTGACCGATGTGTCGGAACAAGTGGACAAGTTGCCGCAACTGCGTTCTAATCTGTGGGATGTTTTCAAGGGCGTCAAGAACAAGGCTGACCCCGAACAGATGGAGCGCCACCTGGCCGATGAAAAACGCCGTAACGATTTCTACAAGGCGCTGCGAGATTTCGGGAAGTGCTTGAGTATCGCGATGTCGTCGCAGAAATTCTTGGAAAAGACCCCAGCCGAAGATATGACGCGGCTCCGCAGGGAATTTAAGATGTTCTCGGACATGCGCGTGTCTGTAAAGCACCGCTACGCCGACGATGTGGATTACAGCGAATACGAACCGAAAATCAAGAAGTTGCTCGATACGCACATCCAGTCGGATAATGTGGTGCAGACTGTAGCACCTGTGAATATTTTGGATCCAAAGTTTACCCAGATATTGAGTGATGATAAAGGCAGCTATGATGCTCGTGGCAAGGCGGCGAGTGCTGATACAATAGCGCACATGCTCAAGAAAACCGCAACCGAAAAGATGGAAGAAGATCCCGCCTTCTACGAGAAATTCTCAAAAATGATTCAGGATGTCATTGATAGTTTCCAGGCGGGTAAGATTTCGGAAGATGAATATCTCTCCAAGGTGAAAGGATTGGAGGAAAATTTCAAAAGCAAGAAACGTGATGACGTTCCGGCAGAAATCAGCGAAAACGAAGATGCCGCCGCATACTATGGTGTCGCACTGACAGCGTTCTTGTATGGAAACAAGTGCGATACGGCAGAAGCCAAACGGCTTGCCGTAGAAACAGCCTTATTCGTTATTGAAGCGCTGAAAAAACATCACAAGGTGCAATTCTGGAACGATCCGGACGCACAAAACAGAGTGCGAAACGAACTAGATGACCTCCTGTTCGATGATATTTGTGTCCGGGAACGTTTTGACTGGACGAATGCGGACATTGATTCCCTGGAAGAGAAAATCATGAATGTGGCAAGGCGGCGTTCGCATGAATGAGCTGAACGTTGTTAAATATGGAGACCGCGAGATTGTATACGAGGTTGAATTTTGCCGTCGCAAGACACTGGAAATCTCTGTAATGCCCGATAGTGCCGTGCAGGTGCGGGCTCCGCAGGGGGCGAAGCTCGAAGCAATCGCGCAGAAGGTGCAGAAAAAGGCTCCGTGGATTGTTGAAAAGCAGGACTGGTTCGCAAAATTTCCTAAAGCGCCTCCTCCAAGGCAATATCTTGGTGGCGAGACACACTTGTATTTGGGGCGCCGTTATCGATTGAAGATTGAAAAAGATAAAGAACGCTTGGTGAAAATCGATGGCGGGTTCATTAGGGTTGTTTCTGCGGATGTTCGCCCCGCAATCGTGAAGAAAATTCTTGACGAATGGTTGCGTGAACGTGCCAAGGTGCAGTTCGAGAATGTTTTTTTGGCTTGTATGGCTCGTTTTTCGCATTCTTCTACGTCTCCTCGCCTGCAAATCCGCGACATGAAAACCCGCTGGGGTTCGCTCTCTAAAGGCGGTATATTGACCTTAAATACAAAGCTGATTGCCGCTCCGAAGGAATGTATTGAATATGTGGTGGTGCATGAATTGTGTCACCTGAAATACCCGAACCACGATAAAAAGTTCTATCGTCTGCTGGAAACCCGTATGCCCGACTGGCAGCGTCGTAAATTGAAGCTAGAAAACATGCAGGTGTAGGGTATCCCTACTCCCAAGTTTCCTGCACGGGCTGGCGCTTTTTGATGTGCTTCTTGTTGATGTACATGAACGAGTCGGCCCGTTTCAGCACGTCTGCCACCGATTCGTCGGTTTGTGGGTTGTATTCGGCGATCCCGGCCGCGAACGATACCCTGTCGGCTTGCACGGGGTCGTTGGGCTCCTGCAACGAGCGCAGTTTGTCCATGAGCGCGTCCCGTTCCTCGTAGTCGCTCCCCTGCGCGATGATGACGAATTCGTCACCGCCAATCCTGTAGACGGGGCTGTGCTTGAACGTTTCGCAGAATACGCGGCAGTTCTTCTTGATGAAGAGATCTCCCTCTTCGTGCCCGAGGAGGTCGTTGACCAGTTTCAGGTTGTTCAGGTCGCATTCGATGATGGCGAACTTGACCAGTTGTCCCTTGTTGATTTCGTTGAGGAGGTCTTCGGTCTTCTGGTTGAACGCCGCACGGTTGCCCACGCCCGTAAGGGGGTCCCTGTTCGCGATGATGGTGGTCTTCATGAGGTCGTTCTTGAGCTTTTCCTTCTCTTCCTTGATGAGTTCCACGTGGTTTATGTTGTGCAAACCTAGGACGCAGCCGGCCAGCCTGTTGTCTGTGTCGTGCACTATCTTCATCTCGTAGAATTCCGTCGTATCGTCTATCCGGACTCGGATGCGCTTGGTGTAGGAAATGCCTTGGGACAGCGAACTTGCCACCTGTTTGCAGAAACTGTCCTTGATTATTTCCGAGATGTCTTCCGGCACGACGATGGTTTTCAGGAACTGGTCGAGTTTTTGCAGGTTGGTCTGCTTCTTGTCGACCTTTTCGTCCAGGATTTTCTGGAATTTGGGGCTCATCGTCTGGAAGCGCGCTTCGTTACGTTGTATGTCGATGTAGCAAATCATGTCGAAATCGGCCGAGAGCGCCGCCATGATGGCGTTGTCCTGCTGGTAGGTGGATACCTTGGTCATGTGCAGGACAACGTGCGTGAAGATGACGCAGCAGCCGAGCATGTAGCCGATAACGTAGTAGGGGCTCAGCGGGGATATCATCTGGAGAATGCCACAGCAGATGGGGGCGAGCACGCAGAGGAACATGGCCAGGAATTTGCGGCGGTCCTTCGGGGTGCCGCCTTTCATCTTGAACAGGCAAAGGAGCGCGATGATGATGTAGGTCGCGTACTGGCTGAAGAACAGGACCTGCATCGCGCGGGTCTCGTGGTAGAGCACGGCGTTGTTGACGGAGAAGAGGAAATCGTACGGGATGTTCAGGAGCAGGAGCCCGAACTGGATGGCGACAAGGACCATCGCCAAGATACGCAGGACCGAGGCGTACTTGATGCGCTTGCCCAGGTAATAAAGCGTGTAGCTGAGCCAGAGGTAGGCCGTAATCGCCGCGGCTCCGTGATAGACGGTGGAGCAGCCGAAAAGGAGGGTGGTCTGGTCAGGAAACCTCGCGGCCAGTAACCACCAAAGGGCGTCGTTGATGCAGAACAGGATGACCCAGAGGATGAGCCGTACGAACGCACGGTCCCTCATGTCCTGCTTGTCCCACATTTTGCGGAATTGCGGGAGGGAAATCAGCAGGACCAAGGCGCATGCGACTGCCACGAATGAATGGAATAGATCTTCCATGTTCATAATATAATATATTCGCAAGCATAAAATATGTTACATTATGGAAACGTGAGGGGGGATTTCACGCATTAGTTCGTTATGGCTAGTCCTCTTCCGTTGACGCGAATTTCATTGACGTTTCCGACTCGCATTCGCCCTTGAATTCGTTGAAGATTCTATATTTGCGTGCGTTTAAGGTTATGCCTTAAGAACCATTTGACACAAGAAAAGGAACGCTATGCCAGCTTTTGATCCGAATGCGAAAAAGATGCTGATTTCGGGAAACGAGGCCATCTCGCTTTCCATGCGCCACTGCAACGTGCAGTTTGCCGCGGGTTACCCGGGTACCCCCTCTACCGAAATCCTCGAGGACTATTCTGAACTCGGCGGGTATGCCCAGTGGGCCCCGAACGAGAAGGTCGCCGCCGAAGTGGCCCTGGGTGCAGCCTTTGGCCATGCCCGCAGCGTGGTCACCATGAAGATGGTCGGCCTCAACGTGGCTAGCGACGTGCTCTACACCGCGACCTACACGGGCGTGGACGGTGCCATGGTGTGGATCGTGGCCGACGACCCGGGCCAGGGCAGTTCCCAGAACGAACAGGACACCCGCAACCATGCGAAGGCATCCGTTTGCCCGATGTTCGAGCCCTCCAACTCCCAGGAAGCCTACGACTTCTTCCGCATTGCGGTGCAGACCAGCGAAAAGTTCAAGATTCCCGTAATTCTCCGCATGACGACCCGCGTGGACCACTCCAAGTCTATCGTGGTTCCGAAGGAAGAACTCCCGGCCATGGTGCCGAACTTCGAACGCAATATCGCCGGCCACGTGATGGTGCCCGGTTTCAGTAAGCCGGCCGGCCGCCGTCTCCGTGCCAAGATGGACGAGATGGAAGCCTGGAACGTCGCGGAAGGCCCCAATCGGGTGGAAATGCGCAGCGAGGACTTCGGTATCATCGTGAGCGGTATCAGCTACCACCATGTTCGTGAAGCCGCCCCGGAAGCAAGCATCCTCAAGCTCGGCATGACCTACCCGCTGCCGATGCAGCTCATCAAGGATTTCGCGAAGAAGTTCGAAGGCAAGCGCCTCATGGTCATCGAAGAGAACGACCCGTGGCTCGCCGAGAACATCAAGGCCGCTGGCATCCAGTGCGAAAGCAAGTTCGACCCGATTTTCCGCTTCGGCGAACTCGACGTGAACCGCGTGCGCCGCATTATTGCTGGCGATCGCAACCCGGACCCGGTTCCGGTCAAGGGCAAGCCGCCTATGCTTTGCCCGGGCTGCCCGCACCGCAGCTCGTTTGCCATGCTCAAGGAACTCGACTGCATCGTCTCTGGCGACATCGGCTGCTACACGCTGGCCGCCCTCCCGCCCATCAGCGCGATGGACTACATGATTGACATGGGTGCCGCTATCGGTATGGGCATCGGCCTCCGCAACGTGCTCCCGCGCGAACAGGCCAAGAAGGTCGTCTCCGTGATCGGCGACTCCACGTTTGTTCATAGCGGTATCACCGGCCTCGTGGAAGCAGGCTACAATCGCCCCGACACTGGCCACGTGGTCGTCATTCTCGACAACAGCTTCACCGCCATGACGGGCCAGCAGGAACACCCGGGTACGGGCCGCCATCTGGACCACAGCCCGGCCTACAAGCTCGACTACGGTGCCATTGCGAAGACTGCCGGTTTTGACAACGTGTACGAAGTGAACCAGGTCAAGGAACCCGAGAAGTTCAAGGAACTCGTGAAGGAAGCCCTCGAGAAGGACGAGCTCACGCTCATCGTGGCGAAGAGCCCCTGCATTCTCGCCCTCAAGAGCATCCTCGCCTGGGACAAGGCCAACAAGGAAAAGGCTGAAAAGGCTCTCGCCGAATCCGAAGCCGCTGCAAAGAAGAACGGCAACTTTTAAGGAGAAGTTTTTATGAGCGTAGTTAACGTGAAATTTGCCGGCCTCGGTGGCACAGGCGTTATCAAGGCGAGCGACGTGATGGCGGAACTCGTGTTCGAACAGGGTTACGACGTGAAGAAGGCCGAAGTGCACGGCATGAGCCAGCGTGGCGGTTCCATCGCTAGTGACGTTCGCTTTGCAAAGGGCGAAGAAGTCCAGTCCCCGATGATCCCGACGGGCGAAGCCGACTACCTGGTGGTATTCGACGAGACGCAGGTCGTGGTGAACGAGGCCTTCCTCAAGCAGGGCGGCGTGCTGCTGACCCCGGCTGACATCGATGTCTCGAAGCTCGAGAACGTGAAGGCCCTGAACGTCGCGATGCTCGGCAAGCTCTCCAAGCACTTCGACTTTACCGTCGAGCAGTGGGAAGTTGCCCTGAACAAGCTCTTCGCCGAAAAGTTCCACGAAGGGAACAAGAAGGCGTTCATGCTTGGCCGCGAAGGTTAAGATTCAGATTGCCGGCCTATATTATATAGGCCGGTTCTTTTTTAGGATGGGTTCTATGGAGAAGTTATACTGGGTCCTGTTTGGCGGTATCCTGTGGGTCACGCGCGCTGCGCAGCTCTGTTTCCTCTACTTGATGGATGCGCCCACGGGCGGTCCCATTGTCGAGGACTGGAGCCGGTTCCTTCCGCAGTCGCTGGTTGTCGAAGCGGGCATGGCCATGGCCATCGCTTTCGTATTCGGCATGGTCTCGCTTTTGCTGAAGGGGCATGCCTTGCGCAAGATGTGGGGTGTGCTTTCCGTCGTCATCGCGGGTGTATACATTGTCTCTAGCGGCGGCGACGATGAACTGGTCCGCTGGATGGGCCAGCATCTTTCTCTCTCCTTCTTTGGTACTTATTCCAACGCGGCCTCCGACATGGGCCTCGTCGGGCGAATCTTTATTGGTGGCATCGGGCATTTCTCGCTGAGTATCGGTTGGGCTGTGGTGATGATCGTGGCCGAGGTCATGCTCTACCGCAGACTTTATTGGAAGTGGTTCGGCTCCGTGCGCGAAAGGGCTGCGCTTGCCATGCTTACGATGGCGCTGCTTGTCGCCGTGGTCGGGCTCTCTGCCCGCGTCTGGCTTGTCCCGAACAACATGTGCTGGAACCGTGCCTGCCCTGTCTTCTGGCGCATTGCCGGGGAAATCCGCGAAAACCTTGCCGACCCTGTGAAGGGCGAGGGCTACGAGGCGGGAATTCGTTTGCTTGGGGGAGACCCGTCGAAGGAATATCCCTTCTGGAAGGAGGCTCCGCGCGAGGCTGTTTCTATTGCCGAGTTCAAGGCGAAGCCGATGGAAGAAAGGCCCGACATCATCTTCCTCACCATCGAGACTTTCCGCGGCTGGACGGGCGACATGCGCATCGGTACGTCCTGCGAAAAGTTCCATAATCTCTGCCGCCTCTCCAAGAAGGCGCTCTATTACCCGAACGCGCGCAGTGTGGGTTATCCGTCGGTCGAGGGATTCCTCGGAATCCTTGCGGGCGTGTGGAGCCACCCGACAAAGTCGTTCCTCTCGGATTACCCCAAGACGAATTTGCGCACTTTGCCGCAGATCTTAACGGATGCGGGCTACTATACCGACGTGCTCACGGCGACGGAACCGAGTTTCGACAAGTTGGACCCTTGGTTCGAGGCGTGGTTCGATCACTGGGAATTCAAGAGCGAGAACCAGCACGATGTTCCGCTGGCCAACCGCTTCCGCGAGGTTTACGCTTCGCGCCCTGCCGACAAACCGATTTTCTTGAACTGGATGAGCACTTCGATGCACGTGCCTTTCACGATTCCTTCCGAATACGGGCCCACGCCGGACGATCCGGACGAGGCTTACGTGAGGTCGGTCGCCTACATGGATAGCGCAGTCGGCATTGTCCTCGACGAAATAGAGAAGGGTCCGCGAGCCAACCAGACGTTGATTTTTGTGGTGGGTGACCACGCTTTTGGAAACAACGCGCAGCATACGACTCCGGAATATATCGGTACGGTGCAGGAAGGCTACACCTGGGTTCCGCTGATGGTCGTTGGCCCGGGAATCGAGCCGAGTCTCCGGACGGAGGTGGTTTCGCAGGTGGATATCGCCCCGACAATCCTAGATTACCTTGGTCTTGAAATTTCAAATAACTTTGTCGGTCATACCCTTTTGGAACGCATTGTTGACGAACCTGCCGTTGCCGAAGTTCCGGCGGATACGGTTGCTTCGGCTGATTCGCTTGCCCAAGGGGATTCCGCCGCGGCTGCTCCGGCTTACCTGTTCCGTGCGACTTCCAAGTATGCTCCGGTGTTTGCGTTCCGCCTTGCGGACATCGCTATGCAGCGGGATTCCCTGACTTACTACGGCAACATGGACGATCCGGAGGCATCCTCGGTGTTTGCTACGCGAATGGTCCCCGACTGGGATACGTTGCACCTTGCCGAGGGATTTGTCACCGGACGTAGATTGCCGGCAGCCCCTGCCGACTTCGCCGATACGGAAAAGGCAATGCGCGATGCCGCCGAGGCTTGGCGCTATATCGTGAACAGCAACAAGCTCCGTCCCTGATTTCCGGTGCCCGAGTAGGCCCTTCGGGCTTTTTCCGGTGCATTATAATTTGTAAATTGTATTTGTGGCACGATTTTTGCATAACCTGAAAAAATGGAATGGCGCCGGGGCATCGACCCTTGCAGCCTTGTTCCTGCTTTGCTGTGCCGTGATTTTTTCCGCTTGTGAGGAAATCGAGGAAGAGAAGCCTTGGATTCAGGTGGACCGCCCGCAGATGCTCTTCACCGACACTACCTTGCTCGACAGCTACAACGGCAACGTGCTTTCGTGGAAATTGAAGACCGCCTACCTGGAACGCTGGGCCGACAAGGAAATCGTGTTCGTCCGCCCGATTTTCGTGGACATCTATGACTCTTTGGGAGAACGGGCCGCATTCATGCGTGCGGATTCCGGCCGCTTCGACATGAAGTTTACCTACGTGAACGCCTACGGGCATGTGTACGCCCTGACCCCGAAGGGCGCCTCGGTCCGCGCCGACTCGCTTATCTGGAACAAGGCGGACAACCTTGTGCGTACTGAGAGTTACGTGCGCGTGGTTTCCGAAGACGGAGACGTGCTGCAGGGAAAGGGATTCGAGAGCGACGCCAGGATGGACAACTGGAAGATCCTCTCGAACGTGACGGCCATTTTCCAGGATGCGGCGAACCGCCTGAAGGAAGAGGACCAGAAAGAGGCCAAGGAACATGCGTTGGATTCCCTGAAGGCCGATTCCGTGCAGAAGGCCAACGCATCGAATGCGCAGAACGCACCGCAGAATCCGGCGCCGGCGCCCCAGGCGGGTCAGCCCGCGCCTGCACCTACGAAACCGGGCGCCTCGGCACCGTCCGGCGCTCCCGCCCCGGCAACCCCTGCCGCAGGAACAGCTGCGTCCCCGACATCTTCGGCAGCCGAGCCGCCACCTGACACGTCTACTGGCCCGCGCGAGATGAATCCGGAGGCCGACGCGGAATTGCTCAAGCAGTCCCGTAAGTCGCTTCTGCACCACATGCGCCCGCATCACGGGAAGGATTCCACAAAATCCGCACCCGCACCTGCTCCTACGTCCGCTCCTGCGAAAAAAGATTCTTCCGGGGGCGGCAAATGATGCGCCTCGCTGTTCTCCTCTTGTTGCTTGTGTCGTCTGCATTCTCGTCGTCGCCGCTCATCATGAAGCATGCGGATAGCTTGAATGTCGCGCGTACGCGTGGTATCCTGCACTTGCAGGGTCGTGTCCTTTTTGTCCACGACAGCATCGAGTTCCGTACGCAGCATGCCACGTGGAACAAGGATGCCGAGATGGTGACGTGCAACGGGGGCTTCCTCTTTACGCATCCCTCCGGCTACATCCACGCGCATGAGGGCATCTATCAGAAAAAGAACAGCATGGCTACGGCCCGCGGCGATGTGAACGCCGGGGATTCCGCGCACACCTATGCCTTCAAGGGCGAATACCTGATCTACGACCGCGAGCAGGAAATTCTTACCATGCCCGACAGGCCCAAGCTTTTCCAATTCGAGACGCACAAGGACAGCTCCGTCGATACGGTGACCATCGAGGCGCGCCGCATTATCTTCAACAAGAAGGAATCGTTTGCCGAGGCGTACAAGAACGTAAAACTCACGCAGAAGGACATGATTGTTACTTGCGATACGGGTTATTTTGACCGCAAGAACAACTGGCTTTCGCTGACGGGACACCCGACTTGCGACATGAAAAATTACCACCTCACCGGCGATTCCATTTTCATGGTGCTGGACTCTTCGGGCAAGCAGCTCAAGTCGGCACTCGTTATCCGCAATGCGCATGGCGTGCAGGAAGAAGAGGACAAGCGCGGTGCTCCGGGGCATGTGACCGAAGCCTTTGGCGATACGCTTTACGCCGAGTTCATCGATGGCAAGATCGAACGCTTGTATGTGAACTTGAATGCGCACGGATTCTTTTACGAAAACGACTTGAAGGAATACCGCAACCTGATGGATGGTGACCGCCTGGACCTTTATTTCAAAAAGGGAAAGATGGACAGGGCCGTCGTGGCGGGCAAGGCGCAGAGCACGTACTTTTTCGTGAAGAAGGACCGCACCGTGGCGGGCAAGAACGAGGCTACGGGCGATACTATCCACCTGCTTTTCGATGCGCAGAAGAACGCCGTGAAGTCGTTGCGTCTGCTGGGCGGCGGTGCCATGGCGAGCGGTCGTTACGTGGACATGGAAAAGGCGGCCCGCCAGAAGAAGGCGGCGGAGCTCGATTCCTTGAGCAAGCTGGCACAGGATAGGATTGCAAAGGCTGCAGCGAAGAACGATTCCACAAAGAAGGTCTCGGCTCCTGCTCCCACGGAAAAGGTCGTTGCGCCAGCACCGAAGGCAAAAAATGGACCTGCTCCCGCACCGAGGAAAGCGCCTGAATCAAAGATTTCTCCGGCTTCCGAATCGAAGAAAAAGGAACCCGCAAAGACGGAGGGTAAATCATGAAGAACCTAGTCAGTACCATTCGCACCGACAAACTGCGCAAGATTTACGGCGGACGCCAGGTAGTGAGCGATGTGTCCATCAGCGTGTCGCAGGGCGAGATTGTCGGGCTGCTCGGGCCTAACGGTGCCGGAAAGACGACCACGTTCTACATGATCGTGGGCATGGTTCGCCCCGATGCGGGACACATCTTTTTGGACGATGTGGAAATGACGGACAAGCCCATGTACAAGCGCGCCCGCCTGGGACTCGGCTACCTGCCGCAGGAAGCTTCCATCTTCCGCAAGCTCTCCGTGGAGAACAACATCATGGCCATCCTCGAGACGCAAGACATGAAGCGCCGCGAACGCAAGCGCCGCCTGGAAGAGCTCCTCGAGGAATTCAAGATTACGCATATCCGAAAGACAAAGTCGATGAGCTGCTCGGGTGGTGAACGCCGCCGCCTGGAGATTGCACGCGCCTTGGCGAGCGACCCCTCGTTCCTTTTGCTCGACGAACCGTTCGCAGGCATCGACCCCATCGCCGTGGCCGACATCCAGTCCATCATTTCGGGGCTCAAGGACAAGGGCATGGGCATTTTGATTACCGACCATAACGTGCGCGAGACGCTCTCGATTACGGACCGCGCCTACATCATGTACAAGAGCCAGGTGCTGACGGAAGGTTCGTCGGAGCATCTTGCGAACGACGCCGAAGCAAGGCGCATTTACCTGGGCGACAGCTTCCGCCTGGACTAGGAGATTTTAGATGGACGTTACGATGCAGCTTGGACAAAGCCAACGGCTGGAGCAGACGCTCTCGCCGCAGTTGCTGCAGTCCGTGACCATCCTGCAGAAGAACTCGCTGGAACTCGAGACCGCCATCAAGGAAGAAGTCGAGGCGAACCCGCTTCTGGAACTGGACGACGGTGGCGATGACATCTCGTACGAGGACTATGCCGCCGAAGCCGAGAACAGGGATTCCCGCGGCGACGACGAGGCCAACCCGGGCGAGTCCATGGACCCGCGCGAATACGAGCGAGGCGACCTGGATGACAGCGCTGCGGTAGACCGCGGTATGCTTGACGGCGCGACGAACGCCGAACTGGACTGGGGTTCCTACCTGAACGACGGCTATTCCGATACCGATGCTCCCTTCAAGGACTTGAATGCGGGTCCCGCTGATCCGGACGATGAATGGGACCGCCCTGTGAAGGATATCGACTTGAGCCTGCAGGACAAGCTCAAGAACCAGTTGCGTGAATGGAACGGGACGCACGAGTTGCAGGAGCAGCTGCGCGAGGCCGGCTGCGACGATGCACATTTCCGCAGCCTGGTGGAATACCTTATTAATTCATTGGACGAGAACGGGTTCGTGCAGGGGCTCAAGGCGGGCGCGGCCATTGCGAGAGCAATGGCGAGCGATGCCTTCGTCATCGAGATTGAGTCGGTGTTGTCCCACGAAAAAGAACTGGACGAGGCATCGCTCCCTGTCCGCGAGGCTTTCCACGTCTTGCAGTCGTTCCAACCTCGCGGCATTGGCGCCCGCGATTTGCGGGAATGCTTCCTCATCCAGGCCTATGCCATCCCGGATTTCCCCGAACTTGCTATCCGCATCCTCGAGACGCATTTCGAGGACCTGAACGCGCTGCGCTATGCAAAGATTGCCAAGGAGCTGGGAGTGTCTACCGACGCCATCCAGCAGGCTGTCGGCAGCCTTGCTCGGCTGACCCCGCATCCCGGCCTCCAGATTTCCAACGCTCCCTCCATGTCGATTTCCCCGGACATGCGCGTGTACGAGAAGCGTGGCCATTTCGAGGTTGAGGTGTTCAAGTCCAGGAGCCAAAAATCCCTGCGCATAAACAAGATGTACCTCGACATGCTCCAGAACAAGAGCCTGCCCAAGGCCGACCGCGACTTCATTGCGGACAAGCTCCGCCGTGCGAAGGAGTTCATGACGGCCGTGGACAACCGCCATTCCACCATGGAGCTGGTCATGCGCGCCATCGTGAAGCGCCAGAAGGAATTCTTCGAGAAGGGCCCGGCGGCGCTCAAGCCGATGATTCTGCAGGAGATCGCCGACGACGTGGGCCGCGACGTGAGTACGGTGAACCGCGTGACGAACGGCAAGTATGTAGAGACCCCCTTCGGTGTCCGCGAAATCAAGGACTTCTTCACTTCCGGTGTTCGGCAGGGGGAATCCTCCGATGCCGAGGTGGTGGGGTCTGCCAAGATTTTGGATACGATCAAGGCGCTAGTGGCCGCCGAAGACAAGAAAAAGCCCCTCTCGGACCAGGCCATTGCCGACAAGCTTTTGGAGCAGGGAATCAAGGTCGCCCGCCGTACTGTGGCCAAATACCGCGAGGAAGAGCTCAAAATCCTCCCGGCCAGATTGCGGAAATTGGTGTAATTTGGGCATTATTCTATTTTGGATGGCAATTTTGTAACAAAAATGTGTGAAAGGGTTGTTTTTTTCCCGAAAAAAGATGTATATACTCTTAATGCGGAACGAAATGATACCTTCCGCGCCATAACTTACGATAACATACGGAGGTTTTACTATGGATATCAATTTTTCTGCTCGTCATTTTAATGCGTCTGCCGGTCTCCAGGATCGTATCCAGGAAGAAATGGATAAACTTGCCCGCTTTTACCCGAACATCACCAGCGCCTCCGTCATTTTGGACCATGAAGTTGAACACCTGCGCCATTGCGAAATCTCCATCAACATCACCGGTTCCGTAGTCGTGGCTTCTGCCGACGAAGAGAACATGGGTAAGGCTGTGGATGTCGCTCTCGAGCGCGCCAAGATCCAGCTGAAGAAGGCAAACGACAAGCAGAACGACCACCGCGCACAGCCGCTTTCCGATTTGGCATAGTTCGTGGCGGACAATAAACTGAAAGATCTCAAGATCCTGCACCGGGAAAAACTCTCGGTGCGGGACTTTTTTTGCCATTACGGCAAGGACTTGCAGATGGTCCAGTGTTCCCCGGAAGAGGATCTGGACTCCTTCATTGCCGAAAGCGGCATCCACCGTCCCGGGCTTGCCATGGCGGGCTATACGGCGGTGTACAGCTCGCAGCAGATACAGGTGGTCGGCCATACCGAATGGAACTACCTGGAATCGATAGGCGCCGAGGCGCGCAAGAAGATTTTTGACAACCTTTCCGTGTTCCACGCCCCGATGTGGGTGGTGACGCACGACCAAACGCCGCACAAGGAACTCCGCGAGATGTGCCTCAAGTTGCATATCCCGCTGTTCTTCACGACGCTCCACACCTACGAGTTCAACAAGCTTTCCCAGCGCATTCTGGAAGAGTACTTCGCCCCGCACGCCATCATCCACGGGAGCCTTGTCGACGTCTACGGCATAGGCATGCTCTACGTGGGCGACAGCAACGTGGGCAAGTCCGAATGCGTCCTGGACCTTGTCGAAAGCGGCCACCGCATGGTCGCCGACGACGTTGTGCATATTAGCCATGTGGGCAACTGCATCGTGGGCCGCCCTGACCCGCTCATTAGGCACCACATGGAAATCCGCGGCGTGGGAATCCTCGACATCCGTTCGATGTTCGGTATCCACGCCATTCGCAAGGTGAAGAAAATTGAAGTCATCGTGGAACTCCAGCCCTGGAAGCAGGACGTCAGCTACGACCGCACGGGCCTGAACGAGCAGCTCGAGACGATTATGGGTGTTTCCATCCCGAAGGTGGTCATCCCTGTCGCGCCGGGCAAGAACCTGACCGTGATTTCCGAGGTCATCGCGATGAATGCGCTGATGAAGATGAACGGCCAGAACGTCGCCCAGGACTTCAACGAGACGCTGATGCAGAAGATCAAGGCCAAGGCGAAGGGCGAATACACAGACGACCTGCTGCAGGTCGACCCGCAGCACTGGTCCCCGTATGAATAAAGATGAATAACGTTGCTTACAAGATAAGGCGTAACATAATCCCCTTCTGCGTCGCGGTGACGCTGCTTGTGGGGATATGTGGCGCATGGTTCCTCTATCATCCGTCCAGTCCGTACCACAAGCGTATGGTCTTTGTCGTGAGTTTCGAGAAAATCGGTACGCTCATGCCGGGCAACCGGGTCGCCGTCCGCGGCATAGGTTGTGGCCAGGTGCTTAAAGTGGAACTGGCCGAAGATGCAGTTTACGTTACGGCGGAGGTCCTTGCCAGCACGAAGATTCCCAGGAATTCGCAGTTCAGGCTCATTACCGCAGGGCTCATGGGCGAGCGCGAACTCAACGTGCTCTCTGGCGACGGCCGGGAATACGTGGCCGACGGCGATACCGTGAAGGGCTTTTACGAGGAAGGCGCTTCGGGCATTACCAAGGGCTTGCGCGAAATCCTCGCCGACATCCGTGAACTCCGCATGGAACTCGAGAAGACCGACAGCACCGTCGTCCAGCCGATGGACGAACAGATTATGCGCGTGGGCAGGAAGGCGAACCGTCTCGCTTCTACCGTTGCCGCCCGTGTCAAGGGGTGGAGGTCCGGTTTCGATGGCGTTATAGGCGACTGCAGCGACCTGCTCGCCAAGGTGGATTCCGAACTGGATGGAATCGCGTCCAGGGGTGGCGAGATGGCCGAGAAGGCGAAACAGATGCTCCCGAGGGTCAAGGAACTGCTCGAAAAGACGAAGTCCCTCCAGGGTCTTGCGGACGAACTTGCTAAGAAAGTCGAGGCCGACGATAACTCTATAGGGCTGTTTTTAGCCGAAAAAGGCCGCTTGTCGCAGGAATTGGACCGTACAGCGACCGATATTGATGCCCTAATCCAGGATTTGAAGAAGCAGGGCCTCAAACTGAATGTGGATATTTTTTAACATTTGCTGTTGCTTTTTGTAAACAAAAAGGATAGATTACAACGACAACGAGCACTCCAGGTGCAACGCGTCCCAATCTACTAGAAGGAGTACATATTATGGCCGAGAAGAAACCCGCAAGAATGAGCGATGCCGATCTCAAGTTTTTTGAGGAGATGCTGCTGGAAAAGCGCCGTCAGTTGGTGACTGCCCAGAGCGAGTCCGAAAAGGCCAACGTGTTCCAGGGTCAGAAGGCCCAGGCCGGTGACGGCGCCGATTCCGATAGCGCCGATTCTGCAACGGACTACAACTCCCTCGAAACCAACTTCTCGCTTGCCGCCCGCGAAGGCAAGTACCTCGTGTACCTCGAGGAAGCGCTCACGCGCATCCGCAAGGGCACCTTCGGCGTGTGCAAGGTCTGTCAGGAACTCATCCCGAAGGCCCGCCTCATCGCTGTCCCGACGGCGACCAAGTGCGTGAACTGCAAGGAAGAGACCAAGAAGAAGGAACAGGAAAACAACCGCATCGAGATGGCGAAGCTCTTTGCCGAAGAGCAGCGCAAGGAAATGATGCGCAAGAACGCCGGCCGCTAGGCTTTGACCGAGTGGAATTTTATTGGATGCCCGGGGCTTTGTCCCGGGTTTCTTTTATGCTCGGAGATTCCCGAAGAACGCGTCGGCGAGGCATGCGCGGAAGGCGTGGATGCGGTCGGCGTTGGGCTCGCGGTGCGGGTAGGTAAAGTCGCTGAGCAGGACGACGGCGGCGCCTGCGATGGGGTCGCAGACGATGCTTGCGCCGGTGAAACCCGTCTTGCCGAAGGTGCGGGGCGAGATGTGCGACCCCATGAACTTGCCCTGGGCAAGTTCCCAGCCCAAGGCTGTGCAGGCGCCTTCAGCAGCAGTGGCTCCTGCGGGCATGAACTTGGCGGCATCTTCGCGGGCAAAGGCGTTTCTGCTGACCAGGTCAAGGATTCCCTTCGGTGCAATCTGTATGGCTTTGCCGTCGGCGCCCGCGGCCGCTCCGTCGTTCAGTACCATCTGCACGAACTTGAGCAAATCAGGCACGCAGCTGAACATGCCCGCGCTCCCGACCGGGAATAGTTTGCGCAGCACCCAGGCGCTCTCGTCGTGGATTTCTCCCTGAATTTCGCGGCCGCGGAAGTTGCAGAATTCCGTCGGCGCAATTTCGTTTTTGGGGATTGGGTTCCAGTCGCGGCTCAGCGGGTCCCAGCCGCTACGCGTCATGCCGAGCGGTTCAAAGAACCGCTCCCGGCCCTGCTGTTGCAGGTCCGCACCCGCCAGCCGCTGCAGTATGATTCCCAAGAGCACGCTTGCTGGGTTCCCGTAGTTGAAATCTTCGCCGGGCGCCTTTGCGAACTGGTACGTGTACAGCGCATTCAGGATCCCTTCGGGCGGGAGCTCGCGCAGGGTCTTCATCGGTACGCGGTAATCGAGGCTGTGCGTGAGCAGATGGAAAACGCGGATGTCTTCACGGTAGTTTGTCTGTAGTTCCGGTATGAAGTCGACGACCTTCGTATCAATGTCGAGTTTCCCTTCGAGAATGTACGATAGCGCAAGTGTCGACGTGGGGCACACCTTCGTGAGGCTTGCAATGTCGAACACGGTGTTTTCGGGGGTGTTGAGCGCCACGGTGCGTACCGACCCGTCGGGCAAGATGAACCCTGCGACCGCCTTGTGGAATACGTTCTCTGATTCGGCCTGTTGGAGAAGTTTCTTGATACTGTAATCGTCAAAATGCATGGCCTAATTTTAGAAAAAGGCAGTTGCTCCCGAAGCGGAAAAACTACTATTGACATATGCAAGAAGAACAGATAGACATATTGAATCCGGACGGAACCCCTGCGGGCTATTCCTGCGGACGCACCCGCGTGCATGCGGAAGGCCTTTGGCACCGTACTGTGCATATCTGGGTTTTTGACGGCAAGGGCAGAATCCTGTTCCAGCTGCGCAGCCACCTCAAGGAAAACAACCCGAACTTGCTGGACACCAGCTGCGCAGGCCACATCTCGGCTGGGGATACCAGCCTGAACGCCGCTATCCGTGAACTCCACGAAGAGCTCGGCTTGGACAAGTCCCCGGAAGACCTCGAGTTTCTCTTTGTGGCGACCCACGAAAACGTACTGAACGGCGGATCCTATATCGACAACGAGTATTATGATACGTACCGAACGAGCGTTACCGACGAGGAGGCTTCCCGTTTGGTGCCGCAACCCGGCGAAGTGGACGATTTCGTCTGGATGTCCCTGGATGAGTTTTTTGCGCAATATGCGCAAAATCCTGCAAAATTCGTCGAGCATCCAAAAGACTACGGCTGGCTGGGTAGTTTGTAGTTGATTAATAATCTATATTTATGGCAAGTTAAAAAGTAATAAGAAATGGAGAATCATATGTTGAAAAAATTCGCCTATATGATTTTGGCGCTGAGTGCAGCAGCCTTTGCCGGGAATGGGCATGAATTGGTCATTGCAGAACCGTACCCGGATGAAACGGGAGAAGTAAAAGTTGTTCACGCCACCTACGTGGACGGTCTTGTGGAAAAAGGGGAAACCGTTAAGTTGCTGGTTCAGCCAAAGACGGGTTACGTTTTGGATTCCCTCTGGGCTGTCAGTATGTCTATACCGAACACGGTGGAATTGACAAAGGAATCTGACAATATCTATTCCTTTGTGATGACCGATGCAAAGGTTACCGTATATTCCCTGTTCAAGAAGGGTTCCTACACGGTTACGGTCAATGGTTGCACGCTGTTGGATTGCCCGGATCCTGTAATCAAGGAATTCGGATCGTCGGTCTCGGTCGTCATTAAAAAAGGGTCCAACTTTAAGGGGCAATTTGAAATTGGTTTAATCGGCCTTGGTGAAGGGGCCGTCACCTCGTCGTCTTCAAATACCTCTGAAGGGACTGAATATACATACACCTTCACGATGCCAGGAAATGATGTGACCTTTAATATGACGGAGAAGCTTTCGGAAGCTCCGACCCGTTACGAGATTAGCTTTGTGGGTTGTGATAGCTTGACCTGCGTCGCTCCCGATTCCGCAAATGTGGGTGACGAAGTGACTATCGTGATTGTTGACTCGGATAGTGCTTACGCCGCCAACGTCGGTTTTTCAGGTATTGGAGAAGTTGTTAAGCAGAGGGAAAGTGGGGATTCTGCGATTTACGTCGTCAAGATAGCCCAGAGTGATGCGGTTGTGACGGTTACTTCTAAAACGCAGTTGTATCTGGTATCCGTCCAGAATGCTCAAGACGGGAGCATCTCGTATACAGGCGAGACTAACGTTAAATACGGTTCCAAGGTTTCGTTCACCGTGACCCCCGACGAGAACTACGAAATTGACTTTGTGAAGGTCGTGAACGCTGACAAGCAGTCGGAATCGTTTACCCCGACAAAGAAGAATGGCGCCTACACTTACAAGGTCCCCGGATACAACACAATCATTGTTGCTGGCTTCAAGGCTGTGGCGGCATCCTCCTCGAGCGGGACAGGCTCGCAGGACGATGATTCCAGCAATTCCCAAAAGGACGATCCGTCGAGCAACAGCTCCGGTAGCCAGAATCCCTCGTCTAGCGAAGACAACGGTTACTACTGCATTGATATCATTCCGGACGAAAATGGCGACATCCAGATGCCGGGTTCGTTCTCTAAGCAATACAAGAACTGCACTCTCGAAGGGAACGAAGTCACGCTGGGCGTTTACCCTGAGTCGGGCTACACCCTGGAATCCTTCTCGGTCAAGAAAAAGAATGGCGACAAGGTCAAGCTGGAACAGGAAGGTTCCACGTACAAGTTCAAGATGCCTGCATCTGACGTGACCGTAAAGGCGACCTATAAGGTTGGCGAGTACGAGGTCAAGGTAGAAGGCTGCGGCGACCTGAAGTGCGAAGTTTCTAAAACCAAGGCAAAGGCCGGCGACGATATCAAGGTGACGATTACCCTCGTGGCTGGCTACACCGGCTTTACGCTCTCGGCGACAGGAATCGGAAGCCTCGACAGGAAGGACTCCGGAGCAAAAACGACCCTCTCGTTCACGATGCCCGGCAACGATGTGACCATAACGGTCGAGCCGGAAGGAAAGTCGAGCACGGTAACTTCCAGCAGTTCGGGTAAGGAAGGCGGCGATAGCAAGTCGTCCAGTTCTTCCGGCAAGAGCGGCAAGAGCAGCTCCAGCAAGGGCGGCAAGGATGCTATCCATGTCTCTGCCCAGCTCCCGCAGTTTAACGTGATGGCTGCCGACCGCCAGATTCTCGTTTCCGGCGTTCCGGCGGGTGCCGACTACTTCTTGCTCGACATCAACGGCCGCGTGATGTCCCAGGGCTGCTCTGTTGCTCAGGACTTCGCGATTGCGGTTCCCCGTGCGGGCTATTACCTGCTCCGCGTCGGCAATACCGTACGTACCGTGAACGTCCAGTAACACTGTAGGGGCTATTTCCCATGTCCAAGGCTATTGCCGGGCGTATGTACCGGCATTACAAGAAGTCGACGATGGTTTACACCGTTGTCATGACAGATGCCCTGGATTGCGAGTCTGTCGAGCCCCTGGTCATTTACCGCAGCGAGTACGAAACCCCCGACCACCCGAAGGGGACGGTCTGGGTCCGTAGCCGCCGCGATTTTGAAAGTAGGGTGATTCTCCCCGACGGGACAGAGGTCGACCGCTTTACGGAACTTCCATAAAATTTCTAACTTTGCACACAACACAAACAGGTGTTTTGTCAAGGAGTTTTTATGGGCGGCTTTTGCGGCGTTGTTTCCAAGGACGATTGCGTAAGCGATCTTTTCTTCGGTACCGACTACCATTCACATCTTGGAACCCACCGTGGCGGTATGGCGGTTCTCAAATCGAACGGGATGTTCCATCGTTCGATTCACAACATCCAGAACACTCCGTTCCGCAGCAAGTTTGAACACGACATTGCGTCGTTTTCGGGCAAGATCGGCATCGGTGTTATTTCCGACACCGACCCGCAGCCGCTTGTGATGACGTCCAAGCTCGGGACCTTCGCGATTGTCACTGTCGGCCTCCTCACGAATATCGAAGAACTCAAGGAAGAACTCTTCCGCAACAACTGCATGCAGTTGCAGTACTCGACCACGAGCGGCATGGTCGGTCCGACCGAAGTCGTTTCCGCGCTTATTGCAACTCGTGATTCAATTGTCGATGGCCTCAAGTATGTACACGAGAAGGTGAAGGGCAGCTGCTCCGTGCTTCTCATGAGCAGCGAAGGCAAGTTCTTTGCAAGCCGCGACAAATGGGGCCGCACGCCGATTATTCTCGGCAAGAAGGAAGGCTCGATGATTGCCGTCCAGGAAAGCTGCGCCCTGCACAATCTCGGCTACGATTATGTGCGCGACATCGGTCCGGGTGAAATTGTCGAGATCACCCCGGATGGCGACACGACACTCGTCGAGCCCGGCAAGAAGATGGCCATCTGCTCCTTCCTCTGGGTTTACTATGGCTACCCGGCATCGAGCTACGAAGGCCGCAATGTCGAGATGACGCGCTACCGCTGCGGTTCCGCACTCGCCAAGAGAACTCCCACCGAAGCCGACGCCGCCTGCGGTATCCCGGACTCCGGTACGTCGCATGCGTTAGGTTATGCGCACGAGGCGGGCATCAAGTTCGCGCGCCCCTTCGTCAAGTACACGCCCACGTGGGCCCGCTCCTTTATGCCGCAAGACCAGAAGCAGCGTGAACGCGTCGCTTCCATGAAGCTCATCCCGATTCCGGGCCTCATCAAGGATCGTCGCCTTGTGTTCTGCGACGACTCCATCGTGCGCGGCACGCAGCTCGGCAAGCAGGCCTTGAAGCTTTATTCGCTCGGCTGTAAAGAGACGCACATGCGTATCGCTTGCCCGCCGCTCGTTTATCCGTGCAAGTTCATCAATTTCTCCCGTTCCAAGAATGAATACGACTTGATTACCCGTCGCTACATTCGTGACCAGGAAGGTGAAAACGCCGATATCGAGAAATACACCAACCCCGATGGCGAAGCCTACAAGGGCATGGTGGAATACATCCGCCAGAAGCTGAACCTCACGACGCTTGCGTTCCAGCGCATCGACGACGTGATTCACGCCATTGGCCTGCCCGAAGACCAGCTCTGCACTTACTGCTGGAGCGGTAAGGACTACGCCGAAACGGGTGACTGCTACCATTGTCCTTGCGAAAGCGAGGGCGGTGAATGCCCCTGCAAGTCGAAGAAGGACTAAAGTTGCGATAAAGTAAGCTTTGCAAAAAAGGACCGCTGCACAGCACGTGCGGCGGTCTTTTTTTGCGTTTTTCTTTAAATTTTGGGCTTAATTTCTTAATTTGTAATAATTATTTTACTTTGTTTTCTTTTATTTTATTTTGTATATATAATGTTGTACGAGAGAGAAATATGAGAATTTTACTAAGTCTGACAGAAAAGTGCAACCTTAGGTGTACCTATTGCTATTATAAGAAGAGTCACGAAGATCGCTGTGCCGAAATGAGCGACGAGGTCATGGAAGCCGCCTTGCGTTATGTCTTGGAAAAGACAATCGAGTTTAAGCAGGACATTTTGGCCGTCACCTATTTTGGAGGGGAACCGCTCCTGCGCTTCGACATGATCCGCAAGGGTACGGCATATCTCAAGGATTTGGTGCAGAGCCGCCGTTCCGAGCTTCCCGAAGACTTTGTGCTGAGGTTTGGCGTCAACACGAACGGCACGTTGCTCAACGACGAAATCCTGGAATACATGGAACGCGAGGATTTCTTTATCTACCTGTCGCTGGATGGTCCTGCATCGCGACACGACATATCGAGGCGTACTGTCGATGGCCGGGGGAGTTTCGAAGCAATCGCCCCGTTTATCCCGGCGTTGGTCAAGCTGGATGCCTTCCCGCTTTCCGTGACGACGCGGGACAATATTGCTGGCCTGACGGATTCTGTAAAGTGGCTGAAAGCGCAGGGCTTCATGAAGGTCCAGAACATGGTCGATTTTGACGGGCACTGGACCGGAGAGAACATGGATGCGCTGGCCGCGGAATATCGCAAGCTCGCAGAAATGTGGTACGAGCTCAAGAAGGAAAAGAGCGACTTCTATATTCAGCTTGTCCAAGACCACGTACTTTACCATGTGCTCAATCTCAAGAAAAAGACCTGCTCGTGCGATATTCTCAAGGGAACGATAGGCGTCGCCACGAACGGGAACATTTTCCCTTGCAGCCGTTTCATTAGCAGCAAGCCGGATGCCCCGTACATTCTGGGCAATGTCCTCGACAAGGAGGACCATGTCTATGACAGCCCCGCGGCGCAGGAAGTTTACAGGTTCTTAGAAACCGACAAGAAGGAATGTGAAGGGTGTGGCATCATGCACCGGTGTTCCGCCCACGAATGCGGTTGTACGTCGTTCTATACGACGGGAAGCGTATTCGGCGTTTCGCCGGAAGTCTGTACCCATGAGCGCATTCTATGCGCGATATGTGATGAATTTGCCGCCAAGCTCCAGAGCGAGGGCGAGGCGGAAGATGTCCTATAAACCTAACCCAACAACCACAAGGAGAAAAAATGGAAAAGGTAAATATTAAGGTCGAGAAGGCCGCTGCGGAATGCAATGTGAAGAAGGTGGGCTCCTCCATAAAGGGGGGCGCCGGTGGTATCCCCGGTGGCGTTCGTCCTCTTGATCCGATTGTTAATCCTAGGGAACCGATTAAACCGATAAATCCCGGTATTCCCGGCGGTGAACGTGCGCTGAGGGATTCTATTAAAAACAAAAGGTAATCTCTTACTTTATCCTTTTTGCTGCATTACTTTGCAGAAGAAGCCGTCGTCCCTACATGGGCGGGGGCTTTTTTT